>Ga0209130_1000865_pt1 | contig 24812 bp, 30 predicted proteins | sample AraplaMF_Cvi_mLB_FD_184264 | JGI IMG/M metagenome (GOLD analysis project Ga0209130, IMG submission 184264) | Arabidopsis root microbial communities from the University of North Carolina, USA - plate scrape MF_Cvi_mLB (SPAdes) (version 2) | ecosystem: Host-associated > Plants > Roots > Endosphere...
GCTTTCACCAATTTATACCTTATTCAAATAAAAAACCTCTTCCTAGTTAAATAGGAAAAGGTTATTTTTCATCCGTTTCATTTTCTTGACAATTTTTACAAATCCCATGGAATGTTAAACGATGATCTTTCACCTTAAAGCTCCAGTCTCGTTCTACTTTATTCTCCACTTCACCAAGTAAATCTTCTTGTATTTCTTGTACAGCACCGCATTGTGTACAGATTAAATGATGGTGGAAACGCTGTGCACCTTCCTGGCGTAAGTCATAGCGCGAAACACCGTCTCCGAAGTTAATCTTATCGACAACTTTTAACTCAGACAATAACTCTAAAGTTCGATAGACGGTTGCTAATCCGATCTCTGGCGACTTTTCTTTTACAAGGAGGTATACATCTTCTGCGCTTAAATGATCTTCTTCATTCTCTAGCAGCACACGAACTGTTGCTTCACGTTGTGGTGTCAATTTATAGCTCGCTGCATGTAATTGCTTCTTAATTCGTTCAATTCTTTCTTCCATTCGGTACTACTCCCTCCTCGCCACTCTTACACCATTATATCAGAAGAAGGGCTTCTGTCAAAAGAAAAACAATAAAAACAAATTGATAATTATTCTCAAAAAGTATTTATTGTTTGTTAATAGCCTCCACGACTTCTTTCATTAAAACTGGTGATGCATATGCCTCAACACTAGAAGCAAGAGCTAACACCGCTCCGATCACTAGAAAGAAACATGTATAACGAATTAATAATGGTAATAGTGGCTCGGTTATTTTCCTAATAAACTGATGCCTAATCATGCGTAAGGAAAAGCTTGCAGCAATCGTTGTCATAATGAGAAATACAGGAATTATAATTAAATTTTGCGGCAATACAGACACAAACGCTAACAATAATCCATTCCATCCGTGCTGACTTACTAAAAAACCTACTGTAAATCCAACAACTACTCCTTTTAAAAATAATAAGATGAAAATGAGTGGTAACCCAATAATCGAAATCCCCAAAATCCAAATAAAGCCGATGTATTTTAATTGCGAAAAGTAACTTTCTCGAAACATTTCGCCCGCGATTGCAAATTCTCCTTTAGAAACTTGTCCAAAAAAACGTTGTAAATAAAATGATAAATCTTGCTTTTGGTTTATTTGTAAACTATTCACAAGAATCGCTCCAAATATTACCCCCATCAATAATAAAACAGCATTAAATATATATAATGAAGAGTTTTCCTGTATGTGAGACATTACACGGTCTTGCCAAGTTTTTCGCCACATTTTCCTTCCCTCCGTTCACACTCTTACTAAAAATGTATGAAAGAAAGAAAAAAAGTATGACGAATTAACATTGAAATTCCGCTCTACTTTGCTAAACTAAATAGTAGAGAATAGGAGGGATTTCTCTTGAAACCATTATTATTAGATTTTCCAACGTTATTTCAAACTGAGCGATTGCAAGTACGTAAGCCGTTTCCGGGTGACGGTACAGAAGTATATGAAGCAATCCAAGCTTCTCTAGAAGACTTATTACCGTGGATGCCAATTACAGCTGAAACAGAAGAGAGTGCGGAAGAAATTGTTCGCGAAGCTCACGGACAGTTTTTACTTCGTGAAACACTTGATTTTCACTTATACGATAAAGTATCTGGTACATTCATCGGAGCTATTACTCTTAAGCCTGAAAACTGGGACATTCCAAAGTTTTCACTTCACTTCTGGTTACATAGCGCCTATACAAAACAAGGCTACATGACAGAAGCTGTTAAAGGTGCGATTCAATTCGCTTTTGATAAGCTAGGTGCTAGAAGAATTGAAATTCGTACTGATGCAACAAACGTGAACGCATGTAACTTAGCAGAACGTCTAGAATTTATTTTAGAAGGTACTATGGAAAATGATTTCCTAGCACCAGATGGTAGCTTACGCGATGCACGTGTATATGCAAAAATTAATTAAAAAAACACTCGCCTAAGGCGAGTGTTTTATTTTTGTAATTGTAAATATTGCACAGCGAACATCGTCTTCGCATCATGAATGCGAAGGTCTTTCATAAGATCAATGGCTTCTTCTAATGACACTTCCATTAACTCCACAAATTCATCTTCATCTAAAGCTGCTTTATTTTCTTTTTGTTTTAATCCTGTCGCCTTATATACATATAAAATCTCATCTGCAAAGCCCGGTGATGTATAAAAAGATGTAATAAGCTCCATATTTTCACATACATATCCTGTTTCTTCTTCTAATTCACGAACTGCTGTTACTTCTGGCTTTTCTCCAGGTTCTAACTTCCCAGCAGGGATTTCCACAATTGCCTTTTCAAGAGCTTTACGATACTGCTCGACAAGTACAATTTTCCCTTCATCAGTAATAGCAATAATAGCAACTGCCCCAGGGTGATTTACGATTTCACGTTTACTCATTTCTCCATTTGGTAATACTACTTCATCAACACGAACTTTTATAACTCTACCATCAAAAATCGGTTCAGTTTTTACTGTTCTTTCTGCAAGATTACTCATACTACTTCATCTCCCTGTTCTATTTCCTATTCTTTCCTCATACATTTTACCACATTGAAAGGAGCGTGATAGAAATGAAAGTTTATATTTTACCAAATCGCGTCACTTTAGTCGGAAAAGCATGGCAAATTCGTCATAAACTAAAACAATACGGCAAAGAGTATACAACTGTACAAGAGTGGATTAAAGCAAGTAAAAAGTAAACGTTTGTCAACCTCTTTTCCCTTGCGTACAATAAAGATAAGGAGGTTGACCTATGAAAAAACGTCAATTAGGAAATTCAGATTTGTTTGTTACAGAAATGGGACTTGGCTGTATGTCTCTCGGTACATCTGAAACAGAAGCTATGGGCATTATCGATGAAGCAATCGATTTAGGAATCAATTTTTTTGATACAGCGGATTTATATGATTATGGATTAAACGAAGAATTTGTCGGAAAAGCATTGAAGGGAAAACGAGACCAAATTGTTCTTACAACAAAGGTTGGAAATCGATGGACAGAAGAAAAAAAAGGCTGGTCTTGGGATCCTTCTAAGGATTACATAAAGGCTGAAGTGAAAGAAAGTTTACGTAGACTTCAAACTGATTATATTGATCTTTATCAACTTCACGGCGGGACGATTGAAGATCCTATAGATGAAACAATTGAAGCCTTTGAAGAATTAAAAAAAGAAGGTATCATTCGCCATTACGGTATTTCTTCTATACGTCCAAATGTCATCCGTGAGTATGCCAAACGTTCAAATATCGTTAGTGTACTAATGGAATACAGCCTTTTAAATCGTCGCCCTGAAGAATGGTTCCCACTTCTAAATGAACATCAAATTAGCATTATTGCTCGTGGACCACTTGCAAAAGGAATTCTAACTGACAATAATGCAAGAAAGATAGAAAGAGTAAAAGAAAAAGATTACCTTTCTTATTCTTACGATGAATTATATACGACACTCGCGAGTGCAAAAGAAATAACCCAAGAAAGCTCTTTAACAGGAACAGCTATTCAATATTGCTTACATAACGAAACTGTTGCAGCTGTTATACCTGGTGCAAGCTCTATTCAACAATTGCAGGAAAATGTACAGGCTAGCCAACAGTTATCTTTAACAAAAGAAGAATATGTACAACTTCAAAAAATTGTTAAGTATGATTCATATGCTTTGCATCGCTAAAATATTGATACCGATAAAAGCAAAAGACTGCCCCCAACACTAGGCGGCAGTCTTTTTTTATAACGTATCATATTTATCAGGATTCGTTCCTACATGTAAATTACGATTTAACGTATTAATTTGATCCATCTCTTCTTCAGTTAATGAGAAATCAAAAATAGTAAAGTTCTCTTTAATACGAGATGGCGTAACAGATTTAGGAATAGTCACAATCCCACTTTGAATATCCCACCTTAATATAACTTGTGCAGGTGTCTTCTCATATTTTTTAGCAATATCCTGAATAATTGGATGCTGAAATACTTCGCCGCCCCTCATTAAAGGACTCCAAGCTTCCATTTGAATTTGCTCACCTTGACAGAAATCACGCAATTCAAATTGTGCTAACATTGGATGAAGTTCCACTTGGTTTACCATCGGCTTCACTTTGCAATTTGGTAATAACAGTTCTAAATGATGTCTATGAAAATTAGAAACACCAATGGCACGCACTTTACCTTCTTCGTATAGCTTTTCTAGAGCACGGTACGTATCAACATACTTCCCTCTTATCGGCCAATGGATTAAATATAAATCTACATAGTCCATTTGTAATTTCTTTAAACTTTTTTCAAACGCCTCAAGAGTCTCCTCATACCCTTGATCGTCGTTCCAAACTTTTGTTGTAATAAACAAGTCTTCGCGCGGGATTCCAGATTCACGAACTGCTTCTCCGACACCGCTTTCATTTTCATATACAGTTGCTGTATCAATCGAACGGTATCCAACTTCTAACGCTGTTTTTACTGCTTGTTTAACTTCGTCGCCTTCTTTCGCTTTATAAACGCCTAGACCAATCATCGGCATTTTCACACCATTATGAAGTGTAGTTGTTGGAATATGCACAGTCTTTCTCCCTTTCATTCTTACATTTTTATAAACCATAACTTTATTTCAACAAGATTCATTCAAAATGTCAAAACATACGTACAGTTTACATAATAATTTTATACCTCTTTAGAAAGTAACATGAACTCAGTCGTTCACGTTACTTTCTATCCATTCTTTCGCTTTTTCATCAACATCACGTACAAATTCATTTTTTCCTTCTGTATACAACGTGCCATCATATGTATATTTTTCAGCTAGTTCTTTCTTTAAAGTCGCATACGCTTCTGCTTCTTCACAATGAACCATCATATAATCACGAAATGCTAAATGCCTTGTAATCTCAGGATTTCCTTTTTCAAATACATGCAAATGATACGAGCGTTTCTCCTCAGTTCCATGAATAAAAAAACGACGACCTGAAATACCATTTTCTCCTTTCACAATGTAACCAAGCTCATCAAACTTTTCATTCCAATGATCTACTCTTTCAATACTATCTACTTCCATTATCATATCAATGATAGGCTTTGCCGCAAGTCCTGGCACTGATGTACTACCAATATGATGGATTTTCACCGTTTCTGGCATTGCCAATTTTAATCTTTCGGCCTCCATTTGAAATTTCTCACTCCAATGATTTTCATACGGAACGACTACAATTTTCCTCATTCTAACTCCCCTTTTCTTACAAACTCGTCAAAAAAATGATCAGTGGCATCTCACTGATCATTTTTTATTATTTAAAGTCTTTCCAAGTAAGGTTACTTTCACTTAACAGTTCTTCAAATGATTTATTCTTTTCACGTTCTTTTTGTTCTTTACGTTTTCTTTCTTGCTCTGCTGCCTCTTTTTTCTCTTCTCTCACTTGCAACTCTTTTTTCTTATTCTTTAATTGTTGCATTAACGAATCGTTCAATTGATCACCTAGTGTAAGCGATTCTTTCTCTGGTTGATTCATTTGAGAGTGTCTTTGCATTTGTCTTTGCTTCTTTTTCTTCATACTACTCACCTTTTACTTTTTTCTCCATTATAGAGGATACACAGTGAAATCGACAATAAAAAAGGTGTATTACTCCCCGATTCTCTATTATTCTTTTTTTGTAAATATGTTAATTTTTCGAAAAAACTAAATTTTATTGTAGATATAATCCTAGTAATCTATTAAAATTATGTCGTATGATGTCAGATTATAAAAAAAGGAGAAATTAATTATGTGGAAAAAAATTATTCCTGCTGTCGCTATTTTAAGCACCATGACTTTTTCAAGCGTGTTCGCCGCTCCTCCATCTCAGACTCCTGCTGAACAAAACCGATACATAGACGTACAAATGCTTGGTATTAACGATTTCCATGGACAACTAGACACTGTAAAAAAAATTAACAATAAAGAAGCTGGCGGCGCTGATTATTTAGCTACTTATTTAAAAGAACGTAAAAAACAAAACCCTAATACACTTCTAGTACATGCCGGTGATATTGTCGGCGCCAGCCCACCAGTTTCCGCATTATTACAAGACGAACCAACAATTGAATTTTTAAATGACTTAAAGTTTGATGTTGGTACAATCGGAAACCATGAATTCGATGAAGGTATCGATGAAATGAAACGCCTCATTTACGGTGGTTACCATGAAAAAACAGGGAATTTCAAAGGAGCAAACTTCCCTTATGTCGCTGCAAACTTCTATAACAAATCAACTGGCCGCTTATTTTTACCACCATTTACTGTAAAAATGGTTGACGGAGTTCCTGTAGGATTCATTGGAGTCGTTACAACGGATACGCCAAATGTCGTTATGCCTACTATGCTTAAAAATGTAGAAATCACTGACGAAGTAGAGGCTATTAATAAATCAGCGCAACAATTAAAGCGTCTCGGCGTTAAATCTATCGTAGTCCTTGCGCATGTCGGCGGAACAACTGATGAGTCTGGTGTAACAAATGGAGACCTCACTCGAATTGCAAATGAAACAGATCCAGAAGTTGATGTTATTTTTGGTGGACATAGTCATACGTATGTAAATGGTACAGTTAATAATAAACTTATCGTCCAAGCGAACTCTTACGGAACGGCTTTCTCAGATGTAGATGTAACAATTGATCGTAAAACAAAAGATATTGTTAAGAAAAAAGCTGAAGTTATTACAACATATCATGAAGGTGTAGAGCCTGATAAACAAGTAAAACAAAAGCTAGACCAATATAAAGAAAAAATCGCACCGCTTGTAAATGAAGTTGTCGGAAAATCTACAGCAGCTATCGACCGTAAACAAAACGATGCTGGTGAGTCTACTCTTGGAAATGTAATTGCCGATGCACAGCGACAAACAATGCAAGCGCAAATCGCTCTTATGAATCCTGGCGGCATTCGTAATGACTTAGACACTGGAGATATTACATGGGGCGAATTATACGGTATTCAGCCTTTCGGGAATCAATTAATTAAAGTAGATTTAACAGGTCAAGATATTCGCGAGATTTTAAATCAACAATGGCAAAAAGGTGCAACGAGAATGCTCCAAATCTCAGGTATCCAATATACTTGGGATGCAAATAAACCGAATGGTGAAAAGGTTACTAATATCCGTTTAACAAATGGGGAAGAATTAGTTTCCACGAAAACGTATAGCGTAGTTGCAAATGCTTTCCTAGCTTCGGGTGGTGATGGATTCGTATCATTTAAAAATGGAAAAAATGCTGAAACGGGTCCAAACGACTTTGAAGCGTTAGTCGATTATGTAAAACAATTGAAAGAACCGATTCAGCCGATTATTGATGGACGGATTCAAAAATTAAATTAAATATTTTTCAAATAACTGTATGTGCTGTAAATGGGAAATGTCGTTCCCTATAAAAGGAGCACTTTCCATTACAAATTATACGCACATACCCTTTAACTTTTTCGTAATATACATGAACCTGAAAAAGGATACTCGTTCTTACTTTGAACATAGTATCCTTTTCTTCATTTATCTAAATGTGATACCTCATTAAAATCATATCGTTGCAAAAATTCCTGTAGTGCCTCTTCTACAATTTTAGACTTTTGAATCCCTTTAACTTCGGATATAACATCTAATCTCGCTAATATTTCCGTATTAATAGAAAAGGTTCGTTTCTTTTTCTCTGAAATTCCACTTATAATCGGTACGCTTACTTCTTCTCTTTTTCTTAACAATTCATAAATACTTTGCAATTGTTCATAAATTAGTAATTGATAATCCGTTTTTGCATATTGAAGGGCAGTAGCTTCTTGGATTTGTAAATGACGCGGCTCTTCTCCATCACCTATAAAGATGCGTTTTTTCTGCTCTCCATCATATTCATATCCAATCATTCTTAATTTCTTTGATAATGTATATGGACTCATTTCAAGCCGTTTTGCTATAATTGCGATTGATTCGCGTCTATTTAAAGAATCAATAATTTCTCCAATCGTCACATTCTCCCTCCTCTCTTAATCGCCTAAACTTGAAACCTGACCAGTATGTTATGATACAATGATTTTCTAGTAGTATATGCAAAAGAAAGAGCCTGTGCGCTTCATACCATTTAAGAAAAGGAGGTTTACATATGCTTTTTCGTAGCTATACACCTCAGTTTTATAACGAAAAGAAGCAATTAATCCCTAACAGTATCGCTACGATAGAAAGCGTTATGATTAATGACCGGAAACAATCTCTCCTTATACGCGGGCAAAACGTGGAACAGCCTATTTTATTATGCTGTCACGGCGGGCCTGGTATGGCACAAATTGGCTTTATTCGTCATTTTCAAAAAGAGTTAGAAAAGCACTTTATCGTTATTAATTGGGATCAACGCGGGGCTGGTAAATCCTTTTTATTGCGAGATATCCAAACAAATTTTACGATTGATCAATTTGTTTCAGATGCAAAAGAAGTCATTCAATATCTTCTTAAAAGGTTCAATAAGAAAAAATTAATTCTTGCCGGTCATTCATGGGGAAGTATTATCGGACTAAAAGTCGCTAGTCAATGCCCTGAATATATAGAAGCATATATCGGCATCGGTCAAATCGTACATATGAAGCAAAACGAAGAATTACTATATCAACATTTAATTAGCTCTGCAAAAAAACATGACCATAAAAAAGCATTAGCTTCTCTTTTAAAATTAGGGAAACCGCCCTTTTTAGATACACGACGTCTCATCATTCAAAGAAAGTGGCTTGGCACATTCGGCGGAGCAATCCAAAACGGATCTTCCTTTTCTTTCATACGAAAAGGTTTCTTTTCTCCTGAATATACGCTATTAGATTGGTTCAAATTTCTCGCAGGAAATTTAAAGTCAGGAGTTTTATGGGAAGAGATGCTAACAATCGATTTCTTTTCGTCTATTTCAAGTTTATCTGTTCCGGTTTATTTTTGTTCTGGTCGCTATGATTATCAAACTCCTTACGCACTCGTTCAACAATATTGCGATATTATTCACGCTCCGATTAAAAAAATGATTTGGTTTCCAAACTCGGCACACTCTCCAGATTTAGAAGAGCCTGAACTATTCGCTCAATCTTTACAATCAATTAAACAAGAGCTATCTTTTCAACATGCATAACGACAGGCTCTTTTACATTTCATAAAAAACATCTTATAATAATATGTCGCAAGTATATGTCACTGCAAACATTTGCTTGCCTTAACAGAATAAAAATTAGGGAGATTACATTTATTATGAACGCTGTACTCATCGCAGTAGCAGTCATGCTAGTGCTTAGTTTGTTACGTGTCCAAGTCATTGTCGCCATTATCGTTGGAGCTTTAACAGGCGGACTTATCGGTGGACTCGGTATTTCAGAAACAATTAGTACTTTTACAACTGGTCTTGGGAACAGTGCTCCTATCGCATTAAGCTACGCAATGCTCGGTGGATTTGCTATTTCACTTTCAAAAACAGGACTTCCTGATGCAATGATCCAATCAGCTTTAAAATGGATCGGCAACGAACAAGACACGAAAAAACAAGTCTATTCTAAAATACTCATATTATTTATCATTTTAACAATGGCTTGTTTCTCACAAAATATTATCCCTGTTCATATCGCCTTCATCCCGATCTTAATTCCAGCACTTTTAAAAGTATTAAATGAGCTGAAGGTGGATCGTAGGCTTGTAACATGTCTTATTACATTTGGATTAATTACCCCTTACATGTGGGTCCCAGCAGGATTCGGAAAAATTTATCATGACGTATTGCAAACAAATGCTGCGCAAAGCGGGCTTACATTTGATGTCGCTCTTATTCCAAAAGCAATGACTATTCCAGCAATCGGTATGATTATTGGATTATGTGTAGCGGTTTTCATTACATACCGAAAACCACGTACGTATGAAACGGAACAAGTTCATGCTACACAGAATGAAATCGTTCCCTATACAAAAAGAAGCATTACTTTTGGTTTATTATCAATAATCGCTACATTAACTGTTCAATTAGCAACAGAATCAATGATCTTCGGTGCTTTAGCAGGTATTATCGTCTTATCAGTTAGCGGTAGTCTCCCTCTTAAAGAAGCCGATGCTATTTTAACGAGCGGAATGCGTATGATGTCCTTTATCGGATTTGTTATGATTTCTGCCGCTGGATTTGGCGCTGTTCTTCGAAAAACTGGACATGTTGAATCTCTTGTGCAAACGAGTGCACATATAATCGGAAATAATAAACCGCTTGCTGCATTTCTTATGCTCGTTATTGGACTTCTCGTTACGATGGGAATTGGTTCTTCCTTTTCAACCATCCCAATCTTAACAACAATTTTCGTCCCCTTATGCGTCCAGATTGGATTTAGTCCAATGGCAACAATCGCAATTATCGGTACAGCTGGTGCACTAGGTGATGCAGGTTCTCCAGCATCTGATAGTACACTTGGACCAACGTCCGGTTTAAATGCTGATGGTCAGCACCACCATATATGGGATACATGTGTACCAACTTTTCTACACTATAATATACCGTTACTTATATTCGGCTTTATTGCCGCAATTACACTATAAAAGGTGCGTTTTATCAACGCACCTTTTACTTTGTTGTTTCTCTCTCAATACATCTAAATTCTGTTTCCACTTCTTCTTGTCCCACTTGTTTCTTCTTTATTTTTCCTATTAACTGCTGAAATGCTATTTCCCCATTTTCTTCGATATAACTTCCAATCGTCGTTAATGATGGGCTTATCCATTCACCCTCTGCACTCCCGTTAAATCCAATGATTTGCAACTTATCTGGTATATGAATATTAAGCGTTTTCGCCGCCCTGATTAGCTCAATAGCAATCTTATCACTTGAAGCTACAACCCCATCTATGTATGGATGTTTTTGTAACAATTCAAGAAACTGTTGATTCGTATACCCTTGTACAATTTCCTCTCGATAAGAAAGTCCTTCTTTCCAAGCAGTATCTAAAAACCCTGCCACATGCTCTTCCATTTCTTCACTTTCTACTCCCTCGCCAATATAAGCAAGAAACTGGCAGCCTTTCTCTTTCAATAAAGAAACAGCTTTCTGCCCACTTTCATAATAACTAGTCAGAGATTGTCGTTCTTCAAGCACAGCGAAAGGAAGTGAGATTTCTCCTATACTTTGAAAAACAGATTTCGTCAATATAACGCCTGCGATGTTATTTTGCGCCAACATATCTATGTATCTATTCTTATTTTCTATATTACAAACTACTACTTGATACCCTTCTTTATATGCTATTTCCTCAACGAAACGGAGCAAAGTGATGTATGATGGATTATGCAAAGTATCTAACAGTAATGCAATCATTGTTGAAGGCTGTTTAAATAAAGGCTTTGCTGTCGCATTCGGTCTATATTGTAACTCTTCAATTGCTTGCTTTACTTGTTTTACCGTATCTTCATGGACATATCCTTTTTCATTAATAACTCTTGAAACGGTTGCAACTGAAACACCAGCCAATTTTGCAACATCACGTATAGTTGCCACATCGTCACCCCTTAATATGGTAATAGATTACAATTTTAAACTAAACCAAAATATAACATTCGTCAAGAATATTGTTTTATATTTCTGAAAATTGTTACACAAATTTCACTTTTCTTACAAAATATACTCCAACTGAATTTCATGTAAAATTGCAATATTATCATGACCAATAAATGGAATCTCTTTTTTTATTTTTCGTGCTTCCTTCACGGCGTCCATGTATAAGTTCGTCATTATGAAATTACGTTTTTGATAAAATCGGAGTGCGCTCATATTATCATTCGTCGTAATGAGCCACACTTTTTTACACTCATTTTCCCTTGCCATTTGCAATACACAATCCACCAGTTTTGTTCCAATCCCATTTCCTTCCTCAAAACTATCTAACGATACAATTTCACACATGCTTTTTAGTATTTCACACGTTATAATTCCTACTATTCTGTCATTTTTAAGTGCGATAAAACCAGGTAATTGTTCTAATTGATGTGCTCTGCCTCGCGAGACCATCATTGAACTCCCCCAGCTTTCACACATAAAGACCCGAATTGTTTCTTTCATTTCTGGTGTAATTTTTTGTATATGAACCATATACGATTTCTCCCCTTTTTATATCATTGTGATACAATGTAAGTGTATCATATGTAGAGGTATTTGGAGGATGAGGTAAAGTATGAAACGTTTTTTTACAGCATTGTTTACTATACTAGGTGCAATAACTGCGATTGGGATTTTCTTTACAAATAAAGTTATGTACTTGAAGAAAAAGACAGAGGAAGAAGTTTTAGAACGCGAAACGAAAAAGCATTTTCATTTGGACGATTTTCACGCTATTCAAAAAGAAGAAATTCACATCTCTTCTCAATTTGGATACGAACTTCACGGATACTACATGCCAGCTGGGCATTCCAATAAATTTATGATTTTTTGCCACGGTGTGACTGTAAATAAAATGAATTCCGTTAAGTATGCAAACTTATTTTTAAGCAGAGGATATAACGTATTTATTTATGATCATCGCCGCCATGGTAAAACAGGTGGTAAAACAACAAGCTATGGGTACTATGAAAAACACGATTTAAAGTCAGTAGTTGACTGGCTAAAAGGTCGTTTTGGAACAAATATTATCCTTGGAATTCATGGTGAATCTATGGGGGCTGCAACCCTTCTTCAATATGCAGGGCTTGTAGAAGATGGTGCCGATTTTTATATTGCAGATTGCCCTTTCTCGGATTTTTACGGACAGTTACAACATCGTTTAAAAGTTGAATTCCATTTACCCAAATGGCCTTTATTACCTTTAGCAAACGCCTTTTTAAAGGTTCGTGACGGGTATACAATCCGTGAAGTTTCACCAATTGATTGTATAAAAAACATTAATAATCCTGTTCTTTTTATACACAGTAAAGATGATGACTATATTTTATCTGATATGACAAAATCACTTTATGAAGCGAAGGAAAATAATAAACAACTTTATATTGCAGAACATGGTGCACACGCTTGTTCTTATAATGAAAATAAAGAAGAGTACGAAGCTGCCATCGATCAATTTTTAAACACATATGTAAAAGAAACAAAAAACAGGCTTGCATAAGCCTGTTTTTTCACTGTGCTAAAACGTCTGTAACTTGTTCCATATTTTCAGAAATCCACTTTATTGCCTCATCTAGCGTCAGAAATTCCGTCGTTTGAAAGGTCACCTCATCTTGCAATAACCAAACATCTTTCGGTTCTTGTCCTACACCTGCGATTGACCAATGAAGTAAACTATATGGATGATTATCATTCAAAAATGATGCCCACGTGCGCTCATTTGCAATATTTTGTAGTGTTCGTAATTTTTTATCCATCTTTCGTCACCTTACTCTAGTCAGTTATAAAAACTATTATAACACTCTCTTCTCTCTCAAATAAAGTGCTCTTTTTGTATTGTCAAGTACTCTCCCTGATTATATGATGAGATTAAGCGTTTGGGAAGGAGGGATAAGGTTGGCAAAAGTACAAATTAAAGTAAATGATAATGGCTCTTTTCGCGTTACAGGGGACGTGGAATTAGTTGACTCACAAGGGAATGTATTCCCAGCAAAACCAGCATTTTCTTTATGTCGTTGTGGTTTATCGAAAAACATGCCTTATTGCGATGCTTCGCATAAAGGCAAATTCGAGTCTGTTGTTAGAGCACCCGAGGCAGAATAGTTTTGTACGTAACATGCACATTTTTTTGTGCATGTTTTTTCTTTTTAGCAACTCCGTTATATCCCTTCTCCTTACAACATTTCTCATACTTTTTTCCCCATTCCAGCCTACATATATTTTCACACAATTCTTCACATTCGAATATTTTTTTCTAGCCTTTTATTTTTTTTGTGCTATAATTTGAGCAAACAACATCCTTCGGGGTCGGGTGAAATTCCCAACCGGCGGTGATGAAGTGCAAACTTCTAAGTCCGTGACCCGTTTTCAACTCGAAAACGGTGGATCTAGTGAAACTCTAGGGCCGACAGTATAGTCTGGATGGGAGAAGGATATGTTTTCTAGTAATTTTATATAGCGAATACACTTTTATTTCAGTATGCATATTTTTAAAGTTTCATTTTGAATCTTTATATATGTTTTATTTTGTATACTTATGTTTCTATACTGGAATAAAAAGATACGACTAGCGTTTGAAAAATTCGATATTTTGCTAGATTTTTTTCCTTATGCCAAAATATCAGTCATCGTTAGGTTTCTTTCCTATACTTTCGTATTCGAACTATATTTCTAGAAATCACGTCTCCCAAACCCCAAGGATTTTATATCCTTGGGGTTTTTTGATTTTTTCAGGAGAGGTGAAGAGAATGACAGATCAAGAATATATGAGGATTGCCTTGCAGTTAGCACAAGGTACAACTGGGCAAACGAGTCCAAATCCTATGGTTGGTGCTGTTGTTGTAAAAGATGGAAACATTGTTGGAATAGGTGCCCACATGCATGCTGGTGAAGAACATGCTGAAGTTCATGCTCTTCACATGGCTGGTGAAAGAGCAAAAGACGCTACTGTTTATGTAACACTTGAACCATGTAGCCATTTTGGAAAAACACCCCCTTGCTGTGAATTACTCATTGAAAAAGGAGTTCAGCGCGTTGTAATTGCTACCCTGGATTGCAATCCACTCGTTTCTGGCAATGGAAAAAGGAGATTAGAAGAAGCTGGAATCGAGGTAACTACTGGTGTTCTTGAGGCGGAAGCCACTTTATTAAATCGATACTTTTTTCACTATATGAAAACGAAACGTCCCTTTGTAACAATAAAAACAGCAATGAGCTTAGATGGAAAAACAGCAACTGTAACGGGTGAAAGCCAGTGGATTACAGGCGAAGAAGCACGCGCTGATGTTCACCAATATCGTCATATGCATGATGCTATCCTAGTCGGTGTGAATACAGTTCTAACTGATAATCCACACTTAACAACACGAATTCCAAACGGAGGTAAACATCCTATCCGTGTTATTTTAGATACCCACTTACGAACGCCGCCATCTTCTCATGTCATAACAGATGGCTTAACTCCGACATGGATTATTGTCGGTAAGGATGTAAATAAAGAGAAAATAGCGTCTTATGAATCTAACAATATAGCTGTATTCCAAATGAAAACACAGCAAATTGAAATACAAGATGTCCTATCCCTACTCGGTGAAAAACAAATTCTTTCTCTGTTCGTTGAAGGTGGTCAAACGGTGCATGCAAACTTCTTAAAAACAAATAGTTTTAATGAAATTGTGACCTATATAAGCCCGAAATTAATTGGTGGAAAAGATGCACCCACTTTATTTGGCGGAGCTGGTTTTTCGAAGTTACAAGACGCACTTTCCTTAACAATTCAAGAGATGAAACAAATTGGTAATGATATAAAAATTGTTGCAACCTTAAAAAGCGAGGTGACGGAATGTTTACAGGAATTGTAGAAGAGTTAGGAACGATATCAAGCATGACTCAAAGCGGGGAAGCAATGAAGCTAACTATTAGCGCAAATCAAATTTTATCGGATGTTAAGCTGGGTGATAGTATCGCGGTTAACGGCATTTGCTTAACCGTAACTAATTTTACAACTACTTCATTCACTGTCGACGCAATGCCCGAAACAATGAAAGCAACATCACTTCGTATGCTAAAGCCCAGTTCCAAAGTGAATTTAGAACGGGCGATGGCTGCAAACGGACGATTCGGTGGACATTTCGTCACCGGACATATCGATGGTATCGGTACGATTTTAACTAAAAAACAACATTACAATGCCGTCTATTACAAAATAGCAATTTCTGATGAATTACTACGCTATTGTTTGCATAAAGGATCCGTTGCTGTTGATGGAACGAGTTTAACGATATTTGATATAGACGATTCTTCTATTACCATTTCACTCATCCCGCACACAGTAAGCGAATCTATTATCGGGGACAAGAATGCTGGAGATATCGTAAACATTGAGTGTGACATGATTGGTAAATATATCGAACGCTTTATTACTAAACCTGTAAAAAGAACAGATTCAATGACCGAAAGCTTTTTACAAGAAAACGGATTTCTATAAGGGGGAAGCACAATGTTTCATCGTATTGAAGAAGCTCTAGAAGATTTAAAACAAGGAAAAGTCGTTATCGTATGTGATGATGAAAACCGGGAAAATGAAGGCGATTTTATTGCCTTAGCAGAGTACATTACACCAGAAACGATTAATTTTATGATTACACACGGTCGTGGTCTCGTTTGCGTACCGATTACGGAGCAATATGCAGAACGTCTACAGTTAGAACCAATGGTTTCTCATAATACGGATTCGCATCATACTGCCTTTACAGTAAGCATCGATCACGTTTCTACAACAACAGGCATTAGTGCTCATGAGCGCGCTACAACAATACAGGAATTATTGAATCCCGCATCTAAAGGAACTGATTTTAACCGTCCTGGACATATCTTTCCATTAATCGCGAAAGAAGGTGGCGTCCTTCGCCGCGCGGGTCATACAGAAGCTGCTGTCGATTTAGCAAAACTTTGCGGAACTGAGCCAGCTGGCGTCATTTGCGAGATTATAAATGAAGATGGGACGATGGCACGTGTACCTGATTTAATGCGGTGTGCAAAACAATTCGATATAAAAATGATTACAATTGAAGATTTAATTGCTTATCGCCGTCATCACGAAACACTTGTGACGAGAGAAGTGGAAATTACATTACCTACAGATTTCGGTACTTTTCATGCAATTGGCTATTCTAACTCATTAGATATGAAAGAACATATTGCACTCGTAAAAGGTGATATTTCAACAGGCGAACCTGTACTTGTACGCGTTCATTCTGAATGCTTAACAGGCGATGTATTTGGTTCGTGCCGTTGTGATTGCGGACCACAGCTACATGCTGCACTTGCTCAAATTGAGCGTGAAGGTAAAGGTGTTCTTCTCTATATGAGACAAGAAGGACGAGGTATTGGTCTTCTTAATAAGCTGCGTGCTTATAAGTTACAAGAAGAAGGGTTAGATACTGTAGAAGCAAATGAAAAACTTGGGTTCCCAGCTGATCTTCGTGATTACGGTATTGGGGCTCAAATTTTAAAAGATTTAGGCTTACAAAGTTTACGATTATTAACGAATAATCCACGAAAAATTGCTGGCTTACAAGGTTACGATTTAGAAGTAACCGAGCGTGTACCGCTGCAAATGCCAACAAAAGAAGAAAATAAAACGTATTTACAAACGAAAGTAAACAAATTAGGACATTTACTAAACTTATAATTAAGGGAGAGATAAATTATGGTATTCGAAGGTCATTTAGTTGGTACAGGATTAAAAGTTGGGGTTGTTGTTGGGCGCTTTAATGAGTTTATTACAAGCAAGTTACTTGGCGGAGCTTTAGATGGATTAAAGCGTCACGGTGTAGAAGAGAATGATATTGATGTTGCATGGGTTCCTGGTGCATTTGAAATTCCTTTAATCGCTAAAAAGATGGCAAATAGCGGAAAATATGATGCTGTTATTACATTAGGTACCGTAATCCGCGGTGCTACAACGCATTACGATTACGTTTGTAATGAAGTAGCAAAAGGTGTTGCGTCTTTATCACTACAAACTGACATCCCTGTTATTTTCGGTGTATTAACGACAGAAACCATTGAACAAGCGATTGAACGTGCAGGTACAAAAGCTGGTAATAAAGGATATGAATCAGCCGTTGCTGCCATTGAAATGGCTCACTTATCAAAACAATGGGCATAAAAAAAGAGGCTGCGGCCTCTTTTTATTTTTCCGCTTTTTTTCGTACATCTTTTATTAATTCATTCATCGTTTTTCCTTCTGTCTTTATACGAAGTGCTTGCGCTGTTCTCCATACATTCTCTCTTTTTTTCGCTTCTTCTATAATAGTAATTTCTTTTCGTACTTCCTTTAAATCTTTCCCTTCCGTTTTCAACCCAAAATGTTCAGCTTTCGTTCGAAAATGTTGTTCAATTCTTTGTTGCATCTCTTTTTGTTCAGGATTTTCAGCGGCCTTAACTGGATCAGTACTTATTGCTTTTATTAAAATTAGACAGGTCATAATCGCTAATATGTATTTGTGCATGTAAAATCCTCCAACCCAATATAAATTACATATTTACTATGTACAACTAGGGCTTGGAAAATTCGTCCACAAAAATTATTTTTCTCACTCAAAACCCATTCGTATCAAGTGATAATAGCCTTTTATTACATTTTATTTACAAAAAAAGCAAACTCTTTTACAAGTTTGCTTTTTCCTCTATCTTATAGTGCACATTCCTCAATCTCAAAACCTAAATCTTCAATCATACCCCAGTCCGCAGTCGGTTCTTGTCCAGCTGTTGTTAAGTAATCCCCTACGAAAATAGAGTTTGCTGCAAATAAGCCGAGTGGCTGTACAGAACGTAAATTAATTTCGCGACCTCCTGAAATACGAATTTCTTTTGTTGGGTTTACGAAACGCATCATCGCCAATACTTTTAAACATTCTACAGGTGTTAACTCTTTTTGTCCTTCAAGCGGTGTACCCTTTACAGCAACGAGGAAATTACACGGAATAGAATCTGCATCTATACGTTGTAATTCAAATGCTATTTCAGCACGTTCTTCAATTGTTTCTCCCATTCCAAAAATCGCCCCAGAGCATGGTGAAATACCAGCTTGTTTCGCTTTTTGAACTGTATCAACACGATCGTCATACGTATGAGTTGAGCAAATGCTATCATAATTGTTTTCATGCGTATTTAAGTTGTGGTTATAACGATGAACACCCGCTTCTGCTAAGCGTCCTGCTTGATCTTCGTTTAAGAAACCTAAACAGCAACAAATCTTCAAATCTGTCGTTTCACGAATCTCCTTCACAGCCCCAATTACGTGATTTACCTCTTTATCTGTCGGGCGACGGCCAGATGCTACAATACAATATGTACCCGCTTTACGGCGAATTGCTTCATGTGCTCCTTCTACAATCTTCTCCTGCGTTAACCATGCATATTTATCAATTGGTGCTTCTGAAATAATAGACTGTGAACAATACCCACAATCTTCAGGACATAAGCCAGATTTCGTATTAATAATCATATTCAATTTTATTTTCTTACCAAAATGATGATGACGAATGATGTAGGCAGCATTCATAATTTCTAAAACTTCTGTATCATCAGCTTCTAATATTGCTATTGCATCTTCTTTCGTAATCATTTTCTCTTCTACTACGTCGTATGCAAGTTTTTTCCAATCCCTTTTTGTTTGTACTTGTTTCATTTCATCTCTTCCCCTCTTTTGTTATATACGTAAATAAAGCATGATATGTTGCCATTATCCCTTCTTCTCCCGTGAAGTCTCTTTCGTATATACGAAGCATCGTACGAAAGAGTGAAGGGCTTTGACAGTAAGACTCTTCATTACTATTGGTTGCCCCTACTTTTCGAATAGAATGTAGAAACTCCCTAACTTCTGTAAAGCTTTCTATGTAACACGTTTCAGAAACATGTACATTTCCTAATGGATTTTTGCATATATTCACTAACTGTTCTTTCGAAACGAATCGTTGTCCTATTGAAGTACAATTGTGTATCCCCTTTTCCTTCTTAGCACGCTGGAAAGACGTATGCAATTCTTGAAAAGTCGTATTACCGAACGTGGAAAATAATAACATTCCTTCTTCAGACAAATAGTTAAATAAATTTTTCACTGTCTCTTTTAAATCATTAAGCCATTGAAATGTAGCATTTGAAATAATGACATCATATGAATTTTCTAATTTTAATTGTTCAATATCTTCACATCGAAACATCACATTTCCCACATTTTTTCTAGTTTTCGCGACTGCAATCATCTCATCGGCAAAATCCACAGCTGTAATATGCGCTTTCGGAAATAAATTTGATAATTGCTCTGTTACATATCCTGTCCCGCATCCAAGTTCTAAAATACGTATCGATGATGTTTCACTGTATCGCCGATTCAATGTAGAAAGTAACGAATGCGCCATCTTTTTTTGTACATTTGCATATTGATCGTAGGATACAGCCGCCCCGTTAAACCGTTTTTGCAGTAACGTTTTGTTGATCATGTCGTATCCCCTCTACAAATTGAATGATTTCGTTTGCGCAATATTCAAAATTCGTTACGCATAATGCATGCCCCGCCTCGCTTACTACCTTTAACGTAGCATTCGTATTCTCTGTCATACTATGAGCTGCGGATAATGGACATATCACATCCTGTTCTCCATGAAGAAGTAATAAAGGGACTTTGACACTTGTTAATTCGTTTCTCATATCTGTTTCTATTAAATAATCTAAGCCTAATTGTAAAGACTGAATCGAGTCTCCTTTAAACTTCAGCGCAATCTCTTCAAAACTTGTATTCTCCCTCAGCTCACTTTTTGTAAACATATTTTCATAGAAACGCTTCAAAGTATCTTCTTTCTTTCTCTTTAAATTCTTTTTCATACGTTCTACATGTAAGGAATTCCATCCACTTGTATAGTCACTTGTATTGGTAAATTTAGTGGTACCACCAATTAGTACCATACCTTGGGCCTTAATCTTTTTATAAGCTTGTACTGCTGCTAATGCTCCTAGTGACCATCCAACTAAAATTACATTTTCATCTTGCGCTACATCTATTATTCGCCCCGCAAATTCACTTTGTTCTTTCACGTTACGCCAATCTATGCATTGAACAGAATATCCTTTAAAATACGGCAGAACTAAAGTCCAAACACCTTCTTCCATTCCCCATCCTGGAATAAAAATAAGCTTTAGCTCTTTCATACTAAAAACCCCTCTTCTTTACCAATGCGTATAATATGCTGAATAGCCCATTTTAAATCTGCTATTGTATGTTGTGACGTAACTGCAAAACGGACTCGAGAACTACCAACCGGAACAGTCGGCGGACGAATTGCAATGGCTGCGATACCTACCTCTTGTAACCTTTCACTAAACCGTAAAGTATTTTCATTTGACCCAACTACAATCGGTACAATATGAGTTGAGCTATTCCCAATATCAAAACCAGCTTCTTGTAAATGCGTCCTGAAATATGCACCATTCTCTATAAGTCGCTCTCTTCTTTCGTTATCTTCTTTCACAATTTCAATTGCTTTTCGTATCGCCCCTAATGTTCCTGGTGGTAAAGCTGTAGTAAAAATCAAGCTTCTCATCATATTTTGTAAATACTCTATATAAATGGAATCACCCGTTAAATACGCACCATAACACCCTAAAGCCTTACTAAACGTCCCCATATGTATATCAATTTTTTGAGCGATATCTTTTTCTATATGAGATAATCCAGCTCCACCGATTCCATATATTCCACTTGCATGTGCTTCATCAACTATAATGATTGCCCCGTATTTCTCTTTAAGCTGAACTAAGCCTCTCAAATATGCAATATCTCCATCCATACTAAAAATCGTATCTGTTACGATTAATTTTCTCTTTTCTGGTGACGCTATTTGCAACATCTTTTCTAAATGATCCAAATCATTATGGCGATATCTTTTATGCTCTGCTCCGCTTAATATAATCCCATCAACAATACTTGCATGATTTAATTTGTCACTAAAAACAATATCGCGGCGACCAACTAACGAAGAAATCGCCCCAACATTCGCGGTATATCCACTATTTACAATTAAGGCTTTTTCAGTGCCTTTCCAATCGCATATACTTCTCTCAACCTCTTCATACAGTGGATAATTTCCTACAACGAGACGAGATGCTGTCGCTCCAGTTCCATATTTTCTTGTACAGGCAATAGCAGCTTCTTTCAACCTTTCATCTCCAGCTAATCCTAAATAATTATTCGATGCTAAATTTAGCATCTTTTTCTTATTTCGAATAAGCCATGTCTCTTCGGATCGCTCTGTTACATGTAAATTACGATACTGCCCTTGCTCCTTTAATTGTTCTACTTTAGATTGAAGATGCGCGCGCCACATTTGATTCATTTTGGATGAGCTCCTCTAATTTTGAAATCATAATATGCTCTTTTGCCGATTCTAATAATTCTTCCTTTGTAAACTCTCCTTCAAGGAATGGTAATAACCCTAAAACCGGCACGCCACTTAACTCCTCAATCATTATTTTATTTTCTTGCACTCTTTCTTTTTCATATTCTTTACATCCAGATAAAATTACACCTGCTACTTTTAATCCATGTGCTTTTGCATAAGAAATTGTTAAAATAGTATGATTAACTGTCCCAAGCGTAGGACGCGCTACTACAATAAGAGGCAGCTGTAATTCTTTTGCAAAATCAATCACTAAAGCATCTTCTGTATACGGGACGGCAAGCCCACCAGCCCCTTCTACAAATAGGCTGTTAAACTCTTTTAATAGTTCATTATAGTGATCAGTAATTTCTTTTAACGTTACTGTCCTTCCAGCTCTTTTCATAGCAAGTCTCGGAGCAAGTGGTTCTTCAATGGAATAAGGACAAATTTTATCTTCTTTTGTCGGTACACCCGATAACGCTTTTAATCTTGCTGCATCACCCTCAATATTTGATGCAACATGTCCACTTTGCAACGGTTTATATACACCAACATTATGTCCACGCTCTCGAAATATACCTGCCAATGCTCCTGTCACTACCGTTTTACCAACTTCTGTATCCGTTGCTGTTATAAAAAAACCACTCATTACTCTCCCTCCGTAACATCCGAGATTGCTTTATATAAAATGCGTAACATCTCATCAATCTCATCAATTGTAGAAGCAAGAGGAGGCATAAATACAATAGTGTTACCGAGTGGACGTAAAATCATCCCTAACTCTCTTGAGCGTTTACATACTTGAATACCGACTCTTTCTGTCCATTCAAACGATTCCTTCGTTTCCTTCTCTTTCACAAGTTCAATGCCAACCATTAGCCCACACTGACGAATATCTCCTACGTGCTTATATTCATTAAGGGCTTCTAATTGTGCTGCTACATATTCTGCTTTATGCGCAGCATCTTCTATTAAATTAGTTTTTTCATATAGTTCTAAATTTGCAATTGCTACGGCACACCCTAATGGATTCCCTGTATAACTATGACCATGGAAAAATGTTTTTTGTTCTTCATAGTCTCCTAAGAAGGCATTATAAATTCCATCTGTCGTTACCGTAATCGCAACAGGTAAATAACCACCTGTTAAACCTTTTCCCGCAGTTAAAATGTCTGGGGTCACATTTTCATGTTCACATGCAAACATTTTTCCCGTACGTCCAAATCCCGTCGCTACCTCATCTGTAATAAATAATACATTGTATTTTGTACATAAATCGCGAAGCCCTTTTAAATATCCTTTCGGCATTGTAATCATCCCGCCAGCACCTTGCATTAATGGCTCCACAATGATGGCTGCTACTTCTTCATGTTTTTCTTTCAGTAATTCTTCCATTTCTTCTAAATGTTTTTTCACAATTTCTTCTTTATTATCTCCATAAGGAGAACGATATGTATACGGATAAGGCATTTTGATTGCTTCAAATAAAAGCGAACTATACACTTGGTGAAACAAGTCTATTGCTCCTACGGAAACAGCACCTATCGTATCACCGTGATAGGCTTCTTTTAATGTAACAAATCTTTGTTTTTTCGGTTTTCCTTTATGCTGCCAATATTGAAAGGCCATCTTAATTGCAATTTCAACGGCGCTAGAACCAGAGTCTGAATAGAATACTTTCTTCAAACCTTCTGGTACAACTTCAATTATTTTTTCTGCTAATAAAATAGATGGAACGTTAGCAAGTCCTAGCATAGTAGAATGGGCAATTTTATTTAATTGCTCACGAATTGCCTCATCTAGTTCCGGTACTTGATGTCCATGAACATTTAACCAAATAGACGAAACACCGTCCCAATATTCATTTCCATTTACATCGTATAGCTTTCTTCCCTCTCCACGTTCAATAATGACAGGATCTTCTTCTAAATAATCTTTCATTTGTGTAAATGGGTGCCATACGTAATCTTTATTCTTCTTCGATAATTCTTCATATGTATAAGACGATTTTTCACTCGTGTTACTATTAACAGCCACAATTGCCACCCCTTATGTTAACTCGTTTATAAATATAGTTAACATTAAATCTAAATGACTGTCAATTATTTTTAAATCAAATGGTTCTTAAAAAAGAACAACTTATCATACGATAAGTTGTTCTACTTTCCATGTTGTATCTTTCCAATTTCTAAAATGATCTCTTCATCTTTTTTTCCTTCTGTATCAATTCCAAGTTGCTTAGCATGATCAATTAACAAATCATGACGCTGCTCAAATCTAGCGGTATCTACTTCTTTTGTAACCTCTTCTTTTGTTTTCCCCTCAGTAGAAACTCCTAGTTTCGCAGCTGCTTTTTCCATCGATTTCTTCTCTTCAGTTTCTTTCACTTTCTTCACTTCTGACTGCTGTATTTGCTTTTGTTTCGATTGCACTGATTCAGCTGCAAAAGCTGTGTAAATTCCAGCACTTCCGCCAACGACTAGTAAGGTGGTAAAAAGAATTATTTTTTTCTTCACTCTTTCCTCCCCTTTCAAATTCATTATAACGCACGTTTTTACAGTATGAAAAACATTTCTCCTTTATTTCCCTAAAAAAATATTGAACATTTTTATTGACATGTAAGACTAATATATGATAAAAATTTAACTAACATCATATGAATCGGCGTTGATAGGATTTAGTAGTATTTCGATTTCTGATTTCAGAGAGCTGGTGGTCGGTGCGAACCAGTACAGAGCGATTTATGAATTACCCC
>Ga0209130_1000867_pt1 | contig 24799 bp, 23 predicted proteins | sample AraplaMF_Cvi_mLB_FD_184264 | JGI IMG/M metagenome (GOLD analysis project Ga0209130, IMG submission 184264) | Arabidopsis root microbial communities from the University of North Carolina, USA - plate scrape MF_Cvi_mLB (SPAdes) (version 2) | ecosystem: Host-associated > Plants > Roots > Endosphere...
GAGTATATTTATTTTTATAACTATAAACGGTTCCAAAAACGACTCAACCACCGAGCTCCGATAGAATATCGAATCTCGATGGCTGCTTAGTCTTTTTAATATTGTCTACTTGACAGGGATAAGACCAATGTTAGTCTTTTTTTAATATTCGAAATTAACATAGAAGAATATTAAAAAGTATGGTATAACAGTAAGAAAACGAAAAAGAGGGGAAAAGACGATGATTCGAGTAGGATATTTAGGACCAGAAGCAACATTTACAAATATGGCGGTGAGTCGTTTTTTTCCGGAAGCGGAGCATGTACCGTATCGAACGATTCCAGATTGTATAGATGCAGCTGCAAATGAAAATGTGGACTTCGCAGTTGTACCGTTAGAAAATGCGATTGAAGGTTCAGTAAATATAACTGTCGATTACCTTGTACATGAGCAACCACTTTCTATTGTAGGAGAAATTACAGTACCGATTCAGCAACACTTACTTGTACATCCCCGGTATGCAGAAGTGTGGGAAGAAGTATATGCTGTACATTCTCATCCACATGCTATTGCACAGTGCCATAAATTTTTAAATGAGGAATTAAAAGGGGTAACCGTTCGTGATATGACATCAACAAGCGCTGCTGCGCAATATGTGAAAGAACATCCTGAAGAAAAAATCGCCGCCATTGCAAATGAAGCAGCGGCAGAAAAATACGGATTAACAATTGTAAGGCGTGACATTCATACGCATAAAAACAATCATACGCGTTTCCTTGTTCTGCATAAGAAAAAGAAAGCAGTACTCCCAAACAACGGAGAAAATCGCGGAGAGAAAACGACACTTATGATAACGTTACCTGCGGATTATGCAGGAGCGCTATATCAAGTGTTATCAGCTTTCGCATGGAGAAAATTGAACTTATCAAAAATCGAATCTCGCCCAATGAAAACAGGTCTTGGAAATTACTTTTTCTTAATCGATGTCGATAAAGCATACGATGACGTATTATTGCCAGGCGTAACGATGGAACTTGAAGCGCTCGGTTTTTCTGTTACTGTGCTGGGGAGTTATTCTTCTTATTGGTTGTAAAAAGCGAGGAGGCTGTTAAACTTGCTTGAAACGAAACGTTGTTTATTAAATACAGTTCATGAATTAGATTACGAAAGTATAAAAGAACTATATTTAAATGAAGAAGTGAGAAAATATCTTGGTGGACCGCGTGAAGAAGAGTCGATTAGAGATGTTTTGAATGATATGTTGCATCCGGAAGAAAACTGTTGGTATTGGATTGTTAAAGAGAAGGAAACAAAAGCATTTTTGGGAGTAGTATCGCTCGATCCAAATGATGTTAATAAAGATATTGAAGTATCTTATCAATTTTTACCGATGTACTGGGGAGTTGGCTATGCAACAGAAGTTGTTCAGGCTGTAATTCAGTATGGTTTTCGGGAATTACATTTATCAAAAGTAATTGCAGTAACACAAATGGCTAATATACCTTCGCGTAAACTTTTAGAACGGTTACGTATGAAATTAATTCAAACGTATTATCGGTTTGGGGCAGAGCAAGCTGTCTATTCTATTGAATCAACGGAGATAATTTTGCTAGATTAATAAAATCCCACCTGCAGAAGGTGGGATTCTTTATTTTAACTTCGCAAGCCGATCCTCTAACTGACCACGCCAAATGTCTGCTAGTTCTGGTACAGCAAGAATCTTCTCAATGCCATCTCTATCTTTTCTATTATGGAAATAGATTTCGTTAGAGAAAAGAACAGAAACATTACTCGGTTGACGCTCTAGTAATGTCATTTTAGAATCTTTACGTACAGCACCTTCTTGAAGAACGCGGCATAAGTATCCAGTATATCCAGTTGCTACAATGCGAGGAAGTATGCCAGGAATACCGAGGCGTTTTGAAATAGTGCTACAAGGTACTCTCGATTGTGTTACTTGAATGATTGCTTCACCTAGTTGATATGTATCTCCGATGCAAACATCACGCTCTAACATATTTGTTACGGTAATGTTTTCGCCAAATGTGGAAGCTGGAAGTGTTGTTTGGAATTCTTCTTCCCATAGTGCGTAATGTTCGTATGGATACACACAAACAGCGCGGTCAGGTCCCCCGTGATGTTTTAAATCTGCTACATCATCACCACGGAATCCATCTTTTGAGAGAAAGGCCTCTTCTGTAGGATCTTTACATATACCTGTTATCATTTCTTTATCTTCGCCATATTTCATTTGTTTCGGTTTACCGGTGCTAAAGTGAACGAGTTCAATTCCCATATTTGACCTCCTTTACAATTGATTACAATATTATATCATTTACAAAATAAAAGCACAGAGAATGATGAAAAACTCTGTGCTTTACATTAATTAATAAACGAGAAATCCAGCACGGTCTAGTGCCTCACAAGCAGCATCTAATTTCTCTTTAGAATCTGCTTCGATTGTATGTAAGTGAATACCATCTGTTAGTTGCGAAAGGTAGGAAGCGTTTGTGTTCTCGATTTTTTGTAAATATTGCTCTACATCAAAGCGATTACTTACCATGATCGATGCTGTTAAATCGCCGTATACAGGATGCTCAACTTTTACGTCTTTAATCGTAACACCGTGGTCCACTAACATTGTAAGTTCTTGGCGTACTTCGGCTGGTTTGTGTTGGCATACGATTACGCGTTCAAAAGCTTGTTGCTTCGCTTGTGGTTTTAAATATAAATATCCTTGAGCAGTCGCAATAATGGGTTCATTTCGTGCTTTTAGTAAGGAAATATCTTGTACGATAACTTGCCTACTTACATTTGTTTTTTTAGATAACTCACTCCCCGATAATGGTTCATTTGCAGCGAGAAGCCATTGAAGAATAAGCTGACGTCTTTCTTCACCTAAAATCTTTTTTTGATCATTTTGTTTCATTATGATTTAACACCTCTATAAAATTGATTTCCAATTGTGTGTAGTGCATGAATAGTTGTATCAATTTGTTCTTTCGTTGTGTGATGTCCGAAAGAAAAGCGGACATATTGTTTTGCCTCTTCATACGTTTTTCCAATTGCGACCATTGTTTTTGAAGGTTCTTGTTTACCGACTTGGCAAGCACTTCCGGTGGAAATGGCAATACCATGACGATTACATTCTAGCATTGTATATTGACCTTCTATTCCTTTTATTGTAACCCCAATAATATGTGGTAAACAAGAAGTAGAATGACCTTCTACTTCAATTTCTAGAAGAAGTGTTTGTAATTGCTTTAAAAAATAGGATCGTAACTCTTGAAAACGGAAGCTCTCTTTCTTTTGATTTTTTAATATATGCTCTGCAGCCGTTAAAAAAGCAGCGATGCCAGGAACGTTCACTGTACCAGGGCGAAACCCTTTTTCATGAGAAGTTCCCGGAAATACTTGTTCCCAGCGCATTTGCGGATTTATATAGCAAGCGCCGACACCTTTTGGGCCGTATATTTTATGTGCTGAAACAGAAAGGCTATCAATCCCCATCTCAAAAACATGGATAGGCAGTTTACCAAATGTTTGCACACAATCCGTATGAAATAAAACATTATATTTTTTTAAAAGTGCCCCGATTTCTGTAATGTTTTGAACGGTTCCGATTTCAGAGTTTCCATGCTGTATGCTTGCTAGAACAGTATTTTCCGTAATAGTTGCTTCTAAATCTGCTAAATGAATTAGCCCACTTTTATCAACAGGAATTTCAGTAATTGTATAGCCTTGCGATTGTAAGGATTGAAAATAACTTCGAATCGATGCGTGTTCCATAGGTGTCGTAATAATATGTTTCTCATTTCTAGCATTTAGAAGTGATTGAATCGCAAGATAGTTAGACTCTGAACCACCGCTTGTGAAGAATACACCTTGTTCCTTCCCACCGATCATTTCTGCAAATGTTTCTCTACAAACTTGTAATAAAGAAGATGCACTTCCACCAATATCGTGTAAACTTTGTTCATTTCCGAAATATGTTTTCGTCGCTTGTATATATGTTTCTAGAGCTTCTTCGTTCATAGGTGTTGTTGCTGCGTAATCAAGATATATCATCATGTGAATTCCTCTCTTCAGTAAGAGTGATGTTTATTTTCGTTTTGAGAATGATATTGAAAATAAGAATTGTAAAAAAACTCTTGTCATTATTTTAAAACTATGTAAATATAGGTGTCAAGACAGTTGAAAAGTGTAAAGTAGGAGGCAACAATTATGCCAAGTGCAGATGTCTTGATTATTGGAAGTGGCGTTGCGGCACTTCGTGTTGCAAAAGAGCTTTGTCACGAAAAGAATGTGATAATTATCACAAAAAAAACAGGACGCAATAACAATACATATTTAGCTCAAGGGGGAATTGCAGCGGCTGTTGCTGCATATGACGATCCGAGTGGGCATTTTGAAGATACATTAGTGGCAGGTTGTCATTATAACAATGAAGAGGCAGTTCGGTATTTAGTTGAAGAGGGGCCGAAAGAAATAAATAAGCTTATTACAAATGGGATGAAATTTGATGGGGATGAAAAAGAGCTCCACCTTGGTAAAGAAGGAGCGCATCGAAAACGTCGTATTTTACATGCGGGAGGAGATGCAACTGGTAAAAATTTATTAGAACATTTAATTCAAGAAGTAGTTCCGTACGTTACTGTTGTAGAGCAAGAGATGGTGCTCGATTTTATGATAGAAAATAATAAATGCATAGGGGCTTTAACACGAAATAGTGAAGGAGAGCTGAAGCGTTATTATGCTGATTATACGGTGTTAGCATCAGGCGGAATAGGTGGTTTGTATGCCTTTACGTCGAATGACGAGACAATTACAGGAGATGGACTTGCGATGATATATCGAGCTGGTGGTGAACTAGTTGATCTAGAATTTGTACAATTTCATCCGACAATGTTATACGTGGGCGGGCGATGTTGCGGTCTCGTTTCTGAAGCAGTCCGCGGGGAAGGAGCTGTCCTTATAAATGAAAAGGGACAGCGTTTTATGATGGATATACATCCCGGGAAAGATCTTGCTCCGCGTGATGTAGTGGCAAGAGCTATTCATGAACAACTTCTTGCGGGTGAAAAAGTGTACTTAAACATCGAAACTATTCAAAACTTTGAACAGCGTTTTCCGACTGTTTCATCATTATGTAAAAAGAATGGCGTTGACTTAAAAGAGAACCTTATTCCGGTCGTACCGGGTGCTCATTTTCATATGGGCGGCGTGAAGACGAATTGTGATGGGGAGACGTCCATTTCCAACTTATATGCGGTCGGTGAAGTGGCGTGTAATGGAGTTCATGGTGCGAACAGATTGGCGAGTAATTCATTATTGGAAGGTCTTGTGTTCGGAAGGCGGATAGGAAAACACATTTTAGCTAGACCAGCACAAGAAAGAAAAAGTATATCAGAAGAAAGAGAAAAAAGTTTTATAGCTCTTAATGATTTACCTTTGAAAGAAGAAATACAAGAATACATGATGAAGTATGTTGGGATTGTGCGAACAGAGAAAAATTTATCATATGCTATGAGATGGTTTAGTAGATACGGTGTGAGAAATATGATATTACAATATAATGCTCTTACAGATGAAGAGATTACGCTTATTAATATGTTAACAGTTTGTGAGCTTATAACAGTATCAGCATTGCAAAGAGAAGAAAGTATTGGTGGTCATTATCGCAGTGATTATCCAGAAAGAAATAAAGTAAGGAAAGAGATTATTCGAGTGAGAAGAAAACTACAACTGGTTTAATGAGGAGAAGAGGGGTTTTATGAACACATTAAAAATTAAGGAAGCGCTAAATAGATTTTTTCTAGAAGATATAGGAGAAAGAGATGTAACATCGCAGCTTATCTTTCCCGATAATGCAATTGCAAAAGGAACGTTTCTTGTAAAGGATACAGGGGTCTTTGCGGGGAGTTTAGTGATAGAAGAGGGTTTTAAACTAATTGATGAAAAAATTGAAGTTACACTCCATAAAAAAGATGGGGACTTAGTAGAAAAAGGTGAAATTATAGCAACAGCTAAAGGGCCTATTGCATCTTTATTAACAGCGGAGCGCGTTATATTAAATATTATTCAGCGTATGAGCGGGATAGCAACGATGACTCGTAAAGCAGTACTTACGTTAGATAGCAATCATACGCGTATTTGTGATACGAGAAAAACGATGCCGGGACTACGTATGTTTGATAAATATGCGGTAGTGTGCGGAGGTGGATTTAACCACAGATTCGGTTTGTATGATGGTGTCATGATTAAAGACAATCATATTACGTTTACTGGATCGATTACAAAAGCTGTTACATCGGTGAAAGAAAGATTGGGACATATGGTGAAAGTAGAAGTCGAAACAGAGACGGAGGCGCAAGTGAGAGAAGCGGTAGAGGCCGGCGCAGATATTATCATGTTCGATAATCGCACGCCAGATGAGATTCGTGAGTTTTCAAAAATTGTACCGAGTGCCATCGTTACGGAGGCTTCAGGTGGCATTACAATTGAAGATTTATCGAAATACGGAAAAACAGGAGTGGATTATATTTCACTTGGGGCGTTAACACATTCAGTGAAAGCACTTGATATTAGTTTTAATATTGAGGCGTGATGAGAGTGGTTTAGAGGGGGAGAATCATAAATGGGTATTTTAGAGAAAGTGCAGCCAATCGAAGTAATGTTACCAGAGCGTTATCAAACGACGTCTACATTAGAAATGGAAGAGCGTGTTCGCGAAATTAAAGAAAAAATGGGTGAATTGCTATTTATCCCAGGGCATCATTATCAAAAAGATGAAGTGGTACAATTTTCAGATGCGGCAGGGGATTCGTTGCAACTTGCACAAGTTGCGGCGAGTAATAAAGAGGCGAAATATATTGTGTTTTGTGGTGTGCACTTTATGGCGGAAACAGCAGATATGTTAACGACAGAGGATCAAGTTGTCATCTTACCAGATATGCGTGCAGGGTGTTCAATGGCGGATATGGCAGATATTGAACAAACAGAAAGAGCGTGGAAAGAGCTCGCGAAATTATTTGGGGATACGATGATTCCACTAACGTATGTAAATTCAACAGCTGCTATTAAAGCATTTTGCGGTCGTAATGGAGGGGCAACAGTAACCTCTTCTAATGCAAAACAAATGGTGTCTTGGGCGTTTACACAAAAAGAACGTCTCGTCTTTTTGCCAGACCAACATTTAGGAAGAAATACAGCGTACGACTTAGGCATCCCATTAGATAAAATGGCAGTATGGAACCCGCATACAGATTCATTAGAGTACGATGGAGATCTAGAAGAAATTCAAGTGATTTTATGGAAAGGTCATTGTTCTGTTCATCAAAATTTTACTGTGAAAAATATTGAAAGTGTGCGAAAAAATCATCCGGATATGAATATTATTGTTCACCCTGAATGTTGTTATGAAGTTGTTGCTGCATCCGATTATGCAGGATCAACGAAATATATTATTGATATGATTGAAGCTGCTCCAGTGGGAAGTAAGTGGGCGATTGGTACAGAGATGAATTTAGTGAACCGAATTATTCAGCAACATCCAGATAAAGAAATTATGTCGTTAAATCCGTTTATGTGTCCGTGCTTAACAATGAACCGAATTGATTTACCTCACTTACTATGGGCGCTTGAGAATATAGAAAGAGGAGAAGAAATTAACGTTATTCGTGTAGAAAATAAAGTAACCGAAGAAGCAGTTCTGGCATTAAATCGTATGTTAGAACGCGTTTAAAGCAACGGGATTTCCGTTGCTTTTTTTGTACATATAATCATAACAAGAATGAAATAGGCATACATTGTGTTGAGGAAATCATTGTGATTTTTTTATCCCGCTATTTGCGGGCAGTAAAACTTCTCACTTCAAACTTCGGCTGATGCAAAGAAGTTTGGTGAGGGCTAATAATCAGTGCGGGAGAACACCCCACTGATTAAAGTTTCACTTTATGCTTATTCCACTTCAAATGATATTGAAAATCGAAGAAGTGATGAAAGTGAAAAGAAGTTAATGTTATTTAGAAAGGGTTACTTCATGAGATTTGTTACTTATAGATAAGTTATACAGGAGGGGGAAAATTTGAAAATTCATATCGTGCAAAAAGGGGATACCCTTTGGAAAATTGCAAAAAAGTACGGAGTGGATTTTGACACGCTGAAAAAAACAAATACACAGCTTAGTAATCCAGATTTAATCATGCCAGGTATGAAAATTAAAGTGCCATCAAACGGCGTTCATGTGAAACAACAGCCTGGAGCGGGTTCTACGCCGCCAAAACAATATGTAAAAGAGGTGCAACAAAAAGAGTTTGCATCAACATCAACTCCACTTGGAATAGAAGATGAAGAGGAAATTACGTATCAATCAGCACCTATTACACAAGAGCCAGCTATGCAACAAACGCAAAAAGAAATGCAGGTAAAACCGCAAAAAGAAATGCAGGTAAAACCGCAAAAAGAAATGCAAGTGAAACCACAAAAAGAAATACAGGTGAAGCCGCAAAAAGAAGTACAACAAGAAAAGCCGATTCAAAAAGAAAAACCAGTTGAAATGCCGTCTGTTATTCAAAAACCACCTGTTATAGAGAAAGTAGAAAAGCAAAAGCCAACTACGAAGGAGAATACTAAATTTTCCATTAATGTATTGCCACAGCCACCGCAACCGCCAATTAAAGCGAAAAAAGAATATAAAATTTCAGATGTAATAAAAAAGGGAAGCGAGTTAATTGCTCCTCAAATTAATAAAATGAAACCTAACAACGTCATTTCTCCGCAAACGAAAAAAGAAAATATAGGAAATGTCTCACCACAAGTGAAAAAAGAAAACGTAGGAAACATAATTTCACCGCAAGTGAAAAAAGAAAATATAGGGAACATAGTCTCACCGCAAGTGAAGAAAGAAAATGTAGGGAATATAGTCTCACCGCAAGTGAAAAAAGAAAATATAGGGAACATAGTCTCACCGCAAGTGAAGAAAGAAAATGTAGGGAATATAGTCTCGCCACAAGTGAAAAAAGAAAACATAGGGAATATAGTCTCACCGCAAGTGAAGAAAGAAAATATAGGGAACATAGTCTCACCGCAAGTGAAGAAAGAAAATGTAGGAAATATAGTCTCGCCACAAGTGAAGAAAGAAAATATAGGGAATATAGTCTCACCAAACGTATCAAAAGAAAATGTTACTATCCCGCAAGTAATACCGCCAAATATACAAGTGCCGAACATAATGCCAATAATGGATAATAACCAACCACCAAATATAATGCCAATAATGATTAACGACCAACCGCCAAATATAATGCCAATAATGGATAACAACCAAATGCCGAATATAATGCCAATAATGGATAACAACCAAATGCCGAATATAATGCCAATAATGGATAACAACCAAATGCCGAATATAATGCCAATAATGGATAACAACCAAATGCCAAACATGATGCCGATAATGGATAACAACCAAATGCCAAACATGATGCCGATAATGGATAACAACCAAATGCCAAATATGATGCCGATAATGGATAACAATCAAATGCCAAATATGATGCCGATAATGGATAACAACCAAATGCCAAATATGATGCCGATAATGGATAATAACCAAATGTCGAATGTAATGCCGATAATGGATAATAACCAAATGCCAAACATGATGCCGATAATGGATAACAACCAAATGCCGAATATAATGCCAATAATGGATAACAACCAAATGCCAAACATGATGCCGATAATGGATAACAATCAACCGCCGAATATGATGCCATATCAAATGCCGTATCAACAGCCAATGATGCCGCCATATCCGCAGTATCAGCAACAAAATCCATACAATCAAATGCCGTATCAACAAATGGCGCCGCAATATACTTCTATGCCAAATCCAAATATGATGCCAATGGATAATAATATGCCGCCACTCGTGCAAGGTGAAGAAGATTGTGGATGCGGAGGAGAAAGTAGGTTATATAGCCCACAACCAGGTGGACCGCAATATGCTAATCCATTATATTATCAACCAACTCAGCCGGCATATGCACCACAGCCAGGAACGATGTATTATCAACCAGATCCACCAAATGTATTTGGAGAGCCAGTTTCGGAAGAAGAGGACGAAGAGGAAGTTTAAAAAAGGTGGGATTATTCCCGCCTTTTTTTGCATTCATGTTAATTAAAAAAAATAAAGGTTTTTCATCAAGTGTTAGAAAATTCCTAGTGAAATATTAACAGTGTAAAAAACTACTCTGTTACTCATCATAAGAGGGAGCTTTTCAGAAGAGAAGTTCATTCTAACAGAGGGGGTTTTTGTATTGAATACGAAAGTAAAAGTGATTGCTGCTTCTTTGTTAGTTACCAGTGCATTAGCTGCATGTGGTACACCAAAAGATAATAATGCGATGGATGGACGTAACTACAATTACGAGCGTACATCTTATAATGATACACACCAGTATCGTGATAATGTAGCGCGTAATGATCGTTATACAGATTATGTAACATATAGAAACGGTCGTAACGATACAGGATATAATAATTATTACCGTGATGTAAATTACAATGGGCAAATTGCTAATCCGCATCCAACTCGTAATATTACAATGAACAATTCATACATTAACAATGATGGTAAAACTGCAGAAAAAATTACAAATCGTGTGAAACGTATGAATAACGTAGACCGCGTGTCTACAGTTGTATATGGAAACGACGTAGCGATTGCGGTAAAACCACGTAATCCAGTATCGAATGAAACAGCGCTCGCAAACGAAATTCGTCAAGCTGTTGCAAATGAAGTTGGAAATAGAAACGTATATGTTTCTGTAAGAAATGACATGTTTACTCGTGTCGATGCAATGAGTACACGTCTACGTAACGGTACAGTTACAAACGATTTTAATCGTGACATAGTGAATATGTTCCGAGACATTCGTTACGGTCTGACGGGTACAGTACGATAACAAATCAAAGTGGAAGGGCTAGCCCTTCCTCTTTATTTATCATCATCTTGTAAACGACGTTTTTTTATGAAATAACTAATGGAATAAGAAGTTAAAAAGCATATGAAGAAAATACTACCTGTAAGGATAGCTTCAAACAGAGGTCTTTCTGGACTGAAAATGATATAAATAATAGCCATGATAATTCCTACAATAAGAGAGCGTAAAACAAGTTTGTAATAAGGAGTTAACTTTATTTCCTTTTCACTTTCTTCTACATCGATTGAAATACTTAACTGTAAATAACTAAGTACAATACTTGTAAGAATAAATAATAACCATAATGGAGATTTCGTAATTTGATCCATTCCTTCCGTGAACCCGATATAGCCTAAAATTCCGATTATACCAAGGGATTGAAAAAGGAAGGCAATACGTATGTTTTTTAACGTTTGAAGTATGAGGCGTTCATCTTTTATTTTTTTCACACTATCCATCTCCAGTTTATTATGATTTCGCTGTTATACTTATTGTAACATATATATTGCATTTATCAATTTATAATTTACATAAATTCAATTAGGTGAAAGAGGAAGAAAAATATATTTAGAAATATGTTGCGCTTCTATCTTATTAATGTTATATTAGCAAAGCGATGAGCTAATTTACGTAAGACGAGAGATATGCTTAAGTGCTAAACACGCGAATGTGGTCGCCTGGTCTCTCGCCGTAAACGCATCAAGACGCCTGCTTTGCAGGCGTCTTTCATTTTATATAAAAGTAAATGATATATGCAGATAGGATAAATTCTTATCTGCATTTTTTATTTTCTCTAGAAATTTAATACTAATGTTTATATGGATAAAACCCCCATTTCCGGAAAAACTACAAATGAAAGTATGATTTTGCCTAGAAGAGGTGAACGGAAATGAAATGGATACTAATTGCATTGCAAGCTTTCGTTATGATGTTTTGCTTAGCTTATGGATCCGATGTGAGGGCAGAAGTAGTAGAAAAAGAACCTCAAGTTACAATTTTATTAGAGCGCATGTATGTTGATGGAGAAGTAAGTGAGGAAATACTGACAGAAAAAGTAGCGGATTTAGAAAGATTTTTGCAGCAATATAAAGAATGGCAACTTGTTGATCGTGATGATGTACAAATCGTATTACAAAAGAAAGTTGATGATATTTCTCCTTTATTGAAGACGAGCGGTTATTTTGGTGTTTCAGAGGAAGGGATATTACAAATTTTCAAAGGGGTACCGAAAAGTGATAACGCGATTCACTCCTTCTTTCAAATTGATATGAAAAAGCTTGAGAGTTATGAGCGTGCAAAATTGAAACGTGGTATTCGCATAAAATCAAAAGAGAGTTTTGTGAAGACGATTGAAAAAATGAAGCACTATGCAGTGCAAAATAAGAAAAAAAGCAGCTCATGGTGAGCTGCTTTTTCTTATTTATTTTTAGCTAAAATTTCTTTTGCAATTTCATCAATTAGCATGTCTTTTCCAATTGGATTGAATGCTTTCGTATTGAAGACTTCATTTGATACTTCGTATACGTGATTGCTTTTTACTGCTTTATTGTCTTTCCAAACGGCACTGTTTTTATAGTCTTCGTACACTTTATCAGCTTCACCGCCGAAGTTTACGATAAACATTTGGTCAGGCTGGAATGCAACAAGACCTTCTAGTGATACTTGTGCCATCGTTTGTTTTAAATCTGTACCTTTTGTTGCTGGAAGTTTTAAATCGTTAAAGATGATGTCACCGTATCCGAAGCTACCGTATACACGGAAGTTTTGAGGTGTAACTGCGACGAACATAAAGTTTTCATCTTTTGTTTTTTCTTTAATTTTTTTTGATAAAGAGTCTGCTTTTTTATCGTAGTCTGCAATCCATTTGTCAGCTTTCTTTTCTTCGTCAAATAGTTTACCTACTTCTTTAAACTTACCACGCCAGTCTTCTAGATTTGTTTCTAGAACAACTGTCGGTGCAACTTTTTCTAGTTGATCATAAATTTTCAATTGACGATTGTTTAAAATAATTAAGTCTGGTTTTAAAGCTGTAACAGCCTCTAGGTCAACTTTAGGCGCCCAGTACCAGCCGACTGCCTTTACGCCGTCTAGCTTGTCCGTTAAGTGATTTTGGATTTTATCTTTATACGTGTTTGCTGTGCCAACAGGTTTATGTCCAAGGATTAATAATTCCTCTGTTGATCCAGATAAATCAACAATTCTCTTTGGATTAACTGGAATTGTTGCTTCCCCTTTAGCATGTTTTACAACTTTTGTTTTCGGTTGTTCTTTTGCTTTTGATTCTTCTTTTTGAGAAGAACAGCCAACGATAGAAAGAACAACTAGCATAATAGTAAATAAAATAAATAGCTTTTGTTTCATCCTGATGTAACCCCTTTAATTAATATTGATAATCATTATCGACATCTGTATATTAAGGGGCTTTATACTTTCTGTCAATGGAAAATAACAGAAGTTTCAAATAGAGAACATTTGTTGGGGTATTCTCGCTTTTCTATTGTTAAATATGTTAAAATGGAATACATGATTTGAGAGGGAGAGATCGTATTTTGTTTGAATATGTTACAGGTTACGTGGAATATGTAGGACCGGAATATGTCGTAATTGATCATAATGGAATTGGTTATCAAATTTTCACACCAAATCCGTATGTATTTCAAAGAAGTAAGCAAGAAATTCGTGTCTATACATATCATTATGTGAGAGAAGATATTATGGCACTTTACGGATTTAAAACACGTGAAGAGCGTTTATTATTTACAAAGTTGTTAGGTGTGTCTGGCATTGGGCCAAAAGGCGCTCTTGCAATTTTAGCTTCTGGTCAAACAGGACAGGTCGTTCAAGCGATTGAACATGAAGATGAGAAGTTTTTAGTGAAGTTCCCGGGCGTCGGAAAGAAAACAGCGCGCCAAATGATTTTAGATTTAAAAGGAAAACTAGCAGATGTTGTACCAGATGCATTTGTTGATTTGTTCTCAGATGTTGAAAGTTTTGATGAGAAGAAAGGTTCCTCAGTTGAACTTGATGAAGCACTGGAGGCACTGCGTGCACTTGGTTATGCAGAACGGGAAGTTTCTCGTGTTGTACCAGAGTTATTAAAAGAATCATTAACGACGGATCAATATATTAAAAAGGCACTTAGTCTTTTACTAAATGGTAAGAGGTGAGTATAATGGACGAACGTCTCCTTTCAGGGGAATCTGGATACGAAGATGCGGATTTAGAGTATTCATTACGGCCACAGACGCTCCGTCAGTATATTGGCCAAGATAAAGCGAAACATAATTTAGAAGTGTTTATTGAAGCGGCGAAAATGCGTGAAGAAACGTTAGATCACGTACTTTTATATGGGCCACCTGGACTTGGTAAAACGACGCTTGCGAATATTATTGCCAATGAAATGGGTGTTAACATTCGAACGACGTCAGGTCCCGCAATTGAAAGACCAGGAGATTTAGCAGCGGTATTAACAGCACTTCAGCCTGGAGATGTATTGTTTATTGATGAAATTCATCGTTTGCATAGATCAATCGAAGAAGTACTATATCCTGCGATGGAAGACTTTTGCCTTGATATCGTAATTGGAAAAGGACCGTCAGCACGGTCTGTACGCTTAGATTTACCTCCATTTACATTAGTTGGAGCGACAACACGTGCCGGAGCATTATCAGCGCCGCTCCGTGACCGTTTCGGTGTACTTTCAAGATTAGAGTATTATACAGTGGATCAGCTTTCTGCGATTGTTGAACGTACAGCAGAAGTGTTTGAAGTTGAAATCGACTCATTAGCTGCACTAGAAATTGCAAGACGTGCTCGTGGCACACCTCGTATAGCGAATCGTTTATTACGACGTGTACGTGATTTCGCACAAGTTCGCAGCGACGGAACAATTGCAATGGAAATTACACAAATGGCGTTAGAACTACTGCAAGTAGATAAATTAGGTCTTGATCATATTGACCATAAATTATTACTTGGTATTATTGAAAAGTTTCGCGGTGGTCCAGTTGGACTAGAAACAGTTTCGGCGACGATTGGGGAAGAATCTCATACGATTGAAGATGTGTATGAGCCGTATTTATTACAAATTGGCTTTTTACAACGAACTCCAAGAGGCCGGATTGTAACACCGCTTGCATATGAACATTTCGGAATGGAGATGCCAAAAGCATGACGGAGATGCCAAAGCTGCTTATTACAGCCGGTATTTTACTCATTGTTGTTGGTCTAGCTTGGAAGTTCATAGGAAGGCTTCCAGGCGATATTTTTGTGAAAAAAGGTAACGTTACCTTTTATTTTCCTATCATTACATGTATTGTGTTAAGTATTGCATTATCTTTTATTATGTATATAATAAATCGATTCAAATAAGAAATAGGTGGATACAGTTATGGATATTAATCTGTTTGATTTTCATTTACCAGAAGAACTTATTGCACAAGTCCCGTTAGAAGATCGTGAAACATCAAGATTAATGGTGTTAGACCGTGAAAATGGTGATATTGAGCATAAACATTTTACAGACATTCTTTCTTACTTACATGAGGGAGATTGCTTAGTTTTAAATGAAACGAAAGTTATGCCTGCTCGCTTGCACGGTGTGAAAGAAGATACAGGCGCGCACATTGAAGTGCTTCTTTTGAAACAAGAGGAAGGCGATAAGTGGGAAACGCTTGTTAAGCCAGCGAAACGTGTAAAAGAAGGAACTGTAATTTCTTTTGGTGAAGGGAAATTAAAAGCAACTTGCACAGGAACTGCAGATCAAGGTGGACGTCAGCTTGAATTTTCATATGACGGCATCTTCTATGAAATTTTAGATGAACTTGGGGAAATGCCACTTCCTCCATATATTAAAGAGACACTGGAAGATCGCGATCGCTATCAAACAGTATATGCGAAAGAAATCGGTTCAGCAGCAGCACCGACAGCGGGACTTCACTTTACCGAAGAGTTACTTGAGAAGTTAAAGCAAAAAGGCGTTCAGTTAGCATTTATTACACTTCACGTAGGACTTGGAACATTTAGACCGGTTTCTGCAGATACGATTGAAGAGCACCATATGCACGCAGAATATTACCATATGTCTGAAGAGACAGCGGCATTATTAAATCGTGTGAAAGAGAATGGTGGACGTATTATTACTGTAGGTACGACATCAACTCGTACGTTAGAAACGATTGCGACTGATCATAGTGGTAAGCTTTGCGCAGCTTCTGGCTGGACAGATATTTTTATGTACCCAGGATATGAATTTAAAGCAATTGATGGTTTAATTACAAACTTCCATTTGCCGAAATCAACACTAATTATGCTTGTAAGTGCATTTTCAAATAGAGATAATGTACTTCATGCTTATAATGAAGCAGTAAAAGAAAAATATCGTTTCTTTAGCTTCGGTGACGCAATGTTCGTTGCATCTCACGCTAAAATGAGAAACAAATAAAAGGAGTAAATTATGACAGCAATTCGTTATGAATTTATTAAAACTTGTAAACAAACGGGTGCGCGTTTAGGTCGTGTACATACGCCGCACGGTTCATTTGATACACCAACATTTATGCCAGTGGGGACACTTGCAACAGTTAAGACAATGTCACCAGAAGAATTAAAAGCGATGGATTCTGGCATTATTTTAAGTAATACGTATCATTTATGGCTACGTCCAGGTCACGAAATTGTTCGTGAAGCAGGTGGTTTGCATAAATTTATGAACTGGGACCGTGCGATCTTAACGGATTCTGGTGGTTTCCAAGTATTCAGTTTAAGTGACTTCCGCCGTATTGAAGAGGAAGGCGTTCACTTCCGTAACCACTTAAATGGAGATAAATTATTCTTATCACCAGAAAAAGCGATGGAAATCCAAAATGCATTAGGTTCAGATATCATGATGGCATTTGATGAGTGTCCACCGTTCCCAGCTACTTTTGAATACATGAAAAAGTCTGTAGAGCGTACGAGCCGTTGGGCAGAGCGTTGCCTAAAGGCGCATGAGCGTCCGCAAGACCAAGGTTTATTCGGTATTGTACAAGGTGGGGAGTTTGAAGAGCTTCGTCGCCAAAGTGCGAGAGATCTTGTTTCAATGGACTTCCCTGGCTATGCTATAGGCGGTCTATCTGTTGGTGAACCGAAAGATATTATGAATCGTGTTCTTGAGTTTACAACACCACTTCTTCCTGATGATAAACCACGTTACTTAATGGGAGTAGGTTCTCCTGACTCGTTAATTGATGGTGCAATTCGTGGTGTTGATATGTTTGATTGTGTACTTCCAACTCGTATCGCTCGAAATGGTACATGTATGACAAGTGAAGGTCGCCTTGTTGTAAAAAATGCGAAATTCGCTAGAGACTTCGGTCCGCTTGATCCAAACTGTGATTGCTACACATGTAAAAATTACTCTCGTGCGTACATTCGTCACTTAATGAAATGTGATGAAACGTTCGGAATTCGTTTAACGTCTTATCACAACCTTCATTTTCTGTTAAACTTAATGGAGCAGGTGAGACAAGCTATTCGTGAAGACCGTCTTGGCGATTTCCGCGAAGAGTTCTTTGAACAGTATGGCTTTAATAAACCGAATGCTAAAAACTTCTAATACATAATTTAAAAGGAGGAAAAAAATATGAATCCAGGTATGATGAATATCATTATGATCGTTGCGATGTTTGCGATTTTCTATTTCTTATTAATTCGCCCGCAACAAAAGCGTCAAAAAGCAGTTGCTCAAATGCAAAACGAATTAGCAAAAGGTGATGCTATCATAACAATTGGTGGCTTACACGGTACAATCGAATCAGTAGATGAAACGAAAATCGTTATTAAATCTGGTGGTTCACACTTAACTTTCGATCGCAATGCGATTCGTGAAGTTGTGAAAAACTAATGAGGAAGGCCCTGCATGAAATGTGCAGGGCCTTTTTTTAGTTATTTTGTTTTGACATATTTACACCGAAAATACCACCGAGTGTACTCGCGCCCATTAATGCCAATTGGTAAAGTAACTGTGAGTTCGATAAAGTTTGAGAGAAACCTAAATAGTTAACTAGAAAAACAAGCATAGCGAATGTAAGTCCCGTTGTGAAACCTACTAGCCAACCTTTCCCTTGCGCCTTTTTTCCAGCAATAAACCCAGACATAAGCATAGATAGAAGAGCTAGTATCAAAATAGTAACGGTTAATGTCCCTTCATTCATATTCGTAAACTTTAATAATAGAGCTATAACCATGCTAGTAATAGATGCGAGGATAAGTAGGGTAATAATACCGAAGCCGATTGCAGTTGATAATTTTTTCGTTCCATCCATTTATGAATTCCCCCTTTTTAATACAAGCATATTTTCATTTTGATCAAGTTAGACTAGTTTCTTTTTTGTAGGGGAATCTATAAATAAAAAAGGAGATGTAGAAATGGAATGGGTATCAATAGTTGGCCGGACGATGCTTTTGTATATCATTATCTTAATTATTTTCCGTCTTATGGGTAAACGTGAAATTGGAGAGCTAAGTGTATTAGATTTAGTCGTATTCATTATGCTTGGAGAAATGGCCGTAGTAGCAATTGAAAATACCGATAAATCACTTTGGCATCAATTAGTTCCGATGATTTTTCTTATGTGCATACAAATCATTTTGTCAATTATATCTTTAAAGTTTCAACGTTTTCGACATTTAATAGAAGGTGAACCGGCTATTCTTATAAATGCGGGAAAGATTGATGAAAAAAAGATGCGGAAACAGCGCTATAACATAGACGATTTAATGATGCAACTAAGGGAGCAAGGGGTCGGGGATGTGCGGGATGTGGAATATGCTATTTTAGAACCGTCAGGGAAGTTGTCTGTTTTTCAAAAGCAAAAAAGTAAAAAGAGTAAAAATGATACGCCGATTTTTACACTCCCATTAATTATTGATGGAGAAATTCAATTCAATCATTTGCAAATGATTGAACACACAGATGAATGGCTCATTGGGAAATTAAAAAACTTAGGTTATAACGATATAGCACAAATTTTATACTGCAGCTTTCAAAATGGCCAATTTTTTGTTGATTTGAAAGAAAACTAGAGGCTTACCGTATTAAATAGTAAGCCTATTTACTTCAAAAATGAAAGTTTCCGAATGATAGGGAGGCGACTCAACTCTTCTTTTCGAATGAGTTTGAAAGCAAAGAGGAGGAAAATATAAACGATTGTTGTTAAAGTGATTTCCCATAATGTTTGTACGCCAAGTGAATGAGAGAAAATAATATATTTATGAAGGTAAAAACCGAAGGCACCTGCAATGCCGATGGCAAGTCCTCCAAAAATATAGTCTTTTGCATAAATAGTAAATTTAATTTTCTTTAAAACAGTAGCATAGTGAAGGAATGTTACCGTCACTATATTTGCTGCGATTGCGAGAGCAACCCCCATCATTTGGAACTCTGGGCGCGAAGCGAGTGCAAAAATAACGATTAATTTTACGATAGCGCCAATAAATGTGTTCATCATAGCAGCTCTTGCTAAGTTTAAAGCTTGCAACACAGATGTAAGTGGGCTTTGAAAATAATGAAATAAAAAGCAAGGTGCAAGAAGTTGGATGAACGCTGTTGCACTGTCCGATCCATACATAAGCGTTAAGACGGGTGAAGCAAATACATATAAAATAACGACTGACCATCCACCGGTAATTAAGGAAATTCGAAGTGCTTGTTGTAAACGGTGTTCCACTAATTTGTGCTGTCTCTTTGCCATCGCTTCGCTAATGGAAGGGACGAGTGCTGTAGAAAGAGCGTATGTAATAAAGGCAGGTAGTGATAGAAGCGGGAAGGCATAACCGTTCAATATACCGTATTGCTGTGTTGCGACAGAAGCGGCAACCCCGGCAATTGCTAAGCTTTGCATAACGACGATAGGTTCAAAGAAATAGGAAACGGAACCGATTAAACGGCTTCCTGTAGTTGGAAGTGCGATATCCATAAGAGAATAAAATGTATTTTTGCTCTCCTTTACCGTAGTGAAAAAACCAGAGCGTATAGATAAATGTTTTTCGCGCTGGAATAAAGTAAGTAAAAATAATAAAGATGCAACTTCGCCAAGAACGGCTGATAGCATGGCGCCAGCTGCAGCATATTCTACGCCGTAAGGTAAAAATAACCGAATGCATACAGCGATAATTGTAATGCGGACAACTTGTTCTATAACTTGAGCATAGGCGCTAGGCTTCATATTTTGTTTCCCTTGAAAATAACCGCGTAAAACAGAAGAAACTGCAATAACAGGGACGACAGGTAAAATAGCCATTAATGGATAGTACGTTCTTTCATCGGTTAATAATGTTTTTGCTAGAACAGGCGTGAGGAGCATAATTCCAATTGTTAAAATGATACTAATAACGGATGTAACAGCTAGGGAGACAGTTAATATTTTTTTGACTCTTTGTTTATCGTTCACTGCTTCTGCTTCTGCTACAAATTTTGCAATTGCAACAGGAAGGCCAATTTGTGTTAATGTAATTGCTAAAATGAAGGTGGGAACAGCCATCATATAAAGGCCAACGCCTTCTTCTCCTAAAATACGTGCCATTACAATGCGGTTAATAAATCCAAGGATTTTTGTAATAAAGCCAGCTATCATTAAAATAAATGCACCTTTTAAAAAGCTTTGTCTCGTCATGGTCTTCTCCTACCTTCTCAAAATCAGTGGAATGATTTACAATAATTTATATGCACGTATGAGACAAGAATGACAAGCATTTAAGAGAGTGCAGTATTGAGGGAACTCTTGAAAGTGGTTATTGCTGTCCATTAGAGCGGGATTAAAAGCGACTTTTCGTGCTGAAATCAGAAGGAGATGTTATATATGTTGGATAAAGAGGCTTTGGTAGAATCATACCGCGGACAGTTACAAGTCGTTTTAGAAAGTAAAGTAGAAGAGTTTCAAATGTTCGGTTACGACCGAGTGACAGATAATGATATTTGGAAGTTTCTCAAGGCGAAAAAGTGGAAAAAGATAGACAGTGATGTTAGGTTATATGAATTAGTAAATGATGTATTAAGAGTAAGTACTAATGAATATATGAATTATTTAACTGTTGAAGCATATCAAGCGCCACTTTGGTCGTTTGATGAATATGAAAATAAATAACCGACTGTAATTGGTTTGTTCTTCCTTTTGCAGTATAATGATAGGTATTGATAAAGAGGAATTAATTATGTCTAAGATTATATATAAAGGAGGTAGTGAAGAGGAAAAATAAATAATGAAAGTGTAGGCATGGTGACAAACTTACCTACACAGCTAGTGATGAACTAGCGGAAATACATGTATTTTATAGAAAGTAAGTCTACTAACTAGGCGTATGCACACGTGTAAAAATGAATCGTAAGAGATTTATTGAAAGTGTTAGTAGCAGAAAGAGGGTACATATGGCAAAGCGTGGTACAAGAATTGCCGCCTTTTTCCTCATCGTTTTATTAATTGGTGGAGTAATTGGTGCGGCAGGAAAAGACATAGCAAAAGGAATTAGTCTAGGACTAGACCTTCGCGGTGGTTTTGAAATTCTGTATGAAGTAAAACCAGCCAAAAAAGGTGATAAAATCGATCGTGATGCACTTGTCAGTACAGTAGGTGCTCTTGAAAATCGTGTCAATGCACTCGGTGTAAGTGAGCCGAACATTCAAATCGAAGGAGAAGATCGAATTCGCGTACAGCTTGCTGGTGTACAAGATCAGCAAAAAGCACGTGACATGTTATCAACACAAGCAAAATTAACATTCCGTGATGTGAATGACAACCTTCTTATGGACGGAGCGGATTTAAAAGGCGGCGGAGCAAAGCAAACATTTGATGAGCAAGGCCGTGCAAGCGTAGGTCTTACACTAAAAAGCGCTGACAAATTCCGTGAAGTAACTGAAAAAATTTCAAAAATGCCACCACCAACGAATTTAATGGTAATTTGGCTTGATTTTGAAGAAGGAAAAGATTCGTATAAAGCAGAGTCTGCAAAACCGAATCCGAAGTTTTTATCAGCAGCAACAGTAAACCAAGTATTTAACCAAGCTGAAGTATCTATCGTAGGTGGAAACTTTACAGTGGAAAGCGCGAAAGAACTTTCATCTTTATTAAATGCAGGTGCACTTCCTGTTGATTTAAAAGAAATGTATTCAACATCTGTTGGAGCGAAATTTGGGCAACAAGCATTAGAGCAAACGATTTTCGCTAGTGCGATTGGTATTGCTATAATCTTCTTATTTATGCTTGTATTCTACCGTTTACCAGGACTTGTAGCGGTTATTATGTTAGGTTTATACATTTTCGTTACATTGCTTGTCTTTAACTGGATGCATGCGGTTCTTACGTTGCCAGGTATTGCAGCGTTAGTGCTCGGGGTAGGTATCGCAGTTGATGCGAATATTATTACGTACGAGAGACTGAAAGAAGAGCTGAAAATTGGTAAGTCGATGATGTCAGCATTTCGTGCTGGTAACCATCGTTCATTAGCGACAATTTTAGATGCGAACATTACAACACTTGCAGCAGCTGGTGTATTATTCGTTTATGGTAATAGCTCTGTAAAAGGATTCGCAACAAGTTTAATTGTTAGTATTTTAGTTGGTTTCATTACGAACGTATTCGGTACGCGTTTCTTACTAGGTTTACTTGTAAAGAGCCGTTACTTCGATAAAAAACCATCTTACTTTGGTGTTAAGGAAAAGGATATTATTCCATTAACAAAAGGTGTAGTACATCCACCGACAAGATTTGATCGTATTAATTTCGTAAATATCGGTCATAAATTCCTTATCTTCTCGATGGTAGTTGTAATTGCAGGTGCAATTATACTACCAATTTTCAAACTGAATCTTGGGATTGACTTTGCAAGTGGTACACGTATCGACTTGCAATCTAAACAAGCACTTACTGTGTCAGATGTTCATAAAGATTTGGAAGAATTGAAAATTGATGTGAAGGAAGAAGATATTGTACCGACTGGGGACGACAATAAAGGTTTCGCCGTTCGTACATTAGGAGTTTTATCAAAAGATGAAATTGCGAAAGCAAAAACATTCTTCCATGATAAATATGGTACAGAGCCAAACGTAAGTACAGTTTCACCAACAATCGGTAAAGAAATCGCACGAAATGCATTTATCGCAGTATTAATTGCTTCGGTAGTTATTATCTTATACGTAAGTATTCGATTCCGATTTACGTATGCATTATCTGCAGTACTTGCATTACTACATGACGCATTCGTTATGGTTGTTATGTTTAGTCTTTTCCAGATAGAAGTAGACTTAACGTTTATCGCCGCGGTATTAACGATTATCGGTTATTCTATTAATGACTCAATTGTTACCTTTGATAGAAACCGTGAATTATACAAACAGAAAAAACGAGTTCGCGATATAAAAGACCTAGAAGAAATCGTAAATGCAAGTATTCGTCAAACGCTTGGACGTTCGATTAACACCGTATTAACAGTGTTATTCCCGGTAATTGCGTTACTTATCTTCGGTAGCGAGTCACTACGTAACTTCTCGTTTGCTTTACTTGTTGGATTAATCGTAGGTACGTATTCTTCTGTTTTCGTTGCCTCTCAAATTTGGTTACTACTTGAAAACCGTCGTTTGAAAAAGGGGAAAAACAAGAAGAAGGTTGAGAAAGTAGAATCTGAACCGCAAGTATAAAAAAGGTGATGTCTCTTTATGAGGCATCTCTTTTTTCGTTTGTGGATACAATAAGGTAGCGACTTTTGAAAGAAGAAAGTGGAAGAAAGTGGTAGGGTTATCGCTGTTTTTGTTAAAATAAAGTGACACTTTAATAAGTGGCGGTTTTGTTCATCCCCACTTATTATTAGCCCTCACTAATCGGACTTTTACGGGCAGCACGACTCCCACCTAACTCCTCTTATTTGCCGGATTTTGAGGTGGGGGGCTTACTGCCCACAAATAGCGGGATAAAAAGATAGGTTAAGAAAAGAAGGGATTTTAATTATGGAAAAAGATGAACGTTTTAAACAGGCCGAGTTTGGTGCTATTGTCGGAATCGTTGGTAATATTATATTAGCGATTATAAAAGCGGTAATCGGTTATATTGGAAACAGTAAGGCGCTATTGGCGGATGCTGTGCATTCTGGGTCAGATGTAATTGGTTCGTTAGCTGTACTTTTTGGATTACGAGCAGCGAAGCAGCCGCCTGATGAAGATCATCCGTACGGTCATGGCAAAGCAGAATCGATTTCAGCGATTATTGTTGCGGTATTATTATTTATTGTTGGACTAGAGATAGCGATTTCGTCTATAAAAGCTTTTTCACAAGAACTAGAACCGCCGAAGGGAATTACAATTTTTGCTGTCATTTTTTCTATTGTCGTGAAAGAAGGAATGTTTCAATATAAATTCCGATTAGGGAAAAGGATAAATAGTGATGCAATTATTGCAAATGCATATGAGCACCGTTCGGATGTGTTTTCCTCAATTGCAGCTTTAATCGGCATTTGTGCAGCTATCATCGGTGGTAAATTAGGTTTAGATTGGCTTGTATATGCCGATCCGATTGCAGGATTATTTGTTTCAATTCTTGTTGCGAAAATGGCGTGGAGTATTGGGGCAGAAGCGATTCATGCAACGCTTGATCATGTTCTTCATGAGGAAGATGTTATTCCGCTTAGAGAAGCAGTACTTCAAATAGATGGTGTGAAAAAAATCGGTTCTTTATATGCGAGGGAGCATGGTCATTACGTTATTGTTGATATTAAAGTTTCTGTAGATCCATACATTACTGTAGAAGAAGGGCACCGCATTGGAAAGCATGTGAAAGAAACGCTTATGAAACAAGATAACGTACAAA
>Ga0209130_1000875_pt1 | contig 24644 bp, 26 predicted proteins | sample AraplaMF_Cvi_mLB_FD_184264 | JGI IMG/M metagenome (GOLD analysis project Ga0209130, IMG submission 184264) | Arabidopsis root microbial communities from the University of North Carolina, USA - plate scrape MF_Cvi_mLB (SPAdes) (version 2) | ecosystem: Host-associated > Plants > Roots > Endosphere...
CGTACTTTCCAAATTCATCTTCACCAGTAAATTCATATGATTTACCATTTGCATTTTCTCCCCATGTCCAAAGGTTCCAGTTCTTTGTATTTCCAGACTGCTCTTTGTAATGAATGATAACTTCAGTTGTTTTCGAATTTGAAACTGCCTTTACACTTTGTAAAGAGAAAATAGATGATAACATAACGATTATAGTAAGTAATAAAACTGATTTGTTCACTAATCTTTTTATCATTTGCACCACATACACCCTTTCTTTAAATAGTAGGCACAATTTATTATGCTCATACTAAATTACACTATTTAAATTAATCTAGAAATCTCTTTTACTTCACCCCCATATTGGTTATTTTTACATATGGATTTCAATGATCTTTTTAATACGAAAACGTTTGCATTAATATTCAAAAAAATAGATTTGTTGATGTCTTAATATATTTGTAAATACTAAAAAATCAGGGAAATCATTTAAAGCAAACGTTTGTTATCGCTTTCATTCTATAGTACTTCCTATCAAGAGGTCAATATATTATTAATTTTCAGTTTTTAAATTTTATTCCTTATATATTTATCGCAACTTATTGAAGATAGATAGCTTTATTATCGCTCATACATTGCTGCAAAAAAACAGCTACTATCTTTAAAATGACAGTAGCTGTTTTTCATAATGTAATAATATATGAATGAAAACTATATTTCTAACTTATTTAATTTTTGCTGCATCAAATGCCTTTTGAACTGCTTGAACTTCAGCTGTATTCGCACCATATTTATTCGTCGCCACTCGAATACATGCTGATCTTAATTCTTTGAAATTAGAAGTCATGTTTAACTCATCTGTATTTGCATAATAGAAGATATCAAACATTTTATCCTCACCAATCCCTTTAACGGTTACACCGTTATGAGTTCCACCTTTTGCAATAAGATACGCAACTTTATTAATAATACTTGAATTAAAATGAACGCCACCTTGATCCCATCCATTAAAATCATTAAATTCACTGTAATCATCTGGATAAGGTACACCAAGTGAAGATGGAACAGAAGCCGGGTTTTCCATATCACGGAAAACAGATCCAGTTTGTTCTCCCATCGTCCAGTTAAAGCTTCCATTATTAACGTATTTCTCAATAGATGTTCCCATAATATCAGATAGCGCCTCATTAATCGCACCAGATTCACCATAGTATTCAAGGTTAGATTCGCTAGAAGTAACAGCATGTGTAAATTCATGGCCAGCTACGTCATATGCTTTGACGATAGGATCTCCATATACAAGCATACTTCCATTATTTGCACTTAAAGCATTCTGCCAATTTTTCGGATCATTCGTATCTCCGGAATCCCAAGCATGTACAACTGAAACTACCTTTTGTCCCTTATTATCAAAGCTATTACGCTTATATTTATCTTTATAAAAATCAAATACTTTTGTTGCTAAGTAATGTGCACTTACTGCTTTTGGATCGTTAAATGTTGTCGAAGTACTAGTTGCTAATGTACCAGGATAATAGCTTTCTTCTTTCGTAATATCTCTATAATTTACATCATATGTTTCAATTCCTTGGCCTCTTGTATAATCAGCAAGTGCATATTTGCCATTACTTTGTTTAGAGATACCAAATGTACGTGATATACCTAAATCATCTTTTCCTGTTCCAGTTAATGATGTAAGATTGCTTTTTTTACTTTTCTTTAATGCTCCAACTAGTTTTTCACTTGCTTTTAAGTTAGATTCTTGTACCATATTTTTTAACATATCACCATTTTGTGCATTTACTAAATAAGTTCCGGAAACATAGTTTGGTGTTGCAGCTTCAAATGTAACCTGGTATGCATTGCTAGCTTGTCCATTATTTTCATCAACAAAAATAACTTCTTTAACTTCTGGCTCAGAAATAAAATTGATATCGTTCCCGTACTTCGTATAAATATATTGTGTTGCTTCATCTTTTGATAGATTAATAGGTTTTTTCAATTCTTCTTGTTTTAAATTTTGCGCGCTATCACCTGAAACACTTTTAATAACACCGTTATTATCTACGTGTGCAGTTAATTGATGACCATATACTTCTTTTCCTTCGTATGTTTGCTGTATACGTACAAGTGTAGTCCCATCATATGAACCACGTTTTTGAAGAACTTTATAATCTACTCCTGTTTCTCCATTGACTTGCTTCGGAGAAAGAGCTTGTTCTGTTTTCTCCTTCAGAGCATCTTTTACTACATTCTCTGGTGCCTTTTGTGACGGTTGTGTAAGTTCACCCGAACGGAACGATTCTTCCTGAATTTGAACTTGTAGTTGATCTGTTTCTTCAGCATGACCTAATCCGTATGGTGCTACAGCTGTTAAAGCTAAGCCTGTCGTTAAAGCTACCTTAGTTAATGTGTTTTTGTTTTTCATTTTTTCACCTCGTATAATTTTTAAAATAGAAAGCTTGTACAAAGTATACTTGCTGTTTCTGTCGAAAAAAAGGGAAAATACACAATTTATGTAACATTATGCAAAATTACATACTGTAAGGACGATGATATAAATAAAGAACAACACATATAAGTGGTTAATTTCAATAAAAAAAAGAGCTCCCTAAGGCGCTCTTTACATACGATTATAAATCATAAATGCATTGTGTCATTTATTAGTATATGCTCGTCTCATTAATTGTTTACTTGGTGATTTCTTTGCACAATAACTTTTAAAAGTCCGTTGTCTTATACATTGTAATTCTCCGTTACTATTTGATTAGTAAATAATAGAATTACTAGAATACAATAATTAAAAGCATTTTTCATGCATATGTATGTACATTTGTTAATTTATTCGATATATTATGTGTATTGAATGATTACGAAAAGTTTATAGGTCGCTTATTTAACACCTTATATTTTATATCCATGAAAACTACAAAATGTATGTAAATCCATTTGTCAAATGAATTTAATGCGGAAGGAGGTTTGTGGTTACTTCATCGGGATATAATAATCAGTTTTGAACTGATAAAAATATAGGAGGCGACATAATGTTTCGTACGATTTCAAATTTCATGAGAGTAGCTGAGATAAGAAACAAAATTCTTTTTACATTAGCGATGCTAATCGTTTTTCGAATTGGCACGTTTATTCCAGTTCCTCATACTAACGCAGAGGTATTAAAAGTACAAGATCAAGCTAACGTTTTAGGGATGCTAAACGTATTTGGCGGAGGAGCACTGCAACACTTCTCAATCTTTGCTGTAGGTATTACACCTTATATTACAGCTTCCATCATAGTACAATTACTACAAATGGACGTTATACCTAAATTTTCGGAATGGGCAAAGCAAGGAGAGATGGGCCGTAAGAAATCAGCTCAATTCACTCGATACTTTACAATCATTCTCGCATTCATACAAGCCATTGGGATGTCTTATGGTTTTAATAATATAGCAGGTGGACAATTAATAACAGATCAAAGCTGGACTACATACTTATTTATTGCGACAGTTTTAACTGCAGGTACTGCATTTTTACTTTGGTTAGGTGAACAAATTACCGCTAATGGAGTAGGTAATGGTATTTCGATGATTATCTTCGCAGGACTTGTAGCAGCAATTCCAAATGTTGCGAACCAAGTTTATCTGCAACAATTCCAAAATGCAGGCGATCAATTATTCATGCACATCATAAAGATGGTTTTAATTGGTCTCGTTATTTTAGCGATAGTTGTTGGTGTTATTTACATACAACAAGCTGTGCGTAAAATACCGATTCAATATGCAAAAGCTGTTTCAGGAAACAACCAATATCAAGGAGCAAAAAACACTCATTTACCTCTTAAAGTAAATAGTGCTGGTGTAATTCCAGTAATCTTTGCTTCTGCATTTTTAATGACGCCGCGTACAATTGCGCAGCTCTTCCCTGATTCAAGCGTCTCAAAATGGATAGTTGCAAATCTTGATTTTGCACATCCAATTGGAATGACACTTTATGTCGGTCTTATCGTTGCTTTCACATATTTCTATGCATTTATTCAAGTAAATCCTGAACAAATGGCTGAGAATTTGAAAAAGCAAAATGGATATGTACCTGGTATTCGCCCTGGTAAATCAACAGAACAATATGTAACGAAAATTTTATATCGATTAACATTTATCGGCGCAATATTCTTAGGTGCCATTTCAATTTTACCGCTTGTATTTACGAAAATTGCTACGTTGCCACCTTCTGCACAAATTGGTGGTACAAGCTTACTTATTATCGTCGGTGTAGCACTTGAAACAATGAAGACGTTAGAAAGTCAGCTTGTGAAACGTCATTATAAAGGGTTTATAAAAAAAGTAAATTAAGTAAAAAACACAGTTGGTTATTTTTCCAACTGTGTTTTTAATTCTACTACCTTCAATTTTTCTACTAATGTATCAATTACCCTCTCCATGTCTGTTATTTTTTCTTCTAATGCTTGAATACGTTTGTCACTATCGTCTACATCATTATTCTTTAAATTACTAGTAGAACCTTTGAATTGCTCCCCTATTTCAGAAATTATATTATCAATAGTAATTTTTGATTTTCCACCATTATCGGTTGCATCTGTATTTGATTTCAATTCAAATTGAAGCTTATATGTATTTCCAGTTAACTCTTTAGATATTTCCGAAATTAAATCTTTATAAGAGTTTTCAACCCATCCTTGTTGGAATTCGTTTTCAAAATAAATGACCAATGAATTCTCATTTATTCTGGCTGTCGTTTCTTTGATCCACGTCTCATATGAAGGTCTTGAAATTATTACTTGCATTTTATCTTTTATTTCATTCCAAATTGTGCTGTATTCCTCTTGTATGGGAGTGTGCTGATTATTTTGTGCATGATGAATCTGCAATGTAGGAGTAGTGTTTGGTTTTATTTCGAACCAAATTTGATATTCTTCATTTGTAAGATTCTGTACGGTACTTGAAATTATATTTTTATACTCACCTTCAAGCAAGTCACGATGAAACGCATCTTCACAAAAGATTATTAATTTATTATCTTCTATCGTAGCATTTGTATTTCTAATCCACGTCATAAATGTTTTCTCTGCTACTTTAGGCCTTAATGCTTTCTTTACTTCATCCCAGCTATTAAGCCTTTCTTTTCGAACATCTTTCAACATAGGTGGTTCGCCATTACATAGATCAAACTGAATTTCAAACGTCGTATTAAACATTTCTCTTAATGTATTAAATACTAATTCTTTGTAATGAGATTCTAACCAGTCACGTGCAAATTCATTTGGACAATAAATTGTTAATATATCATCTTCTAAATAAACAGTAGTATTCGTAAACCAAGTTTCATATGATGGTTTTGAAATTAGCGGTCGAATTTTTTCCTTTACTTCAGTCCAATTTATTTTCATAATAACTCCCCCTCTATTTACAGTTCTCTTTCATATAGCTTAATAATATTATGACTTTCCAATAAATAAAGTCAATCCGTATCTTTAATAAAATTAAAGCAGCCCTATTTTATATAGGGCTGCTTCTTTATACAACTACATTTGCTTCTCAAATAATCTCCCTTGTTTGAAATAAGACCGGAGTGTGGATCGATTAGCTAAAAATACACCAACCAAAATGAAACAAGCACCTATCCCCATTGTAGGGTTTAAAGGTTCCCCTAATATAATATACCCTACAATAATAGCAATTAGCGGCGATACGTATAACCACGTTGACGGAAATACAGGATTTGTTTTTGATAAGAGCCAATAATATAATCCGTGCCCACCAATTGATCCGATAAAGATAAGATATAAAATAGGCCATTGTACACTCCATGAAGCTAATACAGTTACATTCGGTTGTTCTACTATGACAGACACGATTAGTAGTAAAACGCCTCCATAAAACATTTGAATGCCATTAATGAGAAATGGTGATACACTTTGTAAATCCGAAAGTATTTCTTTTGAGTGAATAGAACCTATTCCGTAAAATAACTCTCCAATGATTAAAACAAAACAAGCGATACTCCATATGAAACTTACTTCTTGATGCATTCCTGGTAAAGAAACAAAAACAACACCTATGAGTGCAATAATTAAAGCTAGCAATTGCTCTTTTTGTAATTTCGTTTTATTTCTCTTTGCCTGTAATAACAAAATCATCATCGGCCCCGTAGCAGATAGTACAGCAGCTAACCCTGAGGAAATATATTGTTCCGCCCAGTATAATGTAGCGAATGTCATAAACGTTAAACAAAAACCAGCATACATAATACGTTTTGAAAATAGATGTGGCATTATTTCTTTTCGCTTTAACTTAAATATAATCATCAGAATTACACCTGCTAAAAAGAAACGAATTCCTGCTGAAAATAATGGAGGCGCCCCTGCTTCAATTCCTATTTTTATCGTTAAAAATGTTGTTCCGAAAATAATACATACTAAAATATAATTAATAATGACCATTTTCCTTCCTCCTTTTTACTCTTAACATGAGTATAGAAGGTGTGGTGTATAACAGTGTAACTATGTATATAACAGTTGCCTAAAATCGTAGTTGATTCTCTTTAAATTTTTCGCTTTAATTAAATAAAAACGAAAAAGGTGAAACCATGAAGATTGTCCTTCGTAAAGAATCTAACATACCTTATTATCAGCAAATATATATGCAAATTGTTGAAAGAGTACAAAGTGGTATGCTTTCGCATGGTGACTCCCTTCCATCTTTACGCTCTATGGCCGAAGATTTACAAATTAGCCTATTAACTGTTCGTAAAGCATATAAGCAGCTAGAAAAAAAGTCATATATACGTATTGAGCAAGGAAAAGGTGCTTATATACATAAACATGTAAAAAAAGATTTCAAACCAATTCCGTATAAATGGCAACAAACGAAAACGATTAATGTTATGCGATCTCAATATGCAATAAATCAGCACCGGAAATATTATGATTTTTCACAAGCGATTTTATATCCTCGCTTATTACCAAATCCATTCTTGGCAGACGAAATGCATAAAATACTTAATAAAGACCAGATGATCCTAGCAACTTATGGGCCAATTCAAGGTGACTATGAACTGCGAGTTGAAATAGCAAGTTACTTACATGAACATCAGCAATTAGTAACAGACCCATCTCAATTATTAATTACAAGCGGCGCACAACAAGGAATTGATTTAATTGCTCAAACATTATTAAAGCCTGGTGATATTGTACTAGTGGAAAGTCCTTGTTATAGTGCTGCTCTTGATATTTTCATCAATAAAGGTGCTCAAATTATACCTATTTCTCTTGATAATCATGGAATTCGCTCCGACTTAATCGATGATATTTGTCAAAGTAAAAATCCTGTTTTATTGTATACGAATCCAACTTTCCAGAACCCAACAGGTACAGTAATGAGTAAAGAACGGCGAATGGAACTGATAGAACTAGCAGAGCTATATGAATTTTTTATAATTGAAGATGATTCTTTCGGAGAAATATATTTTGAGGGTGCGACTGTTCCCACTCCGATTAAAAATTTTGATACAAACGGTCACGTAATATATATAAAAGGATTTAGTAAAACGTTAGCACCAGGACTGCGTATCGCATCACTTATTGCTGATGGACCTATTTTCGAATGGTTATATGCTGTAAAAGGTTCAATGGATATCGGTAGCCCTTTATTAACACAAAAAGCACTTTTACCTTTTTTACGTGCAGAACGTATGAAAAATCATTTAGAAAAATTACGTACAGCTTTACAAATTAGACGTGATATAACGATTGATATATTATCACCACTTAAAGAAATAAGCTTTGAAATACCAAATGGTGGATTTAATTTATGGATTACACTCCCTGATTCGATAGACCCCTTTACCTTATTACAAAAAGCAAATGAAGTGGATGTCTCTTTTTTACCAGGAACAGCTTGTTTATTAAATAACGATATTAATAATAATCAATTAAGGATTAGCTATTCTATGTTAAATGAAAAAGATATGTTGATTGGTTTAGAAAAATTACATGATACAATACGAAACTATAAGCTATAGAAGCATATGCACAATATCTTTAAGTTAAAAAGTAACTACCCCAAAATATTTTTGTTTTGGGGTATAATGAATTTTCGAAAGATACTTTATTATTTTTATTCCATTTTCATTACAATCTTACCTCTCACATGCTGACCTTCACTTAAAATATGAGCTTCTCTAACCCCTGCCTCATTAAACGGTACAACTTTACTTATGATTGGTTTTATTTTTCCACGTGCAATTAAATCAGATAATTCTTCTAGTTGCTTTCCATTTGGTTTTAGCCATAAAAATCCTGATTTTATCCCATTTACTTTTTGTATTGGTTCATGGACAATCGATACTAAAACACCACCAGGCTTTATAATTTGAAAACTTTTTTCTTGTACTTCCCCACCAATTGTATCTAATACAATATCAAAATCTGATAGTAGTTCTTCAAATTTAGCTTTTTTATAATTAATAACGAGATCTGCTCCTAAAGACTTTACAAACTCTTCATTCTTACTACTCGTAGTTGTCGCAACAAAAGCTCCAAATGTTTTTGCAATTTGGATTGCCAAACTTCCAACTCCACCAGCACCCGCATGAATGAGTACTCGGTCATGTTCTTTTATTTCTGCATAATCTACAAGACTTTGCCACGCTGTAAGTCCTGCAAGAGGAATAGAAGCTGCCTCTTCGAAACTTAGATTAGTAGGCATATAGGATACTAAATCTGATTTTACTGTAATGAATTCAGCATAAGAGCCCTTTCCTATATTTTCAGGTTTCGTAAACACCTTATCTCCTATATTGAAACACTCTACTTCTTCCCCAACTTCTTCAATAACTCCAGCTGCATCTAACCCTAAAATGATTGGAAATGAAAATCTTAACTGCTCTTGTAAGTCTCCCTTTCTAATTTTCCAATCAACAGGATTAACAGATGTTGCGAGAATACGTATTAATACCTCATTATCTTTAACAACCGGTTTTAAAACTTGTCTTTCTTTTAATTCTTCAACACTACCATATTGATCTATAACAATTGCTTTCATTTCCTCTCCTCCTTGCTGTTTATTTTAATAACATACAAATATTTTTCAAAATTTTTTGCCTTGAATTATCATAAACTTATTTTTGGAGGTAATTACGCAAGAACCATTTTGAATTCCAAAATGAATCATACACACATCTTAGAATTATTTTAAACGGTATTTTTAATTACATTCAAAAGAAATGGGGAAAACTTTATGACTGAAAAGATATTTAAAATAAACGGGATTGATATATGTACAGAAAGCTTTGGGAACCCTAAAAACCCAGCTGTTTTATTAATTATGGGGGCTACGTGTTCCATGGTGTATTGGGATGAAGAATTTTGTGAACAGTTGGCTAACACAGGGAAATTTGTTATTCGTTTTGATAACCGTGATGTAGGGCGATCTGTTGCATACGAGCCGGGTACTTCCAATTATACAGTTACAAATATGGCTGAAGATGCAATTGGTGTACTAGATGCTTATCAAATTGATCAAGCGCATCTATTTGGTATGTCTTTAGGCGGTATGATCGCTCAAATTGCTGCTGTAAAACATCCCGAAAGAATTTTATCGTTAACATTACTAGCTACAAGTGTAATAGGCTCTGACGATAACACGCGTGATTTACCTCCGATGGATGAAAGAATTTTAACACATCACGTAAATGGCACGCATTTAGATTGGACAAATGATAAAGTTGTAGCAGAATATTTAGTTTCCGGATCTAGGCTATTATGCGGATCCAAACGAACATTTGCTGAAAAAAGAGTCTATAATCAAGTAACGCAAGAAATAGAACGAGCTAACAATTTATTAAGCATGTTTAATCACGCTTTACTTCAAGGAGATGATGCATATGAAAATGTGCTTCACTCCATACAGGCACCAACATTAGTTATTCATGGAACTGACGATACTGCACTTCCTTTCGAACATGGTCTCGCACTAATTGATGAAATTCCTAACTCTGTTCTATTAACCCTTGAAGGCGCTGGACATGAAATTCATCCAGATGACTGGGAAGACATAATCCATGCTGTCACTGAACATACAGCTAAAATATAAATAACGAATAGAAGGGGTACAAATTATGGTGTGCCCCTTCTATTCGTTACATGTAAAAAAGCCCATCACTGTATCCGTATGTATAGTGATGGGCAATACTTATATTTTTCTATGTTTAAAAAAATGGACAATCTAATTGATCAACAGCTTCCCATGATTTTTTTTTTATATTTTCGGTGGATTTATTAGCTTCTAGTGGTACGTTTTTAAAAGGATTTACTTCGACTTTTAATAAGGATGATGGTTCCACGTATAATGAGAAAACATGGCTACTAGGTATAGCTTTTGACACATCAATATCTCCTACTTGTTTAAAGAGTTGCTGCGCTGCAAAGAAAAAGAAATTAGTTGGGTTTGATTGTTTATTTAGCCATGCAAGCATTTCAGGTGATACTGACTTATGAATATTGATTTTCACTCGATCACCACGTTTATATCGCCTAGATCGCATACTTCCACCAACTAACTTATCGTCAAGTTTGTAAATCCTAACTCTTTTTGCTTATGCTCTCTATATTTTGGTGAACAAGTGTAGACTAATAATCCACGTGCATTTGTAAATAAAGGATTATCTACAAAGATTACATTTGTTAGTCGTCCTTTTTGTTTTAAAATCATTTTTAAACTATTTTTAATAATTACTGCGCCCCCACCATAAATAAATACGTATGGATCGTCCTTCATATCATCAATTTTATTTATGATATCCGTTGCGACACGCGCTGCTAATCCTAATAATGCTGGTTGTGATTCCTCAACTAATAACGCGTTTCTTGGGTGCTTTTCATGTAAATAAATTTGGTTAAACTCTGTAATGCTATCAATCGTCTTTGTTGGATACTTCCGGTTCCATCTTGTAATAATTTGTAGCAACGTTTCTTTCACGCCATATGATAAGCCCTTACTTAGTTGTGGTCTAAAGTTTACACCTAATGAAACTACTTCTTCAGTCGTCCCTGCACCAATATCAAAAGATAATAGGGTTTTATCAACAAAATCAATTTCTGATACTTGATTTTGTTCACATTCTATTTTATGTTTCACAACATTTCCTTCTTCATCATATACAATGCCCCACGTCCCAGAAGCGCCCTCAGGTAGACATTTACAATATTCGATTGAAATATTAATTGTCACATCACGTCCGTTAGGATAATGGAACACAACCTTATGATTACCCATATAACGTTTTGCATTTTCTGCAGCTATTTCTTGTGTAATAAGCTGCATAGGAAGAGCAACAGATAAATCATATCGAATATTAATATGACTAGAAGTTGGACTTTGACGCATAGCACTTACCGCTAAACCAGATAGAATTGTAATAACCATTAACTCATCAGTTGACTTATTTGATTTCTTCTCAACTTCAGTACCTTTTAATTGATCTTGAATGACCTTTTCTCCAACGATATACCGCACATTATTTAACATTAACGATGGAGAACTAATGGTCACGTCAATGTGATTTTCTAACTCAGATAATGAAACATCTCCCTCATCTAACAATCCAGTAGGCTCTCCTATATATAAAGCATAAATACTCGGAATAAAAATAGGATCTTGCCCTTTCACCATTAACTTCAAACCGTTATTTCCTGCATCAGCACCAGCTTTTAATAGAATAGACATAACTACCCCCTAAATTAATCTGACATCCCTTCCAAATATATGCGAGCCCATTCTTTTACATTCAAATGTAATGTAATTTTTTATAAATCGCAAAAATAAAATATCATATTCTTACTCTTTATGTAAAAAGTATTTGACATGTAACTTTTCCAAATTTATACTATAGATGTAAATAGTTTTTTACATCTATGGAGGTGCTATTTCTAATATGAATCGTAAAAATTTCATTTTGCTAACAATCGTTTTATCATTACTTGGAATACTTATACATGGAGCCTATAAATACATCACTGAAGGTGCGATTTTAGGTGGAACAATTTTCGCAAGTGCAATTATAATTAGCTACCTCATCAATCATATTACGTGGGGAGATCCCCACGGTGTATCGGAAGAAAGCCAAGATGAAATGGGACAACAAATTACATATAAAAGCTTTAAAATTGCTTATTTTTTACTAATAGGCCTTATGTTTTTTATATTAATAGCATCAGAAGGATTTGCATTCTTATTACTCGATGAAATAAAGAATCTTCCACTTTTTATTTCTCTTTGCTCTTCATTCTTTATTTATCCTATTGTCGAACTTATAGTTGCAAAACAATATAAATAAAAAGGTGAGATTTTGTAAAGTGATAATAATGTTATTTAATTTTGATTTAAAAATATAAGAGCCTTGCTACAAATTATATTGTAGTAAGGCTCTTTAAAGTTGTTTAATTTCTAACCTTTTAAATGAGCTTGTAGACAAATATAAATACTAAATTTTTTTAATAAAGCTCCCATTAGTTGAAGTGTAATTCTTCAAAAATTATTGAGGTTCTTCTAGAAAATTAAAATCGCCATCAATAAGATCCTGTAAATACTCATCAAAGCTGTTTGCAATCACTTCATATTCATCAGGGTCGTGTAAAAAACGAATGATTTGACCACATACCCCTTCGTCAGAAGGATTAAAATCAATATACAGCTTTGATGTTCCACCGTTGTTCATACAATCTGAAAAGTGAATATACGTGCCAGGGAGAAGTCCTTCTGGTTTTATCTTAGAGTCAACAGCATCCTCGTCATCTTGGTATTCTAAAAGATAGGAGACGTCTTCTCCTTCTTTTGAACTTTCGATCATCTCCTGTGTAGAAAGCAAATAATATGGATACTCTTCAACATCTGAACCTAAAATACATACTGTGACTTCGTTTTCTCCATATTTCCGCCAATATGTACCATCGATATTTTCAAGTAAAGAGATTAATGATTCTGGACAATTTGGATATTTTGACCTTAATATATCAATATCCTCTTTTATAGCACCGTATGCTTTATTTAGTGCTTCGAGATCATCCGTTGATAATGCTGCTTTCAAACCGTTTAAAAATTTATTTACCAAATCCATTATTTTGTCCTCCCAATAGTCAAATATAATTTTTTTATTCTATATATCTAACATAAATAAAATTTAACCTCTAACTGTTCTCACATCTAATTTAATTAGTACCATTACGCTCTAGCTCTTCTCGATTAAAGTATTGCTCTAGTAACTCTTTACCTGTTTTGATTGTAGTATAGTACTCTCCACCATACAGTTTCCCTTCTGATGGATTGTGAAAATCTTCGTATTTCTTGAAGTCTTCATTTTCTTCAAATGATTTCTTTGCAAAGTCCATGTCTTCTGCTTCTATTTTAGCAAACAATCTACCTATATCGAATACCCCTTCTTCATCAATACTCTCTTCTAAAAGGTAGTGTTCCTCTTCCTCTATAGGTGTTAATTTACTTTTTGTAACAGAATATAAATGTTTCGTTTCTTCTACTTGCACCATAATGAAAATCCAACCTACTCTTACAACTGTACATGGCGCTAACCCTTCTAGTGTAAATGCAACTACCTTTTGGTCTTTCACATATTTCCCCATTTTATCTACCCCTTAATTCGTTTGTTTTATACTATAACAATAGTCTCTTAAACATTTATCTGCTCTAAGTGAATCTCACCTTTTTATATTTATATTCCTTCAACTATCTTTTTTAATTTACTCACAGTCCGCCAATTCCTAACTGTAGCTGGTATATGTAACCTCTGAAATTGATTTATTAATTTAGAATTTCGAATGCTATTTTTGAAAAACAAATACACTACATTTTCATCTATATAACAATCTTCAGTCTCATTTTTTTGCATAAGCAGCTGATCTTTTTCTTTTTCAGAAAGTTCATTTGCTAAGAAAGCAACATGTATACTTTCTCCTTCCACCAATGAATCAGCATCATAGGGACATCCTTTTATAATGTTTATAAATTCATCATTTGTTCTTAACATGACCGGAACATCAAAACTAAAAACGTTTTTAATTTCCGATTGTATTCGTTCCTTTAGGAATTTTATATTTTCCTCAGATTTGAACACGATATTACCGCTTTGAATATATGTTTTTACTTGTTTTAACTCTAGTGATTCAAACATTTGCTTTAAATCAGCCATTTTGATTATCTTATGCCCACCTACATTGATTCCTCTTAGTAATGCGATATAAATTGTCATATCATTTCTCCTCGTATAAATGTGTTTCCCAATTGATGTAAAGTTATTTAATTTTTATATAAACTATAAGAACCTTGCTACATTTTATTGAAGTAACGTTCTTAAAAGGGTTAAATTTTATTCAATGGAAACAACTGTTTTTTGCATGAAAATTGCTTTTGTTATAGAGCCGTCTCCTTTTTAAACAAAGGTATATACCCTCCACTAGGCCCATAAGCAACTCCAATCTTTTCCCATCCATATTTTTCATAATAGTCTTTAAGATCTGAAGTAAGATAAAGAAATTGGTACCCTCTCTTTGCAGCTTCTAGCAGTCCATGATTCAACAATTTTGCACCTATAGAGTTGCCCCTAAATTTTTCATCTACAAACAAACATGCTAGCCATGGGCTCAAATCTTGACGACTATTTAAATCATTGCGAATTAATGCATACGTTCCGATAATCTTATCGTTTACTTTTGCTATGTAAAAACTCGGTATGTCATTTGGATCAGTTAAAGCATTAGTCATACAATCTTCATAAAAAGCACGCCCACCTTCCTCACCCCATTCTTTCCAAAAAACATCTATTGCCTTATTAAATAAATCATCCTTTTTTAGTAATTGAATTATTTCCATAAAGCTAAGCCCCCTAAAAATATTTTTTAATAATTGTACAACTAACTAAAATTAATGCTTTTTAAGTATCTTTAATTTTTTATGTATCTAGCTATAATTTCTTTACTCTAAAATATAGCCTTTTAATATTTATTCTCTTATCGTTCTAAATAAAAAAACTTACTACTTTGTTACGCGAGGAGTAAGTTTTTCTTCTCATTATTTTATAATAGGTAAATGCATTATGATTTGTTGACCAATTGGTCCCATTCTTCTAAAACCTTTATCTTGGAAGCCGACTTTTTCGTATAAATTTTGTGCAGGAATATTTTTTTCATTTACAGCAAGTACAACTTCATTTTTTATCGGAAAATATCGTTGTACAAACTCTTGTAGTAGTGCTAATGACTTTTTAGCATATCCTTTTCTTTGTCTATTGTGATTTATAGAAAATGAAGTTAAAAGTAAAGCGTTTTCATTATCTGTGAACTCCTGTACTCTATCTCCTGTTTGCAATGCAAAAAGCCCAACAGGTACCCCGTTGTAATCTAAAATAACAATCACATTTTTTGTTTGATCACTTTTTGCTTTCTCCAATAATTCACCTGGATCAGATGTGAATCGAACTTGTTCACTTGGTAAAGTAAATGTTTGTATAACTTCTTTATATTTCTCCTTATACGGAACTAATTGAATTTCCCCTGTATGTATGTTCATGCTAAACTCTCCCATTTTTCAACATATTAACTTAAACCTTGTTGCGCTTTTGAATGCACTTTTCCATCTAAAAAGGTAATTTCAACTAATGCAGTCGGATCGCTTCCTTTCCAAGCAAAAATTTGCTTAATTTGTGTAGAATCTTCTACACCTTCTTCTATAAGTAAACTACCATCAAAACCAATTACATCTTTCACTTCTGTATAAGTCATTCCTTCATTTATATTCGAGAAATGATTTATATTAATAGATTCTTTCTTCTCCCTTTCCATCACAGTAGAAGAAGTCGCTGTTTGTTTTTTCACTTCTTTCTTCTGTTCACACGCTGTCATACTGAAACCTAAGCATAAACTACATACTATTAATGCGCTTTTTTTCATCATAACAGTTGTCCCTCCCATACTAATTAAACCATATATTCCCTTAAAAATAAACTGAATATTTAATATTATATTAGAAAACCCTGCACAATTCAGTACAGGGTTAAAGTTAATTTATTTATTTAAATGATTATTTGATTGGTCATCCTGTTCTTTTCTTAGTTCTTGTTCTTCATCTTTCGGTAATTGCTTATCATTATCTTTAATTGGATTCGTTTCTCGATTCTCAATCATGTCATTTGGAACTTGTGGCATTACTCGGCCAACAATTGCTGCTAACTCATCAAGTATACCTTCGCCTGTTTTTCCTTTTTTAATTTGCTTTCCAATTTGTTTCAGTCGTTCATACGTATCAACATCTGCTACAACGACTGCATTAGCACCATCAGGATCGTTTTTTAGACTTTCAGCAACAGAGTATTTAATGGACTCCACGCGAGTTCGATCGAGTTTTGCTTTTACATCAATACCTACAATAGCATATTTCCCAACAACTACAGCAGTTGCATCATTCACACCTGGCACACTTGCGGCTAAAGATGCTAAATGGTCCGCTGCTTTTTCATTTGGTTTATTTGGTTTGTTTGTATAGTTAACATTTTTCATCGAAACATTTTTTTGCTCTGGTTTTTCGTTTGGGTTATCCTTTTTTCCAATACTACATCCAGCTATAAACAAGCAAAGCATCAACATATATATAAGGCTCTTCATTGTTCTCACCACTTTACTATTAAAGTTTAATCATAAATTTTTTCAACAGCTTGCATTTTCTTCACTTTTTCCTCAGCACCGCTATTTGCATTAATGAAAATTTGGTACGTATCTTTCCCTAAAGTACCTATAAATTCATAGCAAAGTACTTCGTTATGCAAATCATTTACTACGACAGCTTTACGTTCTTCCATAACTTTAACATCTGGATTGATTTTCTTTCTTGCTTCTGCTGCAGTTAGCTTTGCTGATGGCACTGTTCGTTTTTGATGTGATGCTAAATACTCTTTTGCGGAGAATCCAACGATAGAACCGTCATCTAAAGCAATTTTCATTTGGATTGCTTCTGGATAAATTCGTACGCCATTCTCATTTACTACATACGTAAATACACCAACGTTATCATATTGTGAGCTCTCATAAAGCTCCATATTATTAAACTTATGGTCCTTTAAGAATTTCAAACCTTTACTTCCTGCATCGTTTAAACTAATTTTTTGTTCTTTAATTTCTCGATTATTCATGACCCAAATTGGATAGCCACCTTTTCCGGTAATATCCATATAAAACTCATTATTCGTTGCTGAATCTTTAATTTTCACACTATAGAAAGATTCTTTGGCGCCTTTTCCGCTGTTCTCAACATCTACTTTTTCATTTCCTTTTAAATTTAAAAATGATTTTGCAATTTTCGCTGCTTCATCTTTAGAAATTGCTTTTCCTTCTGCTTCAAATCCACCTTTTTTATTTTTTTGTGCACTTGTAAAGGTTGGCCCGAAGTTAGTAGATGAATACGACGTTACATTTTTCTCTACGGTCTTTAATCCATCAATAATCGTATTGTCTGCAGGATCACGATTTGATGCGAGTGCCATCTCAACATCCATCCAGCGTAAATTATTTTTCAAAACTAGATGTTGTACCTTTCGTAACTCATCTTGAATATTTCCTGCATTTGAATATAAAGTTTCTAACGTTTTGTATTCTTGATCATTTAACGGCTCTTTTTCTAAATCACGAATAGCCGCACGATAACTAAAATCACCGATATTTGCTAAAAATTCTTCCGTTTTATTAAAAGGCATTAACGTTAAAGGAAGTTGCCCTACATCCGAACGAGCTTCAGATGTTATTCTCCATACGTCTGCTAATGCAGGTGATAAAGATGCACGTGAATTCATTGCAAGCGTTGTCCCGATTTTGTCGTGCAACAAATCAACCTCGTATGCTAAATCATGAAACGCACGTTGATAGCTATTTTCCGCTCGAATTAATACTGCATTTTTCTCTTGATGCTCTTTATAACCCCAGTAACCTGTTCCAACTACACCGACTGTTAATAATACGATTATAATACCTCGTAACATAGTTCCACCTCCGATCTATTTACAGAAAATATGTTTTCCGATCTTTTTAATTTGTGGACGAGTCCAAATCCATTTACTTGTCGCGGTATCTGGATTGAAATAATACAATGCATTTCCTGTTGGATCCCATCCATTTAGTGCATCTAATACAGCTTTTTTTGCTGTTTCATTTGGTGTTAAATATATTTGTCCGTCCGCAACCGCCGTAAAGGCTCTCGGTTCAAATATTACTCCTGAAACTGTATTTGGAAATGATGCACTTGTAACTCGGTTAATAATAACCGCAGCTACTGCAACTTGTCCTAAGTATGGCTCACCACGAGATTCTCCATATACTGCGTTTGCCATCAGCTGAATGTCATTTTGAGAATAACCATTTGGAACATTTGTCCCTTTATTTTGAGGTGGTTTATTTTCTTGTGCAGTACCGCCACTATTTCCTTTATTAGCAGTTGACTTGTCATACTTCGTTGCTTTTACTAGCATTTGTTTCGTTTTAGTTCCAGCTAAACCATCAACAGGTAATCCGAATTTCTCTTGAAAATTTCGAAGTGCCCAGTATGTACCCCATCCGAAAACACCATCCACTTTTCCCGTATAAAATCCGTTATATTTCAAACGAGATTGCAGTTCAATAACATCTTCGCCAGATGCCCCTCTTTGAATTACTTGGTTAGAAAAGGCTTCTACATTTTTCAGTTGTATACTACTGACCATCAAAGATAGTCCTATGAACGCAAGTAAAACTGCTATTTTAAAAATAGCTTTTTGACGCATAATTTTCCCTCCTTAATTATGTAAATGATTTCTTGGTTATGTTTTGTAAAAGCCTCGCTTTTATGTAAAGAAGACAAAAAAATCCAAACTCATATCGTCAAAAAAATATGTAAACAATATAAAAAAAGATAAAAGGAGTTAATCATGAAGAAATTGTTAATGCGTGTCGCACTTGTCATTCTTTTCATAACAACAAGTTCAAATATATATACCAGCCCATCAATTGCTCATGCCCAGCCGCCCTATGCCAAATGGGGGAAACTTGCTGTAGAAAAGACGAAAGAACAATACCCAAAAGCGGAGATTATTGATTACCTTCATATAGGTAGAAAACCAAAAACCGTTCAAATAACAGTTGAAAAATTTAAATTGTGGCTACGTGAAGATGGAAAAGAATATGGCGTTTTTGTTGATGTAGAATTTGAAACGAAGACGGAGAAATTTATAAAGATGTCGTTTCAAAAGACGAGTAGATAAAATAAAAACCCCACTATTTATATTTTAAACATTGGGGTTTCTTTCATTTCTAAAATTTCGATTCCCTAAAAATCTTACCAATATACAAATAGCACCAATTACAACTGCTATCCCTATACTGTATAAAAATACTCTATCATATCCACCTATTCTCGGATCTAAAAACGGATATGGATACCAATTCACGAGTGGACCACGTATTAAGCTATACACAACGTAAAAAAACGGGAATAAGAGCCAACTTGAAGCTTGTTTCCAAGTGATTTTCTTACTAGGTGGATTTAAAATCCAATCTAAAAGCATGGCTATTGGCATGGTATAATGTAGCACCGTATTTACCCATGGTATTGCAGTTTGAAGTGATTCTTCTAATCCTCTTAATAGCAAAAAATAAATGAGTCCTGTCGTAAGTATATATACCGTTGCCACACCACGGAGTATACCAAACTGCTCTGATCGACCAAATGTAGCTGTTCCTATACTACTAAGAAGGAGAATAACCGCTACTAAGATATTACTTTCAATAGTGAAGAAACTAAAAAAATTAACTGGATTGAATGGTTTCATTTGTGCTCTTATTAGAAATTGCGTAGTAATGGCGCTACATGCTAAAAGACTTAAACATAGTCTAAATAAAGATAATGTTTTTACACCTTTCATACATTCTCTCCTCTTCTTATATAAACTAATAATTCTCTTGTACATGCTCAATAAACAATTTCAATGGAACAAGTCCACGTTTTGGCATATGACTACTTATTACAGCAATAAGCTCTAACTGCGGAATGATAACGATGTATTGCCCGCCATATCCCATAGCAAAATATATACAATACGGTATGTGAAATCTTTCATTATTCAATACCCACCAGTGATATCCATATGCCCCGACATGTTCATACGTTTCAAATAGAGCTGTACTTGATTCTTTTAACCATTTCGAGGATACAACTTCATTCCCTTGCCAATATCCATTCTGCAAACATAATATTCCGATCCTTAATAAGTCTTTAGATTTCATTTTCATACCGAAACCGCCGACATGTATTCCTTGGGGATCTTGTTGCCACTCATATTCGGTAATTTCTAACGGATCAAATAAGTACCTTTTCGCAAACTGCTCTGTCGATATTCCAGTAGCTTTTTGGATAATGTAGCTAAGCAAATGCGAAGAACCTGAGTTATAATTCATATTTGTTGCGGGTTCTTCAATTATTGGTTTTTCTAATATGTATTGCACCCAGTTTTCCGATTCTACAAAATCATTTGGGAACACTACCCCATTTCCGAACTCTTTCCAATCTTCACCTGTAGTCATCGTCAATAGATGGTAAATTGTTAATTCATTTTTTTCTTCTGGTACATTAGGAATCCATTTTGTAATTGATGTATGTATATCATTTATATATCCTTTATCGATTGCGATACCAATTAATATAGATACAATGCTTTTTGTAATCGAATTTATTTTAAATAGATTATTTTCACACTCTAACGTTTTATAATACTCAGTTGTTAACTCACCTTTTTGATAAACAAGAAATGTATTTACTTTTTTCTTTTCAAATTTATTTTCTAGTTGCTTGAAATCCAAAACTTTACCTCCAATTAAATCATTACTTGATTTATTATATCTTGTAACTTCAATTAAAACATAATTGTGATCAAATAAAAAAGAAACCTGTCAGTAATGAACTGACAGGTTTCTTTTTTATAATTTCGTACGAACATTCCAAAGCTCTGGGAAGAAACGTTGATCAAGTACTCGTTTTAAATAAGACACACCAGAAGAGCCACCTGTTCCCATTTTATGTCCGATAATACGTTCTACCGTTTTCATATGACGGAAACGCCATTGTTGTAGCCAATCTTCGATATCAATTAATTTTTCAGCAAGCTGGTATAAGTTCCAATATTTTTTCACATCGGCATACACTTCTAACCATGCCGCTTCTACTGTTGCATCTTCTTCATAAGGCTGCGTAATATCACGATTTAACACATCTTTATGAATAGGGAATCCTTCTTTTACAAGTGCTTGAATTGCCACATCATACAAACTTGGTGCGTGTAGTGCTGTATGAAGACGAGCGTGTAATTCTGGATCTTTTTCATAAATTTTTAATGCATGCGGTGTTTTATAACCAAGCGCATACTCAATCATACGATATTGATACGATTGAAAACCTGAAGCTTGACCGAGTGAGTCACGGAATTCAATGTACTCTGATGGAGTTAATGTCGCAAGAATATCCCAAGATTGAATAATTTGCGACTGGATTTTCGATACACGTGCTAACATTTTAAACGCTGGTTGTAATTTATCTTGTTTAATAGACTCAATTGCTGCGTTTAACTCATGTAAAATAAGCTTCATCCAAAGTTCACTTGCTTGGTGAATCACGATAAATAACATTTCATCATGATGGTCTGATAATCTCTTTTGAGAAGATAGTAAACTATCTAATTGTAAGTATTCCCCGTACGTCATATTCTCTTTAAAGTCCGTATGAATTCCTTTTTCCATAATTACCTTTTCGTTTTCTTTCATATTAGCCAAACGCCCCTTTTATATAATTCTACTTATATTGGTCTAATAACTGCTCGAACTGGACTTCCATCTGCATCTGTTAAGGCAAGTGGTAACGCGATTAATTCGTAATCACCGTCTGCTACATGTTCTAGTACGACATTTTCTAAAATGTGTATGCCATGTTTAAACAATTGATGATGCGCTGCTAATTCTTTATCATCTAATGGATCAACTGAAGGTACATCTACCCCGATTAAACAGATACCTCTCTCTGAAAGAAACGGTGCTATATCTGCACGTAAATGCGGGATTACATCTGGGAATTCATTCACTTTACCATGTGAAGATGTGCGTAACAACAATCTTTCTACACCTTCTAAATGAAAGCTTTCTAATTCTTTTTTCCCAATGCTTTCAAGATTAGAAACATCTATGATGCGCGCTGGACCGACATAAACTTGAACATCTAAATCTATTACTTTCTTACCATCATTATCAAAATGAAACGGTGCGTCAATATGAGTACCTGTATGAATACTCATCGTTAACTTTCCGACATTTACCGACCCGCTTTCTTCTTTTGACCATGATACTTCATACGAGAACGGTGTATCCCCTGGCCAAGTAGCAATATCATTATTTAGCGGTTGTGAAATATCAATCCACTCTGATGATTTCATGTTTATGCCACAACCTCTCGCTTATTTTCAAACTTCTTATATTCTTCATCTTTCATGATTTTCTTTAAAATTTGAACAGAATGCCATACTTCTTCATATGTGTTATATAAAGCAACTGGCGCAAGTCTTACACCATTAGGTGCACGGAAATCAGGAATAATTCCATTTGCTTTTAGCGCTTTACAAATGCGTGCCGCTTCCGCATGCTCTAAATAAATATGTCCGCCTCGTTTTTCATCCTCTAATGGATTGCCAATTGTAAATCCGAAATCTTTTAATTCGTGATTAATTAAATTCAGCATGTATCTTGTAATATGTAGCGATTTTCCGCGTAAACGTTCTATACCAGCATCTTTAAATATTTCAAGAGAACCAATTAACGGTGCAGTACTTAATACGTGCGGTGTACCAATTTGATAAGCACCTGCATTATCAGCAGCTGTTAATGTATGTTCCATATCAAACTGCTTATCTTTTCTAGAACTAAACCAACCTGATAAACCTGGAATTCTATTAAAATGCTTGTTATTTACATAAAGGCCCGCGACTCCACCAGGTCCTGCATTTAAATATTTATAATTACACCAAATAGCGAAATCAACATCCCATTCTTTGAAATAATGCGGAATAGAACCGATTGAATGGCATAAATCGAATCCGATATGAATACCACGCTCATGCGCTTCCGCTGTTAAACGTTTCATATCAAGAATTTGGCCACTTCTATATAGTACAGAAGGCAATAAAATTAACGCGATATCATCTGTCATTGCGTGAATAATATCATCTTCTGAAAGTGTTCTACCATCGCGGCTCTTCACTCGTACTAAATGCTCATCTGGATCTAATCCTTTTAAACGAATTTGACTTTGAAGTGCATATATATCTGACGGGAATGTTAATTCATCCGCAAGAATTTTTGTACGTATTCCTTTTGGCTCATAAAATGTCGCAATTACTTGATGAATATTTGTAGTCGTGGAACCGGTTACAATAGTTTCTTCTGGTAAAGCTCCAATAAGAGGTGCAGTCAACTCACCTAATTTCTCCGAGAGGAAAAACCACGGATGCTCACCCTCTGTCCAGCCGTCAATGCCATACTCTTTCCATGAATTTAGCAAAGTGAGTAACGATTTCTCTGCTCTTTTTGAAAGTAGCCCTAATGAGTTTCCATCTAAATATATCGTTCCTTCTTTTTTATAGAATTCAGTTTGAAAATCTTTCAGTTCATCATATTTATCACATTCAAGCGCATATTCATAAGTTGGTTGAAATGGTTCTTTATACATGGTGTCACCTTCTTTTAATTTTCTTTTTATTCTAACTAATTGAAATATATCACCTTAGTTGATATAACGTCAATGATATTATGTCAGTTGACTTTATATATGAATTTCTTTTACAATACAATTATATTTTCAGATATTTCAGTATAAAGAGGTGATTCTTTGAAAAACAATACTCTTTCATCAAGAAAACACCGCTCCATAGAAACAAAGAAGAAACTATTACACGCTGGTTACACTATTTTTATACGTAATGGATTTCAAAAAACGACAGTTACACAAATTATTAAACATGCAGAAACCGGTTATGGCACCGCATATGTATACTTTAAAAACAAAGATGATCTCCTCATCGTTTTAATGGAAGATGTTATGAATCAATTTTATGATATTGCTGAACGCTCCTTTTCGCCTCAAACGAAAGAGGAAGCACATAAAATGATCCAAAATCAAGTTAGAGCATTTCTGCAACTAGCAAAGAAAGAACGAGCTATTTTACAAGTAGTTGAAGAAGCGATTGGATTATCAAAAGAGATACTTCAAAAATGGGACGAGATACGGGAACGCTTTATAAACAATATTACGCAGGATATTACATACTCTCAACAAAGTAGATTAGCAAAGACTGAATTAAATAAAGACATTGTAGCACGTGCTTGGTTCGCGATGAATGAGATGTTTCTTTGGACGATTGTGAAAAATAATAACAATTTAGAGTTAGAAGAGATAGTACATACATTGACGGAAATGTATACGACAGGATTATATAAATAGCACACCTTCAATAAATAAAGTGTGCTATTTTACATCTATAAAAATATTTTATCTGGGTATGGTAACGCTAAAGGTGGCTTTTCAGAT
>Ga0209130_1000879_pt1 | contig 24568 bp, 27 predicted proteins | sample AraplaMF_Cvi_mLB_FD_184264 | JGI IMG/M metagenome (GOLD analysis project Ga0209130, IMG submission 184264) | Arabidopsis root microbial communities from the University of North Carolina, USA - plate scrape MF_Cvi_mLB (SPAdes) (version 2) | ecosystem: Host-associated > Plants > Roots > Endosphere...
ACCATTATGTTTCCCCCCTGTTAAACGTGACTAAGTTGTCTGAATATAAAATGTAGACAAACTTTTCAATACCTTACGATAATATCTTATTACAACTTTCTAAATAAGTAAATAATAAGAAACTTATGGATTATCATAAGTTTTCTTTATCTTTCTAAATTTGAATAGTGTCCATGCTCTTTATTAATACTATTACCATAAAGTAAAGCGCTCTTTCAGCGTATTACTTTACGTTCATATATGCTATGAACAACTCATGGTTCGTCTATAAAAAATCATTATAGAGGTGAAAAAAATGGGTAAAAGAAAAGCCAATCATATTATTTCAGGAATGAATGCTGCACCCGCACAAGGGCAAGGTGCTGGTTATAACGAAGAGTTTGCAAATGAGGCGTTAACTCCAGCAGAGCGACAAAATAATAAGAAACGTAAAAAGAATCAGTAACAAAAAAACCAAAAGGTATGTCTGCCTTTTGGTTTTTTTCTAATGCTTATAACGTAATAACTCCGAAACCGTTACAAATCGATATCCTTGCTTTTTAAGCTCAGGTAAAATTTTCGATAACGCCGCCACTGTTTGGCTACGATCACTTCCTCCATCGTGCAACAGTACAATATCTCCACTTTTAGCATGTTTCACAACATGATTTACAATGGACTCAGTACCTGGATTCGCCCAATCACGAGGGTCTTGATGCCACGACCATAGAACAGTTTGATAACCAGCTTCTTTAGCTGTTTTAAATACAGCATCGTTAATATATCCGCCTGGAGGACGGAACAACAAAGGTTCTTTCACCCATTTTTTAAAGTATTTCTTTCCATCTAAAATATCATTTTCTAATTTTTCATCTGATGAATTACTCGCATACAAATGATTCATCGTATGATTTCCAATTTCATGTCCCTCTTTTAACACTTGCTTTACTAAATATGGATTACGCTGCACACGGAATCCAATCATAAAAAAAGTCGCTTCCGCCTTATATTGATGTAATAAATCTAGAATTTGCGGCGTGTATGTTGGATCCGGACCATCATCAAATGTGATTGCAATGACCTTTTCATTATTTGGCACTTCCCACGTTACATAGCCTGTTGGCTCTAATTCTTTTCTTAACAACATTTTAGCTTCCACTTTATCCACTTGAAATATATGTACTGCACAAATTAAAGAAAAAATTAATAGAATAATTTTTTGTTTCTGCATATTAGCGCTAAAAGTTTTGAGGTTGTTGAATTCACAACAACCTCATTTACTTTTCTAATTGATCTACATTTCGCATAATATTTTGGAGATTATTTTCGTATTGCTCAAGTTGTGGACGTTGTGTTTCCGAAGCTACTTCTAGCGCATTTTGAATCTGTTCATACGCTTCCTGGACCTCTTGGCGTAATTCTTTTAAATCATGACCGTAGTTTGGATCATTTTTCACAATGTTATTGAATATATTTTCTGCTTGTGTAACTCCTTGCTGTGCAGCTTGAAAAGCTTGTTGTTTATCTTTATGATATGGCATTATATGATCCCCTTTCTGTAATAGTTAGTCCCCTTTATCTTTACCCTTTTTTCTAAAAACATTCTCGTATAAATTCGCAAACTTCTCTCATTCTAAATAGAAAGAGGAGGTGTCACATACAATGGGAAAAAACAATCGTGAATCGAAAGAAAAAAAAGGACAACCTGAACCATTAAGCGGGTCTCATAAAGTAAAAAACCGTAACCATTCACGCCAAAAAAATCATGCGCATCATGATATGTAAAACAAAACATTCACACTAGCTACCTTTGCCACATACAATGTTTATATTTTTCCATTTATTCTTCACCCCTGGTTCATTCATGCATAACATAGTATGAATTGAGATTTTACGGAGGGTGTCTTACATGGGCAAGAAAAAGAAGGATTGTCTTTTTCATGTTGATGGTTTCGAAGAATGGATGGATCAATTTTGTTCTGATTCTTGTAGTAATTTTAGTTTTCCAAATCAAATTCATATTGACCTTTGTGAAACAGAACAAGAATACATTTTGGAAACAGATGTACCAAATGTGACTGAACAAAATGTACTCATTAAAAAGATGGAGACAGGCCTAAACATATGCATACTTCATAAAAATACTTCTTTACAGCGGACCATTCCTTTACCCGCTAATATTATTTATAAGAAGATGCTAGCCTGCTTAGAGAATGGATTTTTAGCCATTCATATTTCCAAAAATGAAGTTGCCGATAAGCATGAAAAGAAGATTCTTTTTTCAAATTGAGAGTTAACATAAATACAAAAATAAGCCCCAGTAACTTGCTGGGGCTTATTTTATTTCGCATGCATTTCTATATTAGAATTTCTATCATATCTTTTTTTCAATAAGCCTTTTGTAACTAAAAGTACAGGAAATGCTATAGTTGAAAATATAGCTAGCGCTGAAAATACTACAAATCCATTTTGGTACCCGTAATAATCGAGAAGTACTCCTCCAAACCAAGGACCAATTACTACTCCAATTCCTGAAAAGCCCATCGCTCCGAAGTATGTTCCTTTCAGATTGGAATCAGCGATCTCATCAATAAATACATCTGTCATTGAAAACATTAAAACTTCTCCAAATGTAAAAATAATTGTACAAATAGCTGCCTCTAACATGGATTCTACTAGTCCAAATCCAAACAATCCCCCGCTCACAAATAACGTTCCAACCATAATAGACGCTAATGGCGTATACTTTTTACACATTTGAATAACAGGGTATTGAATAACTACTACTGTAATTGCATTTAAAGCTAGCATATATGAAAACAACTTCACTCCATCCTGAAATATATGTGCATTTGCAAAATATTGAGATACTGTCGTGGTTAAATGTGAAAAACCACTATTACTCAAAATAATCCCGACTAAAGCAACTAAAAATACTACATCCTTTCGCAAAATACGAATTGCATTTAACATTGTAACAGGCTTTTCTTTATTTATTTTCTTTCGTTCCAGTGGATACTTCTTAAATTGGAACGCCAATATAGCTGTATATAAAATGTAAACTCCAGCGGCTACTAAAAAAGGAATTGTTGATTTTGCACTTCCGAGCTGTAATCCAACAATTGGTCCAATCGCAACCCCAACATTTATTGCACCGTATCGTAAGTTATAGACGAGTAACCGATACTCTGGTTTCGTTAAATCTGATAACAATGCTCTTGACGTCGGTTCAAAAAAGGACCTACATAATCCATTCAAAGCATTTAATAAAAAGAAACTTAAAACATGATCTGCCACTGAAAAACCTATAAATACAAACACCCAAACGATCATGGAACATATTATAATCATCTTTCGGCCGAATCGATCCGATAAATTCCCTCCGATAAAGCTAGCAAAAACTCCAACAAGTGCACTCGTTCCGATAATAGCACCCGTCATTCCAGCTGATACCCCTTTAACAGTCGTTAAATAAATTGCTAAAAATGGAATACTCATTGACGTGGCGAACCTCGCAAATAAAGTCCCTATTATAATTGTCATTCCTAACGGATGAATATTCTGTAACTTCCCCTTCATCTTCAAACCTACTCTCCCTATTCTTACATAAAAAAAGAAAGCAAAGGATCTGCTTTCTTTTCCCTTTTTATACTTGAGATGTTTGTACCCGAGCTGTTCGCGTTATGTCCATATCAATTCCATATGTAAACTGTAATTCCTTACAAACATCTTTAATTAAAATCGCGACATTATACGTTTCATTAAATTGTAAAACTATGCTTTCTACTTCTTCGTATGTATACTTATATTCTCCTGTAATGACACTTTTTAAATCAAAGCATTCATTAATACAAAGTTGTACAAGTAGTTGGTCATATTTTTCTAGTACATCTTCTTTCTTCCAAAGTAACTCCTTTACATATAACCGATCAAATTTCACACTTTCTCGGTTACAATCCGTTAAAATCCGGGTCATTTCATTTAGTTCTCGATATAATTCAGAAATATTTCTGCTTAAACTAAGCAGTTTATCTACACCGTTTTCATATAACATATTCATTCCACCCCCGCATTTTCTTCTTATTATAGCAAGAAAATTCTAAAAATAGTTTCTTTCTTCTGAAATATTAGGAAACTAATTTCAATTGCTTTACAATGAAACTAGCTAACACGAAAGGGGAAAGAAAATTGGAGCAAAAATTATATTACATCGACGCTTATACGAAAGACTTTACTACTAAAATTATAAAGCAAGATTATGATAAAGAAGGTAACTTATATGTTGTTTTAAATGAAACAGCCTTTTATCCAACAGGCGGTGGACAACCACACGACACTGGAACTTTAAATGGTATTCCGGTAAGTAACGTTGAAGAAGTAAATGGAGAAATTCGTCATTTCATAGTAGAACAATTACATACAGAAGAAGTAGAGGGTAAAATAGATTGGGAGCGCCGTTTTGATCATATGCAGCAACATACAGCTCAGCACATTTTATCTGCTGCTTTTTGGGATCATTTTAACATACCAACAATTGGGCTTCACCTCGGAAAAGAAACGATAACAATTGATTTAGAAACGGAAAATCTGCATGCAGAAACAGTTGAAAAGGCTATGCAAATTGCCAACAAAATTGTTTTTGAAAACCATCCGATCCGTATAGAGTGGATGAACTTAGAAGAAGCGAAAACATTACCTCTTCGCAAAGAACCGACTATGACAGAAAATATACGCGTTGTTATTATCGAAAACTATGATTACAACGGCTGTGGCGGAACGCATCCGAAACACACTGGTGAAGTAGGTCCTATTCAAGTACTAGGATGGGAGCGCAATAAAGGTAGTATACGCTTAACGTTTATCGCTGGCTGGCGCACACTAAAATTAATGGGTCAACAACAACAAATTATGAAAGATGTTTCTAAACAATTAAACAGTAGTGAAGCTGATATTCCAGCAAAAGTATCCCAACTTCTTACATCCCAAAAAGAAAACGAAAAAGCACTACAAACAATGAATGAAAAACTATTATTTGCAGAGGCAAATGAACTACTGCAACAGCCTTTAGAAATACACGGTGGTATACTTATTTCTAAAGTATTTACAAACCGCCTTATGCAAGAAATTGCAAAACTGTCTGCTATTATTACAGAACAACAAGAACATGCAATTACATACTTCGTTATTGAAAATGAGGACAAATTACAATGTATTCTTGCTTGTGGTAAAGCAGTGACACTCGATATGAATGCTCTTTTAAAAGATGCCCTTCCTACAATTGAAGGAAAAGGCGGAGGAAATAAAAAGAGTGCTCGTGGTGGTGGGAAAGCAATTATGAGTGGGGATGAGTTTTTAAATCAACTTGTTTCTTCTTTACAGTCAGCAGTGTAGATCATTTTATGAGTGGGATGTCATTGAACTCGATGATATCCTCTTTGCTGCTTTGCTTCGTACATAGTAATACAGTAAATGAAATTATATTAACGATTTTTCAAATATATCTATCATAAATCAAAATATATCAACGATCCTATAAGAAATATCGATTGTCCAACGACATACGACAATAAACACAACTTATAAAGTAAGAGGAGGCTGCTCCAAAATAACAGCCTCCTTTTATGTTTACAAACCAATATTTTGTTTTAATCCTTGGTAACTTCCTGCGTTCAAGAACTTTTCAGATGCAAGTTTAATGAACTTCTCAGAAAAACCATATCTACTCAATTCTTTGATCGGTACCATTTGCACATCTTGAATTGGATTATGATCAAATTCATTTGATGGTAACGTAATTTCCCCTGTAATCCTTTCAAGCAGAAACGTAATATGCAATAAAGATGGGCTAGCATCTGGTTTATCACAAACATAGAGCAGCTTCTTAATTTTAACTTCTAACCCTGTTTCTTCTCTCATTTCTCGAATTATCGCTGCTTCTAACATTTCACCGTTCTCTACCCTTCCTCCAGGTAAAGACCAATTCCGATTAGCAATTTTTTGCTTTACTAGTAACACCTTTTCATCTTCAGTTAAAATTCCGGTAACACGAACTTGCATTACATTTTCCATATGTAATCTCCTCTTCCCATTATATTTACAAATTAATCCTTCCACAAAAAGAACGTACGTTTTATAATTAAAGAAAATTATGGAAGAAAGAAGTTGTTACATTCATGCGTCCACCTTTAACAAAGTCTATATCACTTGAAGATTTCCAAAACTATTATTGGTTAAAAGCAGAACTGCAAACATTTTGTCGTGAACATGATTTTCCAGCTAGTGGCTCTAAGATCGAAATAACCGAGCGTATCTCCCATTATTTAACTACTGGTAAAATATTAAAAAACAGCTCCGGTCAAAAGGTGAGTAAAGCCTCCCTATCCTATAAAGACCTTTCCCTTCAAACTGTTATTACTAACAATCACCGCTGTAGCGAAGATGTTCGTGCTTTTTTCAAAGAAAAAATCGGAGCAAACTTCCGCTTTACAGTAGCTCTTCAAAAGTTTTTTAAAGCGAATGTTGGAAAAACATATGAAGACGCGATAACGTTTTGGTATGAAGAAAACGAACGAAAAAAAGATCCTACATACAAAACTACTATCAGCGCGCAGTTTGAATACAATCGCTTTACTCGTGACTTTTTCGAAGATCCAAATAACAAAGGAAAATCAAAAGCTGATGCTATCGCTGCTTGGAATGAAATAAAAGCAAAACCTGGTAGCAATGTTTATACTCCTCAAAAAATAGAAAACTAGTTTAGGAGCTAGTCTTCTATTTTTTCAAATAATAGAGCAAGCCCTATCCCGCCCCCAATTCCTAATGTCGCAACTCCATATTTCATATACTCTCTTTTAGCCTGATAAAACAAGCGCGTTACAAGCATAGCTCCAGACGCACCGTACGGATGCCCGTGCGCAATTGCACCACCATTTACATTTAATTTTTCGTACGGAATTTGTAACTCCTTTGCACATGCCACAATTTTTGAAGCAAATGCTTCATTTATTTCAAAATAATCTATATCCTCTACTTTTAAATTCATTTCATTTAATAATTTATTCACTGCAAATATCGGACCAGTTCCTGGAAGGTTTGGATCCACTCCAACTACAGCACTGCGAACGAAACGAAGAACAGGCTTGTATCCTAATTTCCGGGCTTGCCCCTCTTCCATTACAAGAACAGCACATGCCCCGTCATTTACACCACACGAATTTCCTGCTGTTACCGTTCCATTTTGTAAAAATACAGGTTTCGTTCTCTTAATCATTCTTTCATAATTCATTTCTCGCTTTATAGATTCATCTAATAATCCATTAAAATAATGAGGTAATATCTCTTCTTGTATATATCCTTTTTCTAATGCTTGCAGCGTTCTTTTATAGCTAAGACAAGCATATTCATCTTGTATTTCTTTCGTTATATTATACTGCTCTGCAACATACTCAGCGGCTAATCCCATATCTGGATCCCCAATTATTTCAGGCGAAAACCGTGCTCTATTTTGAAAAGGTGACGTACTTGTACTCTCTACTCCCCCAGCGATATAACAATTACCTGCCCCGCCCCCGATATAATGACACGCAGTACGAATGGCTTCTAATCCTGCACCACATTGCCGATCAATCGTTACACCAGGTATATGATAACCGAGCCCTGTTTCTAAAGCAGATAATCTTGCAACGTTACCTCCTGGTCCAACGACATTTCCTAATATGACATCATCTATTTCTCTCTCAATTCCTTTGCTTAGAAACGTAAGAAGTGGTGCTGCTAATTGCTGAACTTCATAATCTTTCAACATCCCGTTTTTTTTACCAATAGGTGTTCTTTTCGCTTCTACAATAACCGCCCTATTCATATATCTTTTCCCGGTTTTCAATCATACTTTTTGCTTCGATACGAGCAATCTTCCCGCTATTTGTATAAGGTATTTCATCAACAAAGTGCCATTCTTTCGGTATTTTAAAAGATGATAATCGTTGTAAGCAAAAACTCTTCAATTGTTGCTTTGTAGCACTTCCTTTTACGATAGCGACAAGCTTTTCACCCCAATAACTATCCTCTACACCAACTACAACTATTTCATCAACAGCTGGATGTGTCTGTAGCACACTCTCTATTTCTTCTGGATAAATATTGATTCCTCCAAATAAAATCATATTCTTCTCTCTTCCAACAATATATATAAAGCCTTCTTCATCTTGATAGCCTACATCTTGCACTGTCATCCAGCCATCTGCAGTCAACTTTTGAGCTAAAACACCATCTATTATGTATCCTATAAAAAACTGATCACTTTTCACATACACAGTTCCTATCTCGCCTGTCTGTACTTCTTCTCCTACTTCATTACATATTCGAACTTGTACATTATGACAAGGTTTCCCTACTGAATTCGGTTTTCTTTCACTCTCTTCATCGACCAATGCTGTTACAAAGCTTAGCTCAGACGCACCATAAAACTCATATCTTTTTGCATAAGGTAACATATTCTTCACCTTTTCTTTCGCTTCAGCTTCCCATTTCGCTCCTGACGAAATAATTTTCATTTCATTTTCTATTACTCTATTTTCTTTATATAAAGACTCAAGCATCGTCGGTACTGTATACATGACCGAAATATTTTCAGTTTCTAACTTAGCCAACACTTGATTTGGAATGAATTTTCTCATAATATGTACGGTTTGCCCTAAATACAATGCACTTATTGCTCCATATAAGAACAAAGAATGAACAAACGTCCCAGCTATTAAAATAGAATCTTTCTTTTTCCTATGAAAGTCATGTACATTACACTCAAAACTATGAACCCACGATTGTTGTCCACGTAAAAATGCCTTCGCCTTCCCTGTCGATCCTGATGTAAATCCCATATAAAAAGGAGCATTTTCTACATTTTCTAAAGGTGGATTGGTAGTTGGATAATTCTCTATCATTCTTTTCCATTCATCAATTTCAATTACTCTTCCTTCTTCATCCGATATATCATTTAACTTGTACCGTTCTGTCACCATCATATCTGGATTACTGATGGCTAGCCTTTCCTTTAGCTCACCCTGCTTCCATTTTATATCTAATGGTACACAAATCCATCCAGCCATAGCAGCACCAGCAAATAGTTGTAAAAATTCTATACGATTTTCTAGTACAATTGCTATAGTTTTATTCTTCGATTCTGTTGCGCGCAACCAGTTTGTTACTTTACAAACTGAATTAAACCACTCTTTATATGTTAATACTCTATCATTTTCCTTTATCGCTATTTTATTCGGTTGTAAAGAGGCATGCTGTTTATATTCTTTTGTAATCCCCATATGAGACGTCCTTTCTTTACAAAATAATAAAAAGAAACACGCAATTAGCGTGTTTCTTCTCTCTTATCCCGCATTTGTATATTTTCTATTCTTCAAAGCGGGCGTAATAATATGTTTCAATGAACGATGTAACCTTGTCACAAGAATTGCTGCTATAATCGCTTTTATGCAATCACCTGGTAAAAATACAACACTCACTTTCATCGTTTCCCATACGGAAATATCCATTACGAAAGCTTGTACAATGATACCAAATACATAAACTACGAAAATACCACCAATTATATTAATGCATAATACTTTTATAATAGAAACTTCACGTAAACGTTCAATTAAATAACCAATTACAAATGCTCCTGCAATATAACCAAGTAAATATCCTGCACTTGGCCCAACAAATACGCCAGGCCCCCCGCGTCCACCTGCAAGTAGTGGTGCTCCAACTCCTACAATAAGTAAGAAAATAAGCTGACTTAGTGCACCTAGACGTGATCCTAGCAATCCACCTGCAAGCATGACTCCAAGCGATTGCAATGTAATAGGAACAGGTGTAATAGAAAGAGCAATCGGAGGTATTAACCCTAACACTCCCATAATAGAACTAAATAAAGCGACGAAAACTAAGTTTTTTGTATTCATATTTGCTTCTCCTATTTGTAAACTTAAAATCCATTTCAGATAACATATTATAGGGGTTATATTATCTTTCTATTCACCTTTTGTCAACTTTATTTTATTTTAAGTTAACAAATATAAGTTCAATTATTTCTCTTTATGCAAATGCTCAAGTTCTTTCCGAAGCGCCTGTTTTAAAAACTTCCCAACAGATGTTTTCGGAATTTCCTCCATAAATATAATATCGTCTGGTAACCACCACTTCGCAAACTGTGGTTTTAAAAATTCATATAGTTCTTCTTTTGTAACAGTACTATTTTTCTTTTGTACAACACAGGCAACTGGACGCTCTTGCCACTGCGGGTGTGGGATTGCAACGACAGCCGCTTCAAATATAGCGTCATGTGCCATTAGAGCATTTTCAAGGTCAACTGAGGAAATCCATTCTCCCCCGCTTTTAATAACATCCTTCGTACGATCAACAATCTTTACGCACCCTTCCTCGTCAACCGTAACGACATCTCCTGTATATAACCACCCATCTCGAAAACCTTCGACAGTACGATCATCGTTATAATAGCTTGCAGCGATCCATGGCGCTCGTAAACATAGTTCTCCCATCTCCGTACCGTCCCACTTCACTTCCCCATTTGTACCGACTACTTTCATCTCTACACCAGGGACAAGATATCCTTGTTTCGATCTTATCTCAAGTTGTTCTTCATACGCCAAATCTGTTTCATAGCTTTTTAGACGTGCAAGCGTTACGAGTGGACTTGTTTCAGTCATTCCATATGCATGTACGAAAGGAACATTATATTTTTGCTCAAACGCTTTAATAACACTTTTCGGTGCAGCTGCGCCTCCGCATAGTAATCTCGTTATACTAGATAAATCGAAACTATTATTTTCTAACTCTTGTAAAACACCAAGCCAAATTGTCGGCACACCTGCAGCTATCGTTACTTTTTCAGTTTGAATCATTTCTAATAAAATTTTCGGCGTAAACATCGGTCCCGGAAGAACTTGTTTTGCCCCAAACCAAGTAGCCGCAAAAGGAAGTCCCCAAGCGTTCACATGAAACATTGGCACAATAGCCATTGCTGCATCACTTTCCGATAAAGCCGTCGTATCCGCTAATCCGAGTGCCATACAGTGCAACACTGTACTGCGATGTGTATAAACAACACCTTTTGGATTCCCTGTAGTCGCTGACGTATAACACATACCAGCAGGTGTGTTTTCATCAATATCTTTAGCAAACTGGAAATCCGGGTCGCCTTCTTCTAAAAGTTTCTCATAATGATATACAGGTTGAAGTGTAGTTTTTGGGAGTTCCTCTTTATCAGTCATAATAATATATGCTTGTACAGTCGATAATTCAGACTGAATATTCTCAATGAGTGGTACAAGATCTTCATCAATAAGTAAAATACGATCTTCTGCATGTTGAATAATGTATGAAATATGTTGAGGAGATAAACGAATATTAATTGTGTGTAAAACAGAAGCAATACCTGGAATAGCAAAATATGCCTCCACATGTCGATGATGATTCCACGCTAACGTTCCTATGCGCTCGCCTTCTTTAATTCCGAGCTTTTTTAACGCACTTGAAAGTCTTCTTGTCCTTTCCCCTAGCTGCTTATACGTTAATGTCGTAACTGTATCATGTGTCCGTGAAATGATTTCTTTCTTTGGGAATAGTTTTTCTGCCCTTTCCATCATAGAACTAATTGTTAGAGGTACATTCATCATCATATTGTTTACATCCTCCCTTTAAAGCGTTTTCATTTCGTTCATTATAACAGACTTCTACAAATAATTACGACATTTTTCTGTATTTTCTGAATTATTTCTTTGGAAATAATTCTAATAAATAAGAACCATGTTTTGAATACATACGATACAAAACATGGTTCTCTCCTATTTAAAAACTATCTACCTTTTTCCTTACTTTCTTTTTTAATTTGAAAATGAAACGATTACTGTACTCTTCATTTTCAACTAAAATTTTATACGTTTCTAACACTCCTAAAACGCGAACGAAAAGATAGAAACCTATAGCAATAAGAACAACACAGTAGGGATAATATTGTACTAACTCTCCTGAAGTGATATGCTTTTTCTCAAACAAAAATGGTATTGCACCCGCTGCTATGAAACAAAGTCCAACAATTACTACTACAGCATATTTCTTTTTAATAGTCGCATATCTTTTTGTCAATTCTTTTAAAAAGTTTGGATCAAATAGTAGTTCTTCCTTTTTCAATACATTGTATCGACTCTCTTCTATCGTTACAGGTACCATAATCGCTCCAATTCCAAGGACAGCAATAATAATGATAAGGAATGTAGACATTGTTGGATCTTCTTTAAATAATAAATACGGTATTGTAGATAAAATAAGCAAACTAAACCCTAATGCGATATATTTAGAAATTTTTTGCCCATATACTATATACCCTTCTGCCATTTCCTTACTTACATAATAACCATGTTCCTTTTCATTACTTTGCTCAGCAGTTTCTTTTAATAAGTAATCAAGCGATACTTCAAATACATTTCCAATCATTATTAGCTTTTCAGTTTCTGGAAAACCTTGACCGTTTTCCCATTTACTAACCGCTTGCCTTGTCGTGTTTAATTTCTCAGCTAATGCTTCTTGAGAAAGGCCTTTTTCCTTTCTTAATTTAAAAAGTTTCTCACCAAATCCCATATGTGTGTCCCCCCTTGTTTTCTTAACTAAATTGTATGTAAACATTGCCCCTATCTCTATCTTCCTGCGGTTGCACTTTGTCAACTTACGGTTGCGATTATGTTATATGGCGGTTTTGTATACGTTTTAGCTGTTTTTCTTCTATGATTATGGCGTTAATAAAACAACCCCTCTCAATAACCAATTATAACAATTAAAGGTAATGCAAAAGATACTGTCGGTAATATAAAAGAGAAAATACATGAATATAAAGAAAACAAATAAAAAAGAGCCATCTGGCTCTTTTTTATTTACCCTCATTCTTCTCTAACACATATAAATCTTCTTCAATATTCGTTAATTTCTCACTTACAAGTTTTCTTGCATCTCCAATTGCTTGATTGTATGCAAATGGTCCTACTAACTTTATCATTTCTTCTATTAAACGTTCTGCTTGGAAACGTCCAATCTCATCTAAATCTTCTTCAACGAAAAATTGCTGAATTTGTGCTACAAGCTCTTCTTTTTTATCATTTGGTATTTTTATGTTCATCATCATTCGTTACTCCTCTATATTTAAGATAATACTTTTCTTAACTCTACCATAGAAAAGCGATTTCCTGGACAAGTTTTTGTAACCCCTTCTAACTCCCTATGGCCGAGTATATTTCCTTTCTCTATGGCAAACTGCTTCATAAACATTTTACATAAAGAATATAATGAATTCATTTGCGGGGTAGTAGGATCATATTTATCAAAATTTCCCGTCATACATATTCCAATTGTGTCACTATTATTATCTTTCGCATGTGCTCCAATATGTAAACCTCGCCCTTCGACTACAGTTCCATCTTCTTCAATAAAATAATTGTAACCAATACCGCTCCATCCTCGTACTTTTTGATGAAATTCATGGGTTTTATACACATCCCATCCATCTTCTGACGTATGGTGGATAATAAGCTTATTTACTTTTTCTAAAGGAACTAACTCATCTTGAAATGTTAAATTTGCACATTTAATTTCCATATGAACGTCCTCCTCTTAAAAATCAATCATAATAACTGTTTTATCATCTGGTCTTATTCTATTTTCCCCTTCTAACTCTTCAATGATTGCTACATATTCTTTTATACTATTCTTTCTTATATATGCTACAGTTTGTTCTAACGACCACTCTGGGTGGAACAATCCATCTGAACAAATAAAGATCCCACTTACGTCAGCTACATGTAATTCTCCATGTTGTAAATAGGTCATCGCTTCCTTCATACCATTTGCGACTGAATAGCCATTTGGCATATTTGCAAGATAACGATTGTATTTCAACTGTTCCCGAACCTCCTGAAAAATTTGTTCTTCCGGGACTGGTAAACCTTTTTTTCGATCCTCTTCTCTCTTCTTTTTTGCACGTTTACTAATTCCTTGAACTGTATCTTTCGTTAATACTTGCATCGTTCCATTTTGAAGGATTGCGACAATCATACAATCACCTAGCTGTGCATATTCCAGTTTTTCGTCAACTATTCGAACTGCCGCAACACATGTACACCACAAATGATCTTTTTTTCTCGTATCAACCTTATAGTCTAGCATCTTGTTCTGTAATAACGCATTCGCTTTTGCCACTTCAACTTTTAAACTATTAATCTCCCGTAATGAAGTAAAATGACTTACAAATAAATGCGAAGCGATGTATGCTCCATTATGTCCCTTTTCATCACGAAACGGGACAAGCGGTGTTGCGCCATCACATACACCGTACATCATGTTATGCTCATTACAAAAAAATGAATCCTCACATTCTTGTTTTAAAGGGCTTTTCTGTTGATACGTCATTATCTCCATTTTTGTATCCCCTTCCACTTTTTAAAAATCAAACTTTTTAGACTACTCCAATTTCCCGAAATAAACTGTTTTTACCCAAAACTTTCAATTTCATATATAATCTTGAAATAATATGATTATTTAGTGAAGGACGGGAAAGAGATGGTCAGATTTCTTGGTGTTATTTTTGGTTCTATTATTATTGCAATTGCCTTTAATCTTTTCCTTATCCCCCATAAAATTTTAAGTAGTGGAATTGGCGGAATTGCTATTGTTTTAGGAATTGCAACCCCTGTGAACACAGGTATTATTAACTTTGTATTGAACTTACCTATCCTCATTTTAGGATACATAGGTCTTGGAAAAAAAGTAATTTTTAACACAGTTGTCTCTGTAATTGTATTATCTGTTGCACTATATTATATTCCTGTAAAAGTCGTGGCAACAGACCCACTTTTATCATCTGTATTTGGCGGTGTCATCGCCGGAGCTGGTATTGGTCTTGTCTTTAACTGCCATGGTTCAACTGGTGGATTTGATATTATCGGTATGTTGTTATCTCGTAAGCGAGATATTAAACTTGGTGGATTCCTTATTGCATTAAATACTGTTGTTGTTGTCATTGCAGGATTTTTCTTCACTTGGGATGTTGCCCTTACAAGCTTACTTTCAATTTATGTAACTGGTAAAGTAATTGATGCCGTTCATACGAAGCATCGTAAAGTTACACTTATGATTGTAACAAATCAAGCAGAAGAAATGAAAAAAAAGCTTCTTTCAACTGTAGTACGCGGAATTACATTACTGGATGGTGAAGGTGCTTATTCAAACGAGAAAAAACGTGTACTTATGACAGTCGTTTCTCGTGAAGAGTTAGCAAGTATGAAACTAACGATTTCCGAAATTGATCCTCATGCATTCGTTAATATTACGGAGACTGTTGAAGTATTAGGATTGTTTAGAAAAGCGTAAAAAACTAGGTGGACCTCCACCTAGTTTTTATTTTCCATAAATTCAATTCGATTTCCAAACGGATCTGACACGTAAAATCTAATCACATCTGGTCGTGCATTATCATCTATTATTTCAACACCTTGCTTTATTAACTCTTGTTTAAATTCATTAATTTTCAAAACATAAAAAGCTGGATGCGCTTTTTTAGCTGGATTAAAGTTTTGCTCAACTCCGATATGAATCTCTTGATTTCCACACTTAAACCAACACCCACCACGCTTCTTTAATTCCTCTGGTTTGGGGATTTCCTCCATACCAATTTTATTACCATAAAATTCTCGTGCTTCTTCTTCACATCCTACGGGCGCGGCTACTTGTACATGATCAATTCCTTGAATATAATTTTTCATATTCCTTCCCCCTCTTCTATTCTAATGTTATAACGAAAATACACTCATGTAACTTAGAAAAAATTAATAAAGCAATATAAGATTCTCTTATTATCACCTTTTTTTACCTTACACTAAAAATAAAAAAGAAAATTTATTATATAATTTCCATTTTTTATAGAAATACACATTGCACCTATATTATAGTTAGTACTAGATTAATCTTTTTAGATGCTAGTTGTACGGAGGAAATATTATGAGTCGTAAAAAATATTCATCTACTCAAAAAAAGCGTCATCCGAACGTATCTGGACGCTTGCGAAACCATATACAAAATCGTTCTTTAGCAGAAATGTATGCATCTCTTTTTGAACATAATCCTGATAGTATTATTTCATTGAATTTAGAAGGAGTTATTTTACATATTAACCCCGCTGCTGAAAGAATATTGGGTTATACTTCTAGCGAATTAGAGCGAAAAATAATCACTTCTATTTTAGAAGCACATATTTTTGATCAAGTACTACAATACATAAAAAATACTGCAGCTGACAATCAAAAAGAGTATATCGTCTCTATTTATCATAAAGACGGATATTCACTAGATGTCGTAACAAAATTAGTTCCTATTTTTGTTGAAAACCGTTTAACAGGTGTATACGCCATTATGAAACCCCTTGAAAAATCAGAAAGAATTGAGAAAACATTACAAGAGAGTGAGAAACGATTACGCACATTAATGAATTCAATGCCTGCGTTTGTTATTTTTAAGGATCATGAAGGGCGCTGGCTTGAAGCGAATGACTATGCACTTTCTTGTTTCAATTTCCATAACGTTCCTTATCATGGAAAAAGAGATAATGAACTCATTCAATATAACGAAGCGTATCGGGAAGCTTTTTTGCATTGTGAAGAAGTTGATGAACTAACATGGCAAAAAGGACAAATTCTTCACGGAGAGGAATTTATTATACATAGAGATGATTTCGACCTAATTTTAAGTATTTCAAAGGTCCCACTCTTCCACCCTGATGGCTCACGCAAAGGTCTTATAGTGATGGGAAGGGACGTTACCGAACTAAAAGAAACTGAAAAGTTATTACGAAAATCCGAAAAGCTTGCAGTAGTAGGACAACTGACAGCTGGAATTGCCCATGAAATTAGAAACCCACTCACTTCATTAAAAGGATTTTTAACATTATTGCATCCAGAAATAAATGAGGAAAATAAATGGTATGTGGACGTTATGTTGAGTGAAATTTCACAAATGGAATCTATAACAAGCCAATTTATGGCGATGTCTAAACCACAAGTGTTATCTATTCATACATGCAACGTACAGGCATTAATTGAAGAAGTTGTAACTTTTATTTTACCAACAGCAATTATGCATAGCGTTCATATCATCATGGATCATTTCGATTATATTTCTGACATTCAATGTGACAGTAATCAATTAAAACAAGTTTTTATTAACATATTAAAAAACGCAATCGAGGCGATGCCTGATGGTGGTAACATATTCATTCAAACAGCTTCGTTAGAAAATGATTTTGTTTCAATACGCATTATTGATGAAGGTTGTGGGATTCCTGAAGAGCGCATGGCTCGTCTTGGCGAACCTTTTTATAGCTTGAAAGAAAAAGGAACTGGCCTCGGCTTAATGATGTGCTATAAAATCATTCAAGAGCATCACGGTAAATTATTCATTTCCAGTGAATTAAACATAGGAACAACTGTCGATATCCAATTACCGATTGCTACAGCCCAGCCTGTAACAAACTCTTAACTATGCTACATTAATATAGTAAAAGACATCTGTTATAAGTAGTTGGGTTATTGTGGAAAACATCTACACTAATACGTTAAAAAGCTCAAAGTCCCTATATGACTCTGAGCTTTATTTTTGTATACGATTTATTTTATTAAATCCACTCTTTTCCATGTTTACGAATAAACTGAATATCATTTTCATAATGTTCAAGATGCCCTTCATCTATCATCTTTTGGAAGTTCATATCGCCTTCTAGTGCTTTTCTTTTCATGTATTTACATAATCCCTCTAATCGTAGCAATACCATCTCCAGATAATCTTCTTCCATACCCCCACCGTAAGATTCAAAAAATAATTTAACCCTTTGCTTTATACGATCCGCATGCTGTAATGAACTATAATAAACTGCCTCACCTGTTTCTTTATAATAAACTCTACTTAATGGGACACAAGTGTAAAGAGTATAGGCTATGTCCCAAAGTCTTGGTCCAGGACCAGCAACATCAAAATCAATAATACCTACTGGTTTTTCGTTATTAAAAATAATGTTGTATATTGCAAAATCATTATGGCATACAACCTCTATTTTATTTGGAGTATTATCCATCGGTTTCCAATCATCTGATAACGGGAAATCACTCACAGCATCATGATAAAGACGGAGCATCTTCGCTATTTCTTTTAAAACATCATTAGACCACATGTACTCTTTTAAAGGATAATTACCGGCTTTCCCTTCAATAAATGATAATATCTCTCTATCTTTATCATCAATACCTAAAAACTTTGGTGCATAACTAAAACCTTTGTTTTCCAAATGTTTTAATAGCTTATGAATTTTCGTACTGCCTTTCTTTAATTCTCGTCGAACAGTATCTTCCGAACGATATACGTTTGAAACATTCCCTCCCGTTAGCATTTCTTCATTTTCGTAGTTTGCCATCTAATAGTTTCCCCCTCATTATTAGAAAAATCCACACTCCTGCTCATTAACAAACAGGAACCCCTTTACTTTTCTTTATATTTTAACATAGTTTTCCTATTCTCTTTTAATCCCTTAAATTACAACAAAAAACGGGTATAAAATCATAAAGATTTTATACCCGTTTTAGTCTATCATTTATGCCTGTGAAACCATTTTTTCATACCATTCTGTTGCCTTCTCTACTTCACCAATCGTTAATTGATGCCCTCTATTTTCCCAATGCATTGTTACATTAGCATTTGCGTTTTCTAATAGCATCTTCAATTCCTCTGACTCAGAAGGTGAACAAATTGGATCATTTGTTCCAGCAGCAATAAACACCGCTTTCTCTACTAAATTAGGAAGTTCTATCCCTCTTCTTGGGACCATTGGATGATGAAGAATAGCACCTTTTAATGCATTTTCATAATGGAATAATAAACTCGCTGCAATATTTGCTCCATTTGAATACCCAACAGCTACGATATTATCTCTATCAAATTCATATGTTTTTGCTGCTTCATTTAAAAATTCATTTAATTCCTTAGTACGGAAAACAAGATCCTCTTCATCAAAAATACCTTCTGCTAATCGGCGGAAGAAACGAGGCATACCATTTTCTAATACATTTCCACGAACACTTAATACAGAAGCTTTTGGATCAATTCTTTCTGCAAGCGGTAATAGATCTAACTCATTACCACCTGTACCATGAAGTAATAACAATACTGGTTTTGACGTATCTTTTCCTTTTTGAAAAACATGTTTCATCATAATTCTTTTCCCCTTCCAATCACTTTAGTCTAAATTTCTCACTTCAAATGGTAAAAGTGTTTGTTCAATCTGTTTTCTATGTGTTTCATATCGCTCCGGTAACTTTAAATCCTCACCCATCGTCTCTAAAGATTCGTCATGGGCAAAACCAGGAGGGTCTGTTGCAATTTCAAATAAAATTTCCCCGTGTTCTCTAAAATAAATCGCATTAAAATAATTTCGATCTTGCACAGGAGTTACACCGTACCCAAAGCGAGATACATGTTCTCTCCAATCTAGTTGATCAGCATCGTCGCTCGCTCTCCAAGCAATATGATGAACTGTACCAACGCCCATCTGACCGCGTCCGATTGTTGATAATTTTAAATCAATAATATTTCCAATATCAGCAGAAGAACGGAATCGAACAAATTCACCCTCTTCTCCAATTTTCTCAAGACCCATAACATGCTCTAATAATTCAGCTGTTTTTTGAGGTTGTGCAGATAAAAGAACAGCTCCGCCAAATCCTTTAATTGCTACTTCTGGTGTGACTTCTCCAAAATTCCAATTATTTAATTCGCCCTCTTCTCTTTCAACTAATTCTATATGCAAACCGTGTGGATCATCAAATTCTATATACTGTTCTCCAAATCGAATCATCTTTGTATACGAAACATCAAATTTTTCTAATCTATTTTCCCAAAACTCCATTGCACCTTTTGGCACAACATAAGAAGTAATTCCTACTTGACCGTCTCCAATAATTCCTTGGCGAGCACCTGCCCATGGGAAAAATGTAATAATTGTTCCAGGTTTTCCTCCTTCATTACCAAAATAAAGATGGTACGTACCTGGATCATCAAAATTCACTGTTTGTTTCACTAAACGTAACCCTAATACACCAGCATAAAAGTCTACGTTTTCTTGTGGATGTCCTACAATTGCTGTAATATGATGGATTCCCATTGTTTTCTTTTCCATTTCTTCCACTCCTTTTTTATTTCATTACAAAAAACGTTTATTCGCTAAATTTCATTATTCATTTTGTCCATATGATAAAGTTCAATCCGCAATACTATCTTTTTCAAAATTGAGGTATTTCTCTAAAGAACTAACACATTTCATTCAGCTCAGAAATTATCTCGAATTCGAGATAATTTACAAAAAAATTACAGTTCTTACAATATGCTTAGTTTAACATTATTTAAAATAATTTTTTATTGTTTTGACTACCCTTAAAATTTATCTTGAATTCGAGATTTATTATAATCTAATTAGTTTTTATTGTCAATGAGTATATCGTTTCACTTTTTCATCAAAAGCAATATTCTGATAACTAATACCCATACTACTATAATCAAAAAAGCCATACAAATGTATGACTTTTACCAATATTTTTTGTTCTAATATATGTTTACTTCTCACTTACAGCAGGAAACAATTCCGACAGAACAACTACCCTCCCCATCTCATCTTTAAATACAATATGTTCTCTTGTTAAATGGCGTGGGCTCTTTACCCCTGCTGCTGCCGCTAATGAAAACAAACTATATCTCATACTAATAACATAGTTCATTACTCGCCATTTTTTCTCATACGGATCTAATGCTTTTTGGTAGTGTGGATTTGTAGTTGCAACCCCCGATGGGCATTGTCCTGAATTACATTGAAGTGCCATAATACAGCCACTCGCCATCATAAATCCACGTGCTGAATTTACGGCATCTGCACCGATAGCTAAAGCAATCGCCACTTTATCTGGTGTGACTAATTTCCCAGAGGCAAACACCTTTAATTTATCCCGAACACCAAAATGATTTGCTGTATCAATAAATGTAAGTAATGCGGGTATAAGCGGAAGTCCCATACTATCTGCCATCGATTTATACGTAGCACCCGATCCACCTTCTGAACCATCAATTGTAATAAAATCTGGATAAATATTTAATTCACTCATTGTTTTTAATAAATCTTCCAGAGGCTTCTGCTGTCCAATTACGATTTTCATCCCGACTGGCTTACCACCGTTTTCTTGCAACTTTTGAATAAAGTAAAGTGTATCCGCTGCATTTTTTAAAAATGAAAATCGATTCGGTGAATTAATCGTCTCCCCTTCTCGTACGTTCCGAACAGAAGCAATTTTCTCATTTACTTTTTGTCCCTCTAGATGGCCACCACGTATTTTAGCACCTTGCCCAAATTTTAACTCGAACGCCTTAATATTACTTTCTTTCGCTTTATCTATAAATTTCTCCATTGAAAAATTCCCGTCTTCATCACGGTATCCGAATAACCCTGGACCAATTTGTGCAACGATATTCGCACCTGTATGTAAATGTTCTGGAATTACACCCCCTTCTCCAGTATTAATCCACGATCCACCTGCCATTTTCGCACCAAAACCGCTCGCTAAAATATAATTCTCTCCAATCGCACCGTAAGATGTCGCTGATGCTCCAAACATTCCATGTAGCTTCCATGGGTATTTACGATTTTCACCAACTATAATTGCATCGTCATCTTCATATAACCAAAGATTTGTTGTATCCGCTGTCAATTTCTCTCTTCTTGAAAATAATCCTTCTTTATGAATTACATACTTTTTCCCCTCACTTTCTTTCGTGAGATTTACACTTAATTCATCTGTTAAAATCGGAAACAATGTATTAGCAATATAATAGCCAGATGCATCAAAATCTCGTTTCGATCCAAAACCAAGTATTTCAGAACGATATTTCGCTAAGAACATAACACTTTGAAAATCGTAACGTGAAAAAGGTTTTCCATCCGTGTCATGATCAAACCAGTATTGCCGGAATTCCGGTCCTATCTTTTCAAGTAAATAACGCATTCTTCCTAAGTATGGATGCAGTTTTAATATAGAATGGTGCGTCCGTTTTTTTATAAAAAATGTAATAATAAAAAAGACAATTAAAAGTAACATCAAAAAGAGCAATATACTAATAATAACGAGTAGAGTTTCACTCATCCCGCTTCCCCCTATGAAATTCCATAATAAAAGGAGAACACTTCATGTGTTCTCCTTTTATCCTTATTCAAATTAACGTAGCAAGATGCTCTTTCGCATCATATTCAACTAAACTTTCAGCATTTTTAATTCGATGAACAAAATCCGGATTAGCGATTAATGGTCTTCCAAATGCCGCTACATCAATTGTTCCTTCTTGCAGTGCTTCTTCTGCCTCTTTCGGATTTAAATTACCTACTCCTACGATAGTACGATCCCAATACTTTCTTACTAATTGATGAAAATTCATTTCGTCAGCAATAACTTGCGTATAATTCATCGTTGAAGGGTGAATCATCGTTAATCCAACTTCTTTGAACATATTTACAAAAGTTTCAATTGCAAGTTCAGGGTTCTCCCACATATAAGTAGGATTATCACCTTTGAAAGCAGAGAAGCGAAGAAGTGTTTTATCAGCTCCAACCACTTCTATTACAGCCTCCGTTACTTCTTTCATAAACGTTAACCTTTGCTTTAAGTCTCCCCCGTATTGATCAGTACGCTTATTCGCAAACTCATAAGTAAACTGATCAATTAAATATCCGTGTGCACCGTGGATTTCTACTCCATCAAACCCAGCTTCTATCGCATTCTTCGCAGCTTGTGCGTATTGACCGATAACTTCTTTTGCTTCTGCTAACGTCATTGCTTCTGGTGTATCAAACGGTTTACGAAAACGCGGAACATTCCCTTCCGCAGCAATTGCAGACGGTGCTTGTGGCATTTGACCACCAATTATTTCGTGATGACTCATACGGCCAACATGCCATATTTGAGCAATAATCGTTCCGCCTTCTTTATGTACTGCCTCTGTAACAGGTTTCCAAGAATCGACTTGCGCTTGTGTGTAAATACCTGGTACTCCTGGATTCCCTTTTGCTCTCGGACTAATAACAATTCCTTCTGTAATAATTAATCCCAATCCATCAGCAGCACGTTTTCTATAGTATTCGACTACATCAGCACCAATTACTCCTGTTTCATTATCCGCGAAACATCTCGTCATCGGTGCCATTGCTATACGATTACGAAGAGACCAAGAACCTATTTGAATCGGATCAAACAACTTCGTCTTTTCAATATTTTCAAAAGAGCCCCAAGCGTTTATATTTGTTCCTTCATAAATACTCGCTGCTTTATTATTTGAACTTGTCATTTTTCTTCCCCCTAAAAAAATTCTTACTACAATCGCATCATACTTACTTTTAGATAGTAACGTCAATTTATACGTCTTTGCCATTATAAATTCGAATATTAAACAAACAGAATGATAAAAACAAAAATTAAAAAGGTTTCCTAATTAGGAAACCTTTTTTTAGTTGACCATATAAGGCTAACAATTCGTTTATCTCTTTTACATAAAGAAAATAAACAATTATTATCTCCTCACATATGGAAAATCTCTTAACAATAGAAGTGGGAGTGGTTCAGTATTCTTCTAAAAATAATAACTTATATACCTAAAACAATGAAAGCCCTACCTCTCTTTCATCCTTACGGCTCCTCGTCCGTGCCAGTGTGAATCAGGATTGCAAAAATCAAGTAACTATTTTATCGAGTTATTTAATTAAACCTCGAACATTCGTAAAAGAAATTAAAAAATAAAAATGGATTAGATTGTAGTAATAACAAAAGAGGTTAATGCTCTAAAAGTGGTTTGAAAGAGTTGAATGTCTTTGAAATGATTGATTCTCTATAATTATATTCCCAAAAAATTCAAGATCTTTTTTGGGATGTAATACATTATCTACAATGAATCTTAACAAAAGCTTTTTATTTGATTTTCTGTGATACCTTCAATTAATCCCAGTTCACTAATCAAAAATTCATGTGCGTTATCTAACATTTTCTTTTCGCTTGCATTAAGTGCTTTTTCCTTCTGCATACGTAATAAATCACGTACAACTTCAGCACCTTCTTGTATTTTACCCGTTTTTATTTTATCAGTGTTCAATTTATACCTTTGTTTCCACGTAAGTAATCTATCTGATTCTCCATGTTGAAAAACATCTATTATGTGTGTTAATGCCTTTAGAGTTGTAACTGGTCGTATATTTGAATTCAATATTTTCCCCATAGGAATCATTACTTCCATATTACTAGCCGACATTTTTATAACATAATACTGTTGTTTTTCTCCTGAAATTTCCTTTTCTTCTATGGCTTTAATTATACCTGCTCCGTGCATTGGATAAACAATGTTATCGCCAATTTGAAACAAATAATCCACCTCCATATATGGTAACCTTCTCAAGCATAACACACAT
>Ga0209130_1000894_pt1 | contig 24196 bp, 12 predicted proteins | sample AraplaMF_Cvi_mLB_FD_184264 | JGI IMG/M metagenome (GOLD analysis project Ga0209130, IMG submission 184264) | Arabidopsis root microbial communities from the University of North Carolina, USA - plate scrape MF_Cvi_mLB (SPAdes) (version 2) | ecosystem: Host-associated > Plants > Roots > Endosphere...
AATGCACATGTTAAACCGTCAGCAACATTTAAATCAATAACTTCGTTGTTGCCCATTCTGTATCCCCATCTTGCTCCGCGTAAAATGTAAGGACTGTTACTCATCGACTCCATACCGCCAGCTACAATCAATGATTGATCGCCAGTACGAATAATTTGATCCGCTAACGTAACCGCACGAAGACCTGATGCACAAACTTTATTCACTGTTTCCGTCTGCACTTCCCAAGGGATTCCAGCAGCTCTCGCAGCTTGGCGCGATGGAATTTGTCCCTGTCCACCTTGAATAACCGTTCCAAATATAACTTCCTCGACATCACTAGCAGAAACATTTGCTCTTTCAAGCGCCGCTTTAATTGCAATTCCTCCAAGTTCTGTTGCTTTTACGTCTTTTAAAGACCCTCCAAATTTCCCAACCGGTGTTCTTGCAGCACTTAAAATAACTGTTTTATTCATTTTTCTTTCCCCCATTTCTTTTTTTAGCACCGAGCGCTCGCTCGGCATTGTTACGTTGAGAAGAGGTGCAATGATTGCACCTCTCTCTGAAATTGTATTCATGCTTGCAGATTACATCGCTTCTTTCTTCTGTCCGATAACAGAGCGTTCTAAAATCTCTGTTACATCAAGCGTTTGAACGTTCTCTTCTACTTCTTTCGCTTTCGTCCCATCGCTAATCATTGTTAAGCAATATGGACAACCTGTACCGATAATGGATGGCTGCACAGCTAGTGCTTGTTCTGTACGAGCAACGTTAATACGCGAACCTGCTGTCTCTTCCATCCACATTAAGCCACCACCTGCGCCACAGCACATTCCCGTTTCACGGTTACGTGCCATTTCTACAAGGTTCACACCAGGAATCGCTTTCAAAATGTCGCGTGGCGCTTCGTATACTTCGTTGTATCTTCCTAAATAACAGGAATCATGGTACGTAACTGTTTCTTCAATAGCGTGAACAGGTTTTAAGCGTCCTTCTTTCACCCATTGAGCTAACAATTCTGTATGATGATAGACTTCTGCTTGCAAGCCAAAGTCTGGATACTCATTTTTAAATGTGTTATAAGCATGAGGGTCAATCGTAACGATTTTCTTCACTCCTGCCTTTTCAAATTCTTCGATATTCTTTGTCGCCATCTCTTGGAACACAAATTCATTTCCAAGTCGGCGCGGTGTATCTCCAGAGTTCTTCTCTTTATTACCAAGTATCGCAAATGAAATGCCTGCTTCGTTCATCAACTTCGCAAACGAGATCGCAATCTTCTGACTACGATTATCATATGATCCCATTGAACCAACCCAGAATAAATATTCGAACTCCTCGCCAGCTTTCGATTTTTCTTTCACAGTTGGAACTGTTACTTCATCATCACCTTGACGCCATGTTTCACGCTCTTTACGGTTCAGACCCCACGGATTCCCTTGACGCTCGATGTTTGTCATCGCACGCTGCGCTTCCGCGTCCATCTTTCCTTCTGTTAAAACGAGATAGCGGCGTAAATCAATAATTTTGTCAACATGCTCATTCATAACCGGACACTGATCTTCACAGTTACGACACGTTGTACAAGCCCAAATCTCTTCTTCTGTAATGACATCTCCAATTAAACTCGGATCGTAAGCGAGTGCTGTAGCTGCAGATTCCTGTTGCCCTTTCCCAGCTGCCATCATCGCTAACTGATTTCCTTGTGTATTATTAAAAGCGACTACTGGAACCCAAGGTGCTTTCGATGTCACTGCTGCTCCTTTATCAGTTAAATGATCGCGAAGTTTTAAAATTAAATCCATCGGCGATAACATTTTTCCTGTTCCTGTTGCCGGACACATATTTGTACAACGACCACACTCTACGCAAGCGTATAAATCGATAAGCTGATTTTGTCTAAAGTCTTCGATTTTACCAACACCAAACGTTTCTTGTGTTTCATCTTCAAAGTCAATCTTTTCAAGTTTCCCTGGATTTGAAAGACGACCGAAGAAAACGTTGGCTGGTCCCGCAATTAAATGCGCGTGTTTTGATTGTGGAACATAAACTAAAAATGTTAACAAAATTAGTAAATGCACCCACCAAGAGAAATAGAACACAGAAATGGCTGCGGTTTCATTTATTCCCGAGAAAACGTAAGCGATTGCAGAAGCGATTGGTTCACTCCATGAAAGCTCCTCGCCGTGCCATATAATTCCCATTCCATTACCTAGTAGTACAGAAATCATTAAGCCACCGATAAAGATAAGGACAAGGCCTGATTTGAAATTACGTTTTAAACGAACTAGCTTCTCAACATAACGTCTATGAAAAGCCCAAAAGACTGCAATTAAAATAACAAGTGTGATAATTTCCTGGAAGAATGTAAATGCAGGGTATAGTGGTCCAAGTGGAAGATGTGATCCTGGTGCGAGTCCTTTCCAAACGAAGTCAATTGCTCCAAATTGGACAAGAATAAATCCGTAAAAGAACATAACGTGAATAATGCCGCTCTTCTTATCTTTCAGCAGCTTTTTCTGACCGAAAACATTGACCTTAAGAAGATCCCAACGCTCTTTAAAACGACGGTCAAATTCAATCTTTTTTCCTAACTGTATGTAGGCCATCCTCGTTCGTATAAGATACACAAACAAATATCCCGCATAAGCAATAACAGCAATGGCAGCCAGCCAATTAATGATCAGTAAACTATTCATTTTTATGCTACCCCTCTCTTTGTAAGCCTTCTTTCTTTTTTAGAATCTTCAAAAACATATAATTTTCTGAATTCTTTCCCCTATCTTCATTATATAATGAGTGAGCATTCAGTCAACAGTTTTTTGTTATACAACACCATATTTTTTAATAAAGCTGTTTATTTCGGTAAAACTATAAAGTGAAACTTTAATGAGTAGAGAGCGATTTATTCCCTACTCATTATTAGCCCGCAAATAACGGGATAAGGTGAAAGTTTGATTAATAAAAAACTGATGGTGAAAAGACCGTGAAGGAGGGAATTTATTCATGTTCTTCTTATCTCTCTTGTTAATAGGCATCGCTCTCTGGATTGTAATCGATCTCTCTTATGGGAGAATTGTTCATTTAAAACGTGTACGTTCTCGTTCTTTCCCTTTACGTCAAAGTAATTTTCACCTTTATACATATGGAAAAGATTTGTATGATGCCCTATTTACTGATATAAAACAGGCGAAACACCATGTGCACGTTTTATTCTTCATTGTAAAAAACGATAAAATCAGTCGTGAATTTTTAAAATTACTTATCGATAAGGCAAAGGAAGGAATTGAAGTAAGACTTTTACTCGATCGATTAGGAAGCCACCATTTATCAAACGAGGCCATTCATTCCTTACAAAAACATGGTGTCTCTTTTTCATTTTGTCACAAAGTTAAGTTTCCTTTTCTTTTCTTTTCTGCAAATCAAAGAAACCATAGAAAAATTACAGTTATTGACGGGGAAATTGGTTATATTGGTGGATTTAATATTGGAGAAGAGTATTTAGGGCATAATCAAAAACTAGGATTATGGCGCGATTATCATTTACGCCTTACAGGAGAAGGAATACAAGATTTACAAAAGCAATTTTTACATGATTGGCTCGACGATACGGACCAAAATTTATTAGATTCATCTCTTTATTTTCCTAAGCAACAACCAGGAACCATTCTACACCGTTTTATCCCTACTGACGGTGCCTATTTGCAAAATACATTTTTATATTTAATCGAAAGCGCGGAAAAAGAACTCTTTATCGGTACACCCTATTTCATTCCTGGGAAAAAAATTATGGATGCATTATTAAAAGCACGAAAACGTGGGGTTCAAATCACGATTCTCGTTCCAGAAAAAGCGGATCATGCCCTTGTGCGCGAAGCGAAATTCCCATATTGCCGAAAGTTAATACAAGCCGGGTGTAATATTTACGCATTTCAACAAGGCTTTTTTCACGCTAAAGTTATTATAGTAGATGATTATATTTGTGATATCGGAACTGCAAACTTTGATATGAGAAGTTTATATATTAACCATGAAATCAACTGCCTTTTATACGATAAACATTTTATACAAACAGTGAAAAGCAAATTCCATGAAGATCTAGAAAATTCGTCATTACTTTCCTTTAAAGATGTTAGTCCTCTTTCTCTTATTGATAGGGGAAAAGAATGGGTAGGAACGATACTTGCTTTCTTTCTATAGGAAAGATAATGGATAAAGGAGATGTATTCTTTATGATTATGCGTTTCGGATATGTCTCACATGCAATGGCACTCTGGGACTGTTCTCCGGCTAAAACGATGACATTTACTAGCTTTCAAAAGCTCAGTAAACAAGAACGAGAAGATAAATTGTACGATGTTACGCGGCAGAATCTGGAGCATACAATACGTATTCTTCATTACAACATAGCGCATGAAATTCCATTATATCGCTTATCTTCTTCCATCGTCCCACTTGCAACACATCCCGAAGTCGAGTTTGATTACATCGGGTTGTTCACACCGCTTTGGCGTAAAATTGGGGCATTAATTAAAGAGCACAATTTGCGAGTAAGTTTTCATCCAAATCAATTTACGCTATTTACAAGCGATAAGCCACATATTACAACTAACGCTATTACAGATATGACCTATCATTATAAAGTATTAGATGCAATAGGAATTGCAGATTCTTCTTATATTAACATCCATGTAGGTGGTGCCTATGGAAATAAAGAAAAAGCGGTTGGACGTTTCCATGAAAACATAAAAAAACTTCCTGCACATATAAAAAAGCAAATGACACTTGAAAACGACGATAAAACATATACAACTGCTGAAACTTTATCTATTTGCCAAAAAGAAAAGATCCCTTTCGTATTTGATTATCATCATCACATGGCCAATCTTTGCGAGGAACCGCTAGAAGATTTACTTCCTGCAATTTTTGAAACTTGGTCACATACAAATATCCTTCCTAAAGTTCACATTTCCTCCCCTAAATCAGAAAAAGAGTTTAGGGCTCACGCTGAATATATTGATTTAGAGTTTATTAAACCTTTCTTACACATTGCAAAAAAAATCAATCATGATTTCGATATTATGATTGAAAGTAAACAGAAAGATTTAGCAATGCTGCAACTCATACATGAATTATCCTCTATAAGAGGGGTTAAAAGAATAAATAGCTCAACATTACAATGGTAAATTGTAATGTTGAGCTATTTTTTTCAAAAAAAGTAATTTTTTTAGTAAAAAACACCCTATTTTATATGCTATGATTGGAGTTAGCATTTTCCACCTGTGATTCAACTTTATTGAAACGGAGTCATACTATGATTAATCAAAAAAAATATGTACACTTTGTCATAATGTATATAACTATATTTTCCCTTTGGATATTTCTTATCCCTAAGGACTTGAATATAAAAGAGATTGGAATCCTCTTCTTATTTTGTTTTGCTGCACTCTTTTCTTGCTATTGCTTATATAAAGCTATTCAGAAAATGAAGCGTAGTGATAAATTATTTTGGGTTTTATTACTATGCACTTGCATATGCGGACTAACCATGGAGATAACTTTATTTCTTCATTCACTTTCTATATATGATCAAGTCATATTCTCATATAAGGCACTACCTTTTTTCATCATACAGTATATTTTGCTCTTTTCTGGTTTTGCTATCAAATTCATAAAACATTACTCTATTAGAGGCCTTGCTCAATTTTCATTCGATAGCATCTTTATTGTGATCATGAATATTTATTTTACCTTAACTTTTATTTTAGACCTTTCAAACTTTCGTACGCTAACAACAGATCAATGGGTTTTAATCGGATACTTTATTGCACAATCATTAGTAATTTACGCTGTTATTAGCCTATATAGACGAGAACAATATTCATCTAGCAGAATTTCATTAATTATCGGCTTTACTATCATACTTGTTTACGGATATATACACCTGTTCCAACTAAATTTAGGGATGAAAACCTCTTCTGAAGTCTCTTACTTAGTACATACTGCTTCAATTTTATTAATTGGTTTGTCATCCATACTATACATTTTGGATAAACCAATGCAGCATGAAACGAAAACAAAGTACTATCGATTCGACTATGTGCGCTTTATATTACCCTATTTCAGTATAGTCATTACCTTTTCCTTTATTCTTATTCAACCTTGGGATGATAAGTTCATGTTAATAGGTCTAGTATTATCACTCATCTTGTTATTCCTACGACAACTTTACATGTGGAAAGATAATCAAGCACTAATCGATACATATGAACAGTTGACTACACAACTAGAAGGCAAAGTAGAAGAAGGTGCATTTGCGTTATCAAAGAGTGAACAACGCTATAAATCGTTATTCGAAGATCATCCTGATGCCGTTTTCTCTTTAAATATGGATGGTATTTTCCAACAATCTAATACAGCCTGTGAAAGCTTATTTACCGCCTACTATTGTGAAGTAGAAAGCTATTCTCTTCTACACTTTATTGACTCAAAAGACCATGATTTACTAAAGAAAGCTTTGCAAATGACAACAGAAGGTCGACCACAAACTTTAGAAGTTCGCACAAAAGAAAAAGAAGGCTATTACTATTACCTCCACATTACACTCATCCCTACTTTCATAAACAAAGAAGTTGTTGGGATGTTCGGCATAGCACGTGATATTACAACTTTATATGAAAAACAAAAACAAGTAGAACATTTAGCCTTTCATGATGCACTTACTGGATTACCAAATCGCCGAAAGTTTGAAAAAGATTTAAAAAATATTTTAAATACGGCTCAAACTAGCGCAAATGATGTTGCAGTCATGTTCCTTGATTTAGATCGATTCAAAAAAATTAACGATAGACTCGGACACGACGTCGGAGATTTATTATTAATTGAAGTAGCAAAAAGATTACGTGGTTGCTTGCGTTCAAAAGATATCGTTGCTCGTCAAGGCGGAGATGAGTTTACAATTCTATTACCGGATATGTACTCAGAAAAAAGTGCGGCTTTTATAGCTGAACAGATTTTAACCGTTTTAAACAAACCATTCTTCATTCAAGATGAAGAACTGTCTATTACACCGAGTATTGGAATTGCCATGTATCCTGATTACGGGGCCGATGTTACTGAATTAATGAAAAATGCTGATATGGCTATGTATCGCGCGAAAGCAAATGGAAAAAACAGATTTGTTTTCTTCTCAAAAGAAATAAGTATTGCACAAAATGAAATCCAATTCTTAGAAGGCGAACTTGCAAAAGCATTACAACAAAATGAATTTTTCCTAGAATATCAGCCACAAGTAAGCACAAAAACAAAACAAATTATCGGTTTTGAAGCATTAATTCGTTGGAAACACCCAAAACTCGGTATTGTATCTCCTGCCCAATTCATTCCTCTAGCGGAGGAAACCGGATTTATTATTGAACTTGGAAATTGGATTTTACGTACCGCTTGCTTAGAGGCAAAAAGATGGCATAATCAAGGTTTTTCTCACTTGAAAGTTGGTGTGAATTTATCTGTTGTTCAATTTAACCATGCAAATTTAATCCATACTATTTCAAAAGTGTTAGAAGAAACCGAACTAAAACCGGAAGCGCTAGATATCGAAATTACAGAAAGTATCGCAATTAATCAAAATCAATCTGTCATTTCCAAACTAGAACAGCTTCAAAACCTTGGTATTCAAATTTCAATCGATGACTTTGGAACTGGTTATAGTTCTTTAGCTTATTTAACAAAATATCCAATTAACACATTAAAAATTGCTCGAGAGTTTATTTGCGGCATAACAACTAGCCCTTTAGAGGAAGCGATTATCTCTTCCATCATTACACTATCAAAAGAACTAAATTTAGAAGTTATTGCAGAAGGTGTAGAGACGGAAGAACAATGGAAGTTTTTATATGAACAAAACTGTGACCACATTCAAGGATTCTTTATTAGCAAGCCTGTTTCTAGTAAAGACGTTTGGAGGTTACTCCACAAAAAAACAACCGTCTAAGTAAGACGGTTGTTTTTTTAATGTTCAAATGGTAAATCTGAAGCTAATTGTACCTCTTGATCATTATGAGAAATTACTTGGCTTTTCTCTAAAGCTGTATCTGTTAATGAAATACCCCATGCCATCGCTAACGTTAATAGACTACCAATAAGTAATTTTTTCATATTCCATCACCCACATCGTTTTCTTTTAATATATCATGAAAATTTATCCACAACTTATGCAATTATGCATACCCATTTTTTGGATATTTCATTGCTTTTTGTGGATGTAACTTACGAAATATACCACTATACATATTCCAAATCATTTTAATTTAAATACTTCTTTTTTTTTAATAACGTCTCTTTGTAAGAATGTAAATCTAATAAATCAAAGAAGAAAGACGCTTTTTTATACACTTCTTTAATATCATCTGATGAATACTCTAATTTCTCAAGGCACTCGCCCTTTTGATAATACAATTGACCGATTAATTCCATACTTCCCATATACCGAGAAGCCTCAATCGCTTCATTCACTTGATACAATGCCTCTTCAAACTGATCACTCAAATATAAAGCTTTTGCATAATTGTATCGAACTTTAACTGTGAATGCCTCATTATTATGTAGCGATTCTAACTGTTCTAAAATAGCTCGAAATGAATTTATTGCCCTATCTAATTGATTATTTTCTGCACAAATACTTGCAATAGAATTTTCAATATATAAATTTTGAAATACATCTATTCCTCCGTATGATTGATGTACAATTTTTTTCAACTCTAAAATGCAATATTCAAAATTAATTTTCTGTAAAACATATGCAGATAAGTAATAGTACCAAAGAAGAAACTGATTAAATTCTGGATGAAACTTTTCTTTTTTTAATTCATTTGAAACAATGCTATAAATTTCAGCATATTGTTTCTTCTTACTCAACATTTGAATTTTATCTTTAAATAACTTTTTTCTTTCAATATCAGAATAAATAAGTACCTCATAAAAGTGAATAATAGGAACTTGTAATTTCGCTGCGATACCTTGCAATATATCCATACTTGGGTATACCGCGCCCGATTCAATTCGGCTCACTTCCGATTGATGACATATATTTTCGGATAGCTGTTTTTGTGTTAAACCCCTCATTACCCTAATCTTCTTAATTTCACTTCCTAATTTTTCTGCGTGCATACTTACTCACCATCCCATTATAACAATCTAATTTTTTAAGTTGTCATACCACTACAATAATGTGAATTCGACAATTTTTGATATGAAATAATGCATAATATATATAAAATTCGGCAAATTTTTCATACAATCCATCTCACATACAATAATAGATTAGTAGTTTTATAGATAAAGTAAAACTTTAATCAGTGGGGTTTTCTTCATCCCACTGATTATTAGCTCTCACCAATCGGACTTTTATGGGCAGCCCGTCCCCCACCTAAATTCTTTGCTTTCGCTGAATTTTGAGGTGGGGTCTTACTGCCCATTAAAGCGGGATAAATTATAGAAAACTCGCCCGTGCTTTCATTACATTCGGTCTTCTTTATCCTTTATCAACAGAAGCTTTTCACACCCAAGAACTAGATAAAAATGAAATAAAAGTTGGAATTTCTCAGCCTAGTTTAATGATTTAAAAATTAACACAACCTCAAAATGATACAAAAAAATATGCTAAAAAAGTATTTAAAGGATGATATAAACGAGGCGAAAGCTCAACAAGAGTGAGTGACAACTGAACTGAATGTAGATTCCCAACCTACAAATAAAGAAACAAAAGAAAATCAAACCGAAATTCATCTTGCACAAACTTACAAAAACTATAAAGTATATAATCAAGATTTCATTGTAAAAGTAGATAAAAATGGAGTAATTACAACTGTTAGTGGAAAAGTTGTCCAAAATTCAGACCAACAACCTAATCTAACTATAACAAATTTTTTGTCGAAAAATGAAGTAAAATCTGTATTATGTACTACTCTTCACCTTTCAAGCAATTCAACTGAGACGGATTCTGCAGTGAAACACTTATTTATCCCGCATTAACGGGCAGTAAGACCCCCATCCCCAAATTCAGAGGAAGGAAGCAAGGAAGTTAGGTGGGGGATGAACAACCCCCACCCACTGATTAAAGTTTCACTTTATAAGAAAAAAGAAGTTTACCATTCATAGGTAAACTTCTTTTCATATCCATCCCTTTTCTTCCGCAATTGTAATTGCCTCAATTCTATTTTTCGCATCAAGTTTCGTTAATACTTCAGAAATATAATTACGTACTGTACCAGGTGAAAGATAAAGTGCCTTCGCAATTTCATTTGCCGTCTTTCCTTCTTTCGCAAGTAACAACACTTCTTTTTCCCGATCTGATAACGGATTTTGCTCCTGCCACAAGCCGAACATTAAATCTTGAGAAATCTCTCGCTTTCCTTTCATCACATTACGAATCGATGCTGCTAAATCTTCACTTGGACTATCTTTCAATAAATATCCGTGCACACCAGCTTTCATTGCTCTCTCAAAATATCCAGGGCGCGCAAATGTTGTTAAAATCATTACCTTACATGCTGATTTTTCTTTCTTTAACGTTTCCGCAACATCTAATCCGCTTTGAATTGGCATTTCAATATCCATAATACTTACATCAGGTTGTAGCGATTCAATTAGTTTTAGTGCCTCTTCCCCGTTCGCAGCTTGCCCAATTACTTCAATATCATCTTCTAGATCAAGTAAGGCCCCTAATGCACCACGAAGCATCCGCTGATCTTCTGCAATAATAATTCGAATCATGCCCTCACCTCATCTTTTCCTGTTCGAATAACAACTGGTACTTTTACTATTAATAGTGTCCCTGGATTAATCATACCTAGTTCAACAAACCCATCAATAAGAGCGATGCGCTCCTTCATACCACGAATGCCATTTCCATCGTGGTTTTGATCTGCTAAACCGATTCCGTTATCTTCTACTTTCAAAATCAGCTCACCTTGTGATTCTAATACAGAGACTGTACACTTTGTCGCCTTACTATGTTTTACAACATTCGTCACAGCCTCACGTAAACACATCCCTAAAATATTTTGTTCAATAGGTGATAACGAACTCGAACTTGCTTCCTGCTTCACTTCTAATTCGATATTGGCAGCTTGTAAAATCGCTTTTATTTGCTCGATCTCTTCTTCTACTGTAATCATGCGCATATCAGAAATTAATTCCCTTAGCTGCTTTAATGCCGTACGAGATGTTTGCGTAATTTCCTTTGCTTCCGCACTTGCCCGCTCCGGATTTTTTACAATTAACTTCTCCACGAGCTGACTTTTTAACGTAATAAGAGATAGTGTATGTCCCAACGTATCATGAAGATCTCTTGCAATTCGTTGCCTTTCTTCACGTTTGACTAAGTCTTTAATTTGTTCATTCGCTTCGTTTAATTGATTTCTTAATATCTTTTTTTGATTAAAGTTACGCATACCGAAAGGCGCAGCAAGCATCAAAATAAACATTGGGACAGTATTTATAAAGCTTGTAAAAGAAAAACCTGCACCATATACAAATGTTATAAGCGTTACAACTAATAGGCCCAATAATATCCGAAATATTTTTTTCGTGGGTGCGAACGCTATAGCGTTTGATGTGAAAAAGCATAAAAAAATAAGGTATGGGCTATAAAAAAAACTAAATACCAAAGCAATAATTAATTGTATACAAGCCCACATTGCAAACATCTTTGTAACAAAATAAAGTTGCCGATATGCCAAGACAAAAAGAATTAACATACCAGCACCAAACATTAATCTCGAACCTTCCTGTTGTACAATTGCATAAACCGGAAATACTAGATACACCAGCCACATATACGGAAAGAAACCCATATGTTTCGGAAAAATCTCAATCCTCTTCTTCTCTATCATTTATACCGCTTCCTGTCTTTTTCTTATATATATTGATACTACAACAAATATAAGGAAATAACCTCCTAATACCGCGATATTTTCCCATCCAATCGATTTTCCAGCTACAATATCCCATGCACCGCTTCCGAAGTGGTATGTTGGTGTCCATTCACCGATAGATCTTAATATTTTCGGAAATACTTCGATTGGCATCCATAGACCGCCAAGAATTGCTAAACACATATTTAAAATATTTGCTAAACCGGCTGCTGCATCAACTTTTTTAATAGAACCGACTATCGATCCAAGTGCTAAAAACGGTGTTACACCTAGTAATAGCCATAAACCAGCGCTAATCCATTGACCGAACGTTAACTGAACATCATTAATTAAAATACCTGCCATAAAAATAACTACGATTGAAAATACATTTACTACTGTTTGCGAAACAATTTTTGCGGAAATATATGCCCCTTCTGGCAAAGGTGTAATTCTCAAAAGTTGCGCCCATCCTTTTTGTCTTTCCTCAGAAAGACGAACACCAAAGCTGAAAAGCGCTGTTCCAATAATACTGAATGAAGTCATAGAAATTAAATAGTGAGCTTTCCACTCATTCCCGTTCTGTGGAACTTGAACAACATTTGTGAAAATATAGTAAAACATAACTGGCATTAATAATGAGAAAAAGATAAACAATTTATTGCGAAACGTACGTAATATCTCCATCTTACATTGCATCAAAAACGCCCTCATGCGATTCCCTCCTTCTGATTTGCAACAAACTGTTCAAATGCTTCATCGAGACTTCCACGTTCAACTGAAATATTTGTTACAGGTAAATTCTTTTCATAAATTGCTTTTAAAGTTGCATCTGTATCTTCAGTTATTAAAGTGAAGTGACCTTCGTTTGATTGTACTTCTGTTACACTTGGTAACCCTTTTAATAATTTTGTAGGAATACTTTCCTTCGAATAAAATGTAATTGTTTTTCGCGAAATCGTCGCCTTCATCTCATCTGGCGTACCATCTGCGATAATCTTTCCATTTGCGAACAATAAAATACGATTCGCCAATGCATCCGCTTCTTCTAAATAGTGCGTCGTTAAAATAATTGTTTTCCCTTCACTTGCTAACTTTCGAATTGTTTCCCAAAACGTTCTCCGGGACGTAATATCCATACCCACTGTCGGCTCATCTAAAAATAGCAAATCTGGATTTCCTGCAAGTGCAAGCGCAAAGTTTAACCTTCTTTTTTGCCCACCTGATAATTTCTCACATCTTTGCTTTCGTTCTGATTCTAAATTTGATAACTGTAGTAACTTTTCTTTCGCTACCGGATTCGTATAATAACTACGGAATAACTCTATTGCCTCTTCCACCGTAATGCTATCAATGACACTTACTTCTTGTAGCATCGCACCGAGGCTATTACGAACATCTCTACGCTTTGGATTCTTTCCAAATATAGAAACAGTCCCTTCCGTCGGATCCTTTAATCCAAGCATCATTGACATCGTCGTTGTTTTCCCTGCACCATTCGGTCCAAGTAGCGCTACAATTTCTCCTTTATTTACATGAAATGAAACGTTATTTATTGCACTTTTATGTTTAAATGTTTTAGAAACACCATTTACTTCAATAATCTTTTCCATCTCTCCACCCCCGCTGTTTCTTATATTTACATTGTACGCGTTGGAAAACTTAGGAAACAGTATGATGCGTCATGACATCAATATGACAATTGTCATGTATTCTTTGTGAGAGGAATCAGCCCCCATACCGTAAGCGAGTAGCAGGACGAAAATAAACATGATACAATCGGGTAAGATATATATTCGAGGAAGGACAGTGGTTTTCATGATTATTCGTAATGAACAAGATTTAGAAGGCTTACGAAAAATCGGCCGCATCGTTGCGCTTGCACGTGAAGAAATGAAAAAAGAAGCGAAGCCAGGTATGACAACGAAAGAGCTTGATTTGATCGGTAAAAAGGTATTAGATGAGCACGGTGCTATTTCTGCACCTGAAAAAGAATATGATTTCCCTGGTGTAACTTGCATTAGTGTAAACGAAGAAGTTGCTCATGGTATTCCAGGAGATCGCGTATTAAAAGAAGGCGACTTAGTAAATGTCGACGTATCTGCTGCACTTGGTGGTTATTATGCAGATACAGGTATTTCATTTGTGCTTGGAGAAGATGAAGCAAAAGAAAAGCTTTGCCAAGCGGCTGTTGATGCATTTTGGGCAGCAATGAAAAAGGTGAAAGCTGGTTCAAAACAAAACCAAATTGGTCGTGCTGTTTCGAACTTCGCACATAAAAATGGATACAATGTGATTCAAAACTTAACTGGTCACGGTATCGGTCTTAGTTTACATGAAGCACCAAACCATATTTTAAGCTACTTTGACCCAATGGATAGTGCACTTCTAAAAGACGGTCTTGTTATCGCTGTAGAGCCATTCATTTCGATGAAAGCTGATCACATTATTGAACGTGGCGATGATGGTTGGACATTCGTTACACCTGATAAAAGCCTTGTTGCACAATGCGAACATACAGTTGTCGTAACACGCGGTGAACCGATAATTTTAACAGAAATATAAAATTAAAAATGACCGTTTGTAGAATTTTTCTACTAAAACGGTCATTTTTAATTTTTGGAAAATATTTGTTAAACCGCTGTTGAACTCTTTATCATTTAAGTATATAATCTTTAGCGAAGGTTATTCATAATCATCTTCTAGAGAAGATAACACTATTATCAAAAGGGATACCTTCTTTTTTATTATGTAAAACAGCTTCAAAAATGACCGCAGTAATGATTTAGTCGAATATTATAAATAACTTATATTCCACTAAATCTGAAAAGGAACTGTACCCTGTTAACTTCGGTCCACAAATTGTACAACTCTCTCTAGGCAAAAAGTTAATTTTCATAAATGTAATAAGTGACATTATTAAGATACAATTATCTCAATTTCATATTACATAAATGAATATTTTCAAAGTGCATATTGTCTTCAACCTAACCAAAATCAACCCTATTCAGATTTTTTCCACACAATTTTAAAGCAAAAAACAAACTTTTAACTTGGGATACATTACTTTGGTTAGCATGTATCGTAAAACTTACCTTTATGACTATCCAGTTCATAACACATTCACAAGAAAATGCTCTTGTATATAAAGGTCTGATATCGTTCCTTTTATCAGCATACTTTCGACATTTTTTGTCGAATTATGTATATTCCAGATTTTTACGTTACTTTATATATGCCTTTGATTAAACATCTATTCTGTCAGAGAACGTACATAGAAACGGAGGGATAGTAGCAACAAAGACTTTATAACAATTAACTTTTTTTATATTCCATTTGTTCATGTGGAATATATTCCTCAGTGAACAAATGAATGTTCAAAGGAGGCAAAATGAAAAAACTTTTCAATATATGTTTAATTGTATTTGTACTATTTTCACAGTTTATTAGTTTCCCGTACAATCAGGCAAAAGCTGAGACTTTACAGGAAACTTCATTATTTGACACTGTTGAGATGAAAGATGCAACGGATCACATTATTGACGAAGCAAAAAATCCTAACAACTTAATAAAGATAGGATCAACCATTCAAGTAGAATATGCTTGGTCAATAAAGGATCAACGAGTTGTACATGCAAACGATACAGCAGTAATTCAAATACCACTTGCATTAAAAATATCTAAAGATTTGCAAGGAGATTTAGTAACAGATCAAAAAAATATTGGTCAATATTTTTTAACAGCTAAAGATAATAAATTAAAACTAATATTTAATGATCAAGTAGAAAATTCGAAAGATGCTAAAGGAAAAATTAAAATTGATACTGTTTTTAACCCAACTTTAAAAACAGGAGAAAAATCAGTTCAAATCGCTTTTCCTTTAGGAACAATGGTTCAACCTATAACAGTTCCTGTTCAAGTAGAAGATTCTAAAGAAGATAACACCGAACAGGATACTAATAAACCAGTGCAAGATCCAGCAACTAAACCTGCTACTGATAATCCGGAACAAAATCCAGCAACTAAACCTGCTACTGACAATCCGGAACAAAATTCAGCAGCTAAACCTGCTACTGACAATCCGGAACAAAATTCAGCAGCTAAAATTGCTACTGACAATCCGGAACAAAATTCAGCAGCTAAACCTGCTACTGACAATCCGGAACAAAATCCAGCAGCTAAAATTGCTACTGACAACTCAGAACAAAAGCTAGCAAGCGACCCTACTGAGAATATAAACTCAGGTCCAAAGCAAATAACAACAAACATTTTAACGGGTGTAAAGTTGACGGACAAAGACGGAAAACCATTTACAGAGGATAACCGTCCAAGCACAGATTCCCCTGCCAACATTGAGTTTACATGGGAACTTTTAAAATCAATGAATGTAAAAAGTGGAGATTACTATATTTTTGATCTTCCTAAACATTTTAAGATTTACAATACAATTAACAGTCCGTTATATGATAATGAAAACCACCCTATCGGGAACTTTACTGTTACAAAGGATGGAAAAGTCACAATGACATTCAACGATTATGTTGAAGAACATCCAGATATTGTTGGTAACTTACAATTAAAGACAGAATTTAATAAAGCTGAAATTAAAGGTACAACAACACAAGAAATTCCTTTCCCAATTAAAGATAAAGATGTTTCTATTACAGTTGACTTTAAGCCTAATGTACAAACAGCTACAAATAAAAAGGGGTTACCTGATAGACCAATTAATACAAATGAAGTTAATTGGACAGTAGAAATGAACAAAACGAAAGAAAATCTTAAAAACGCTGTTTTTAAAGATACCATCCCACAGGGGACAATTTTAAATAAGGATTCTATTAAAGTTTATTATTTAGAAGTTGATGTTAACGGGAACGCAACACGTGGTAAAGAAGCTGATCCAGCAGATTACAAAATTATTTCATCAGATGGTTCAAAATTGGAGATTGCTTTTAAAGATTCTATTAAAGAAGCATATCAAATCGAATATGTCACAAAAATCACTGATGAAAACGTAAAAAGCTTCCAAAATAACGTTACGATAACGAGTGATAATCAAAAACAACAAAACACAAGTGCTACTGTAACTGTCTCTCGTGGTACACATTTAAACAAAACAAGTAAATATGATCCAAAGACCCAAACAATTGAATGGACAATTACTTACAACGGTGATCAAAGAAATATCAAAAAAACAGATGCACTTTTACAAGATATTTTTGACGATACACATGAACTAGATGCAAATTCTATTGTTGTGAAAAATGCTTCCTATGATGATAAAGGACAGCTTGTAACAGGAGATACTGTTAATAATTACACTGTAAGTAACAAGAAGAATGGATTCGATTTACAATTTAATGAGGATATTAATAGTGCTTATGTAATTACCTATAAAACAAAGCCAACTGATAATGTCATAAAAGATGGAAAAGTAAAAAATACAGTTACAGCTGATAATGGTTCAAGTAAAGAAAATGAGGTTGGCTTCAAGCAGCAAAATATTATTAAATCTAATAATAAAGCTGAAACAAACTATAAAGACAAAACAACAACCTGGACAATTACAGTAAATAATAATAACTATCCATTAAACAATGCGATCATTACAGATACCTTTAATCATGGTGGATTACAATTAAAAGATAAGAAACTAGAAATTAAAGACGGAGATTACACCCTTCAAGATGGGACTGACTATGTTTTAGATGTAACAGACAAAGGTTTCAAAGTTACCCTTATAGGTACATATCAGTCTAATATGACAAAAACATTAATCGTAAAATATACAACAGACTTTGACTATACCCAATTGGAAAGTGGTAAAACTTCATTTAAAAATACAGGTGACCTATCTTGGATAGATGCAGATTCCAACAAACAATCAAATAAAGTTGAAGCGAATTTTGATCCTGATACTTTCACAAAGGCAAATGGGTATAAATATGGTTCTTATAACGCCCAAACGAAAGAAATCACTTGGATAATAGGCTTTAATTATAATAATGTTGAGATTAAAGACCCTTATGTTATAGACGTAATACAAGATAAACAAAAGTTAGTACCAGGATCCATTGAAGTGCGCGATATGATTTTAAATGGAAGTCCAGATAACGCAAGACCTGGCAATGCTGTACCGACTGAGCAATATGAACTTGAAGAACCTACAGAGAAAAATAAAAATACCCTAAAGGTTCATTTCAAACAATCAATTAATTCACCTTACTATATTATCTTTAAAACAAGCCTTGATGGTGAACTCATCCAAGGTACCTACAAAAATGAGGCAGAGTTGAAAGATGGCTCTAAAATTGTAAACACTCTTAAAGGTGACGCTCAAGTTAATAAAGGTGGCAGCTTCGTTACAAAAAAAGCTGTGCAAGACGACAACTATATTAATTGGAGTATTGCAATTAATGAAAGCCAATCGACCATTGCAGACGCAGTTGTAACAGACGATCCAACAGACAATCAAGTACTTGTGGAAGATTCGTTCCACTTATATCCTACAACTGTCGATTACTATGGAAATGTAACAAAAGATACAGCAAATGAACTAAAACAAGGAACAGACTATAAACTCAAAATAACAACAGACAATAATACCGGAAAGCAACATTTTGAAATTGCCTTCTTGAAGAAAATTGATCGAGCTTATATTTTAGAATATCGTTCATTTATTAATGCAGACGATAAAGAAAAAGTAAGTAATAAAGCAAAAATCACAGGCAATAAGTTAACAGTAACAAATACAGAAACTACCGAAACGATTGAAGTACGAATGTCTTCCGGTTCAGGCGGAGGATCTGCTACTACAGGTCGTGGAAACCTTGAAATTATAAAGGTAGATAACGACAATAAGAACGCACCATTGGCCGGGGCAGAGTTTACTTTATACGATCGTACAGGGAAAAACATTATTCGTAAAATAGTAACAGACAAAGACGGTATCGCTAAGTTTAATAACTTAAAACGCGATAAATATTTATTAAAAGAAACAAAAGCTCCTGAAGGCTATGTAATTAGCTGGGATTTAAAACAAGGAAAAATTGTTGAACTTGGTACACAAGAAACTACAACATATAAACTTGCAAATAAGAAGTTTGTCGGGAAAGTTGTTTTAACAAAGTCTGATGACCTGAACAAAAACATAACATTGCAAGGTGCCGTTTTCACACTATTAGATAAAGATAAAAAAATAATTTCAGAACATGCAAAATTAACAACAAATGATAAAGGGCAAATTACTGTAGATAATTTAAAACCAGGAACTTACTACTTAAAGGAAACAAAGGCTCCTGAACATTATAAATTAGATGATCGACTGATTGAGGTTAAAATCGCGGAAGATCAAACAACAGTAATAAACCGAACTGCAACAAATAGTTTGATTCCAGGGTCGGCCATTTTAACAAAAGTCGATAAAGATGGAAAAACTTTAGCAGGTGCGGAATTCAGTGTACGCGATCGATATAACAAAGTAATTCGTGGTTATGAAAAATTAACGACAAATGATCAAGGACAAATCGAAGCAAAAGATTTACGCCCTGGAGACTATCAATTTGTCGAAGAAAAAGCACCGAAAGATTACGACATAGATAAAAAACCGATTGAGTTTACAATTGTAAAAAGTCAAAAGAAAGCAGTTACTGTTACTGCGACGAATCACCTCATTAAAGGTGGCGTCACTTTAACAAAAACTGATGATATCGATGGTACAGCTCTTGAAGGTGCTGTATTTAAAATTGTCGATGCTAATGATGAAAAGAAAGTCATTCGCGAAAATGTAAAAACTGGTGCAGACGGTAAAGTAACTGTTAAAGACTTAGAGCCTGGTACGTATAAATTTGTTGAAACAGAAGCTCCTAAGGATTATACGTTAAATACAAACCCTATCGAGTTTACAATTGACAAAAGCCAACAGTCTTTTGCTACCGTTACGGCAACAAACAGTTTAAAAACAGGAGAAGTTGAATTATTAAAAGTTGATGAATTCGGTGATAAAAAGCCTCTAAAAGGTGCCGTATTTAAAATTGTTGATGTAAATAATAATGATGTTCGTACTGACCTAACTACAGATGCTGATGGAAAAACAAAAGCTGATAAGCTACGTCCTGGTACGTATAAATTTATTGAAACAGCTGCTCCTGAACATTACGTTTTACAAGCAGAACCTATTGAATTTACAATCAATAGAAGTCAGAAAGAAACTCTACTTGTGAAAGCTGAAAATGCTTTAAAACCAGGAGATGTTGAATTAACGAAAGTTGATGATATCGATGGTACAGCTCTTGAAGGTGCTGTATTTAAAATTGTCGATGCTAATGATGAAAAGAAAGTCATTCGCGAAAATATAAAAACTGGTGCGGATGGTAAAGCTATCGCTACTGGCTTACGCCCTGGCGATTATAAATTTATCGAAGTAACAGCACCGAATTATTACGATAAGAATACAAATCCAATCAAGTTCACAATTACAGAAAGTCAAACAACGTCGGCTACTGTTACTGCTAAAAACAGCTTAACAAAAGGCGGTATTGAATTAACAAAAGTGAATGCTGCAGATGAAAAGGAAACACTTGAAGGTGCAGTATTTAAAATTGTTAATAGAGATACGAATGAAGATGTTCGTACGGAACTTGTTACGAATAGTAAAGGAATGCTAGTTGTTGACGACTTACGTCCTGGTAACTATAAACTTATCGAAACAAAGGCTCCAACTTATTACGATGTAAATGTAGAACCTATTGAATTTACAATCGAAAAAGGACAACAAAAACTTCTTCCACTTACATTTAAAAATAGTTTAACGAAAGGAAAAGTTAAACTTATTAAAGAAGATGATGTGGAGAGTAGTATCGCTCTTGCCGGCGCAGTGTTCACATTACAAGACGCAACAGGGAAAGAAATTGCGAAAGATTTAAAAACAGATGATTACGGAGTAATAGTTATTCCTGATTTAGCACCAGGGGATTATCAATTTATTGAAACCTCAGCTCCTGAACATTATAAATTAGATCAAACGCCTATTAAGTTCACGATTAAAAAAGGTAGCCAGGATGATCTTCCAGTCCCTGTCACTGTAACAAATAGTTTACTTACAGGTGGCGTTACTTTAACAAAAGTTGATGACATTGATGGCGTTACTCTTGAAGGCGCAGAATTTATAATTGTTGATGCTCATGATACTAAAAAGGTAGTTCGTAAAGGGTTAACTACCGATGAGCACGGTAAAGTTTCTGCTTCTGACTTACGTCCAGGTGACTATCAATTTATTGAAGTAAAAGCTCCAAAAGACTATGACTTAAGGAAAGATCCTATTCCGTTCACTATCGGAAAAAGTCAAAAAGAAAATATTAACGTTACCGCTACTAACAGCTTAACGAAAGGTGGCGTCATTTTAACAAAAATAGATGACATCGATCGTACAATGCTGAAAGATGCAGTATTTAAAATTGTTGATATGGATGGTAAAGAAGTTCGTACAAATCTTGTTACAGATGACAATGGTGAAATTTCTGTTTCTAATTTACGTCCAGGTGACTATCAGTTCATTGAAACAGCTGCTCCTGAACATTATGTGTTAGATGGAGAACCGATTCCATTTAAAATTGAACGAAGTCAAACGAAAAAAATTACTGTTACAGGTAAAAACACATTAGAAAAAGGTAGCGTTGAATTAATAAAAATTGACGATATTGATACTGATACGAAGCTCGCTAATGCTGTATTTAATTTATTAGATGCAGACGGAGAAGTAGTTGAAGAAAGCTTAAAAACAAATGATGAGGGAAAAATTATTGTTGAAAACCTACGTCCTGGTACGTATCAATTCGTTGAGACAATTGCTCCTGAACATTACGATTTAGATAAAAAACCGATCGAATTCACAATTAAGAAAAGCCAAACTGAAACTCTTCATATTACGGCTAAAAATGCTCTAACAAAAGGTGCAGTGGAACTTTCTAAAGTAGATGACATCGATGGCACTAAACTTGAAGGTGCAGTATTTAACATTGTTGATATGAATGGTACTGTAATCCATAAAGATCTTGTTACAAATAGTAAAGGGAAAATCGAAATCGATGACCTACGTCCGGGAGATTATCAATTCATCGAAACAAAGGCTCCGAAGCATTATGTTTTAGATGAAACACCAATCCATTTCACTATTGAAAAAGGACAGAAGAAAGCTATTTCTTTAACTGCTAAAAATAGCTTACAACAAGGTAGTATCGAATTAATTAAAGTAGATGATTTAAACGATCAAACAAAACTTGCCGATGCTGTGTTTAATTTACTAGATCAAAACGGTACTGTAATTAAAACAGATTTAAAAACGAACGGTGAAGGAAAAATTATTGTTGAAAACTTACGTCCTGGTACGTATCAATTTGTCGAAACAACGGCTCCTAAACATTATGATTTAGATAAAAAGCCAATTGTAGTTACAGTTGAAAAAAGCCAGAAAGATGTTGCTACTGTTACTATGACAAATAGTTTAACAAAAGGCGGCGTGGAACTTACTAAAGTAGACGACGTCGATGGTACTACACTTGAAGGCGCAGTATTTAACATTGTTGATATGAAAGGTACTGTAATTCGCGAGAACCTTACGACAAATTCACAAGGTAAAATTAGCGTTTCTAACTTACGTCCAGGTGATTATCAATTCGTCGAGACGAAAGCTCCGAAACACTACGATTTAAATAAAGAACCAATTCCTTTCACTATTGAAAAAGGACAAGCCGAACCGATTTCTGTTACTGCTAAAAATAGTTTAACAAAAGGTGCGGTAGAGCTTTCTAAAGTGGATGACGTCGATGGCACTGCCCTTAAAGGCGCAGTATTTAATATCATTGATTTAAGTAATGGAAAAGATGTTCACATTAATCTTACGACAGATGCAGATGGAAAAATCTCTGTTCCAGATTTACGTCCAGGAGACTATCAGTTTGTTGAAACAAAAGCTCCTGAACACTACAAATTAGACAGTACACCGCTTAAATTTACAATTAAGAAAAGCCAAGCAGAGAAACTACAAGTCACTGCTACTAATAGCTTAATTGAAGGTGCGGTTGAATTAATTAAAGTGGATGATATAAATCCAGATACAAAACTTTCGGATGCAGTATTTAACATCATTGATGCGAAAGGTAAAATTGTTCGCACGAATTTAACTACTGATAAAGACGGGAAAGTTTCTGCTTCTAATTTAAGACCAGGAGATTATCAATTCGTTGAAACGAAAGCTCCGAAACATTATGATTTAAATCAAACACCGATTCCTTTCACTATCGAGAAAAGCCAAACAACTCACGTTTCTGTTACTGCTAAAAATGGCTTAACTAAGGGTGGCGTTGAATTAACGAAAGTTGACTCTTTAGATGCAAAAGAAATGCTAGAAGGTGCGGTATTTAAAATTACTGATATGAACGGTAATGATATTCGTACGAATTTAGTTACCAATAAAGACGGAAAAATCATCGCTAAAGACTTACAACCTGGAGACTATCAATTTATTGAAACGAAAGCTCCGAAACATTATGACTTAAATGAAGATCCTATTAAGTTTACAATTGAAAGAAGTCAAACAAAACATGTCTTCGTTACAGCTACGAACAGCTTAACGAAAGGTAGTGTGGAGTTAATTAAAGTAGATGATGTTGAAGAAAACACAACACTTGAGGGTGCGGTATTTAAAATTGTGAATAAGGATGGACACGACGTCCGCACTGATTTAACTACTGATAAAAACGGCCGTTTAGTTGTGGATGAATTACCACCAGGAGACTATGAGTTTATCGAAACAAAAGCTCCTACTCATTATGACTTAAACGAAACACCTATTAAGTTCACAGTTAAAAAAGGGCAAGAAAAAATCGCTTCCGTTACTGCTACGAATAGCTTAACAAAAGGCGCTGTTGAACTTTCTAAAGTGGATGATGTTGATGGTACCGCTCTTAAAGATGCAGTATTTAAAATCGTTGATATGAATGGCAACGACGTGCGTTCTGATTTAACTACTGATAAAGGTGGAAAAATCTCTGTTTCTGATTTACGTCCAGGAGACTATCAATTCGTTGAAACGAAAGCTCCTACTCATTACGAATTAAATCAAAAACCTATCAACTTTACTGTTGAAAAGAGTCAAACGGCTACTGCTTCTGTTACTGCTACAAATAGCTTAACTAAGGGTGCTGTTGAATTAATTAAAGTCGACGACGTTGACAACTCTACTCTTGAAGGGGCTATCTTTAAAATCGTTGATATGAACGGCAACGACGTGCGTTCTGATT
>Ga0209130_1000901_pt1 | contig 23968 bp, 22 predicted proteins | sample AraplaMF_Cvi_mLB_FD_184264 | JGI IMG/M metagenome (GOLD analysis project Ga0209130, IMG submission 184264) | Arabidopsis root microbial communities from the University of North Carolina, USA - plate scrape MF_Cvi_mLB (SPAdes) (version 2) | ecosystem: Host-associated > Plants > Roots > Endosphere...
CAGACATAGTCTACTAGGCTAATAACATCGTATCCTTCATCGTTGAACCTTTCACCAAGAGCTCCAGTTCAAACTCATACAATTCTTTTTTTCGATAATTTTTCGTATGGATTTTATCCATCATCAGGTCGACAACTTTTCGGGCCATCTCATCGATTGGCTGTTCAATTGTCGTAATACCTGGTTCTGTAATCTGTGATAAAATTTGATTATCAAAACCGATAACAGCAAGATCATCTGGAATGCTCCAGTCATGGCGTTTCGCCTCTGAAATAATTCCAGCTGCTACTTCATCGCCTCCTGCCAAAATCGCGGTAGGATTTTTTTTGTCCTTTAATACTTCATGGAATATTCGTTTTCCGTCCTCCCAAGAGAAAGCGTTTTCAAGAAAATCGATCGCTTCTACTTGGCGGCTCTTCTCCGTTATGGCACGTAAAAAGCCCATTTTTCGCTGTTGACTAACAACTTTGGTTTCGTTTCCACGGCAAAAAATAAGATTACGATATCCTTGTTCTAACACATGCTTAGCAGCTATGTATGCTCCTTGCGCATGATCAAACTTCACTGTCGGAACATTTGCTTCCTCAATATATTCATTACATAACACGATTGGACCGTGCTGTAAGTATGGCTCTACATCTTCCCACGGATTTTCTAGTGAACATAGAATAATCCCATCTACTTGTTTCGTAGATAATAATTGTAAATACTCCATCTCTTTTTCCGGTAAATATCTTGTTTGACAAATAATCAGTTTATATTTATGTTCAGAAGCAGCAATCTCGATTGCTTCAATAAATCGACTGAAGAAAGGATTTGTAATCCTTGGAACAAGCACCGCAATTGTTTCCGTTTTTTGTTTACGAAGCCTTCTCGCCGCAGAATTAGGAACGAAGCCTAAATGCTTCATCGCTAATTGAACCCTTTTTTTCTTCTCATCTGAAACATATGGATGATTATTAATCACCCTAGAAACCGTTGTCCTTGATAACCCCGCTAATTTCGCCACGTCCTCGATAGTCGACACGAAATTTTCCCCCTTTGCATGAAAACGTTTTCTTATCCTGATTATATAGTATATTATTGGAAACTGCAATATAGGTTGTTATGATTTTACTATATTAATATTATACATAGGGAAAAGTCTGTTAATGGAAGGAAGTTACACACTACTTTTAGAATTTTACAATAAGAATATTTATAAAATAAAGGATGATATTTCATGAATCGGACGGATCGTTTATTAGCTATATTAATTGAATTACAAAGAAAACAAACTGTCACAGCACAAAGCTTAGCTGAAAAATTTGAGACAAGTATACGCACTATTTATCGAGATATGGACGCACTCAGCGAATCCGGCGTTCCCATTTTTTCAATGCCTGGTCACGGCTATTCATTAATGGATGGTTATTTCTTACCACCCATTCAGCTTACGCCAGAAGAGGCCGTTACTCTTTTATTGGGCGGTGATTATATTGAGAAAGCTTTCACCTCTTCTTTTTCTGTACATGCGCAATCAGCAAAAGAGAAACTTGAGATAGTCCTCCCTACTGATCAACAAAAGAAAATTGAGGAATTGCGAGGAACTTTCCGTTTCCTTTCTCCTATATTTTCAAACCAGCAAGCCGAGCAAGAAAAACTAGAGAGCCAACTTTTCTTGTTACAAGAAGCTATTCAAAGAGAGCAATCTATCTCTTTTTCATATCGTAAACCGAGAGAAACTACGAAAACAAAACGTACCGTTCATCCTTACGGTTTAGTCAACATTTCAGGAATTTGGTACATCGTTGCTCATTGTTTACTGCGAAAACAAATACGTAATTTTCGCTTAGACCGTATGGATACATTACAGCAAGAACAAGAATTTTTTACAAAACCGAAGGACTTTTCTTTACAAGACTATCAACCTGAAAACAATCGTACTGTTACAATCCATTTATTATTCCCAGCCCACATTGCGCATAAAATTATTGAATCACGATACTTTTTTATAAATTCATACGAGCATAAAGATAATGGTTTTCACGTCTTTTTGAAATCAAGAAGCATAGACGAAGTATTTCAATGGGTATTAAGCTGGGGAAGCCAAGTGCAAGTACTAGAGCCAAAAATTCTTTCTGAGAAAATATATGATGAAGTAAAAAAAATGTTAAAACTTTTAATTTTTCCATTTCACTACTGACATAATGTTGTCAGCAGCCCTCCTTTATAGTAGATATTAACAAATACATTTTCATAAAAAGGAGTTAGCAAGATGATGAAATTCGAGGAGTTAGCAAAGTATTACATAGAGGAGTTAGAAAAATACTCTATAGAACAATTTAGGATGAAGCCTTCTAGTGAGGAATGGTCCCTCGGTCAAATGTATAATCATTTAGTTGCCTCCACATACATGCAATTAAATGCCATCGCGAAATGTAAAACTGAAACACCCTCAGTAACTAACAAAAAAACCGATATGGGTGAAAAAGTATATATACTGGGGGCTTTCCCGGACATACAAATCAAAGTGCCAGGTCATCCAGGATATACACCTGAAAACCCAACTAACAAAGAAGAAGTGCAGAAACAATTTCTAGAATTAATTACAATTGTAAAAAATACCGAAGCAACACTTACTTCTATTTCAAATAATTGTAAAGTCGAACACCCTGGGCTTGGTTACTTAAATGCAACAGAATGGTTCCAGCTTATTTCTATGCATTTTTCACATCATCTTCGTCAGAAAAATCGACTGGAACTTACGGTTTGCTAAGTGTAAACATTGCCACTAAAAAGAGACTGCCAATATTGGCGGTCTCTTCATTAAAATGTTCACTGACTATACGATTACTCATAAAATCCCGTATTCCAGCATGCTACTAATGGAAGACTTCTCTTTTTTATTCAATATAAAACCCCATCAATACGTCATCTCCATACGATCCATCTTCATATTTAATTTGCTTTCTTTGTCTTCCTTCTTCTACAAATCCCATACGTTTATACACCTTAATCGCCCGATTATTAATAGAAACTACGCCTAAGCAAATTTTCTCTAAACCTTTCTGCCCTTTAGCCCAACTAATAAGAAATTCAATTAGCTTCGTACCAATGCCTTGATTACAGTATGCCTCTCTAATCCCCATTCCCATTGTACCTGCATGTCGTAAACGTTCTAGTTCATATCGATTGAAAAGTAAAAAGCCAACCACCTTACTATCTACTTCATAAACTATGTAAAGATTACCTTTCTCATTGCTTTTCCGTATCTTTTCTCTTTCTGCATCAATGTCATTTGGTAATTTCTTTGGAGATACTATGAAAAACTTTGTAGTAGTTTCCGATAATATAATTTCTTTTCTAATATCTATAATTGCTTCCGCATCAGCCTCTTTTGCTAATCGTATCACTAAATCACCTCGTACCTTTTTCTTTAAAAAGCCATCCAACCAAAACTCTCAATATGCATCATTACATATTGAGAATCTTTCCACTTTTGATACAATATTCATACATCTAAATAAAAAAAGGAAGACATACAATGAATCTAATCTTAACAGCTGCAAAACAACTATTACATAAAGAAGAAGTTATTATATCTACTTTAAAATGTTCACTTACTGACTATATGAATACGCATAAAGTCCCGTATTCAGGCATGCTACTGGCTACTAATAGAAGGCTTCTCTTTTATGGACAATGTAAAAATACATTCATTGCCGAATTTGAGTATAAAAAAATTGTATCTATAGAAACGAAGAGAAGAATCTTTGATAAAAAAATAATATTTTACTATGAAGATGAATATATAACGTTGGGATACATTACAAGTTCAAATATTGAAGGGTTCATAGACTTACTACAAAAAAATGCACAACTAGCTTAAATTCTGAATCAGTGGGGATCTCCCCGCTGATTCATTACTTTAGCTCCTCCCACTTCGTCCACACTTCTCTCCCGTTTATATGGTACATATTATCCTCACGATCCATAAATCCATGCACGATAAACTCGCGTCTAATCGTACAAAAATCATCATGATATTGTTTTATGAATGTATTAATTTCTTTTTCTGTATATTGATTTTCAGCGTTTAACTTGCTAACTAAATGCTCTAACAATACTAGTTTTTTCTTCTTTTGACCTGGAATCGATTTTAAGCGGTCCTCTTTATCGAAAAAGTTACGAATGGTCGTATCTCTAAATTCCATTTCACTTTCGGTCATTTTGTTATCCTCCATCAGCTTTTAAATAATGAAACTTTACTGTTTTTCTTTACCGTTTTTATTGATTCTTTCACTTAAACAATCAATAAAGTAATATCCACTAATTAGAATGTAATACGTTACAATCATTCCCAATATATCTTTCATACTTGTATATTCTTCTTTATCAAACAAGATAGGTGAAAGGGCATAAACAAGAAAGAAGATTAGCGGATATAAGATAAAATAGTAAGTAAGATTGCCTTTCATCATATCAACTCCTCTATTCTATGTTTCTCTGTAAATTGTTGTAATTCCTTTTCCTTCATTTCTAGAGATTTGGAAAACATTTGTATACGAACTACAGAAAAGATACCCTGCACTAAAATAAAAAAAGCACCAAAAAGGTGCTTTTTTCTAAGCTTCAATCGATTGATTGATTGTCAGCAATATTTTTAAATTGTCGTTTGTGCATCAAAGTTAATGAAGCGATTGTTCCAATTGATAATACAACGATAAAGATCATGAGTATTCCAATATTTTGCCACATGAAGTTAAAATCTCCGCTTGATACGACTGCTTTAAATCCTGATACAGAGTATGTCATCGGTAGCCAAGCATTAAATGGTTGTAAATACTTCGGAATCAACTCTAGTGGGAATGTTCCAGCACTTGTTGTAAGCTGAATAATTAATGTGATGATGGCGATGAAACGCCCTGCATCACCGAATGCTGTTACTAAACATTGAATTAATGAAATAAACGCTAAACTCGTAACAATACTAAAGAGTATGAAGTATGGAATACTTTGTACTTCTACACCTAACCAGAACAGTAATATGACATCTGCTACTATTGCTTGAATAATACCGACTGATAGTAAAACACCAAACTTACTAATAAACCAGCTGAATCCTGATTTCGGAACGCCAACTGTATCGCGTAATGGGTATACGATAGATAATAGTAATGCCCCAACGAATAAACCGAGTGATAAGAAATATGGTGTGAATCCTGTTCCGTAGTTTGGAACTTCCGCCATTTTCTCCGTCTTCACTTTTACAGGACTTGCAAACATATCATACGTTTTATCCGTACCTTTTACTTCTCCTGTTTTTTCTGCACCTTCACCAAGTTTCTCAGCCAGTGTACCTGAACCATCGTTTACTTTCACAAGTCCATCTGTCACTTTTCCAGATCCGTCTGTTAGTTTATTTACTCCGTCGATTAGCTGAGTTGAGCCAGTTGACATTTTATTTAGACCACCATTTAGAGTACCTAATCCAGTTGTTACTTGATTTGAGCCATCTGCTAATTGGGTTATTCCGCCTGTCATTTGGTTTGCTCCTACAGATAATGAGCCTAAACCGCCAGTTACTTTACTTGAGCCATCCGCTAATTGCGTTACTCCATCAATTAATTGACCTGACCCGTTATTTAATTTATCTACACCTACTTTGGCATTACTTAATCCTTCACCAAATCCATGAAATTTACTTACAAATTCGTTTTGCGCATTCATTAATTTCTCAATACCATCCGTTAAAGTTTTGACCCCTTCTGAATTCGGTAGTTTGTTTTGCATTTCACTTGTCGTTTGATTTATTTCACCTTTTAATTGTTTTACTTCTTCATTTAATTTATTTGTTCCACCTGCTACTCCAATGGCTTTCTGCTGAACTGTCGCTGTACTTTTTGTCGCATTTGCTATATATGGTTGTAGCTGCTCTTGATATTCTTTTGGTAAACTCTCGATTTGCTTTTGCAAATTCGCTACATCTTGTGCTGCCGTTTTTGCATCCCCTGCTGTTGATTGAGTAAATTCATTTAACTGATTTACATTTTCCCCAGCTCCATCTATTTTCTCATTTACCGTATTTAATATAGAAGGAACTTTCGACCGCATTCCCTCTAAACCTGCAACAGAATTTTTCACTGTACTATTTAACTCTTGCAAACCCTTTTCAATTTTTTGGGAAGCTCCCTCTAATTGACTTTGTCCTCCAACAAGTTTTTCCATACCATTTGCTAATTCATTCGTTCCTGTTTTTAATTCACCTGATTTATTTACTAACGTATTCAAACCACCAGTTACTTTCTCTGATCCATCTTGTAATTTCCCTATACCCGTTTGTATTTCGCCTGTTTTACTATTTAATGTATTTAAACCATCTGTTACTTTTCCAGACCCATCTAATAATTTACTAGATCCATCTGCTAATTTCTGAACTCCATCCTTCATCTCACCAGACTTTCCTTGCAACGTATAAAGCCCATCCGTCACTTTACTCGAACCGTCATGCAACTCACCGGTACCGTCATGTAACTTATTTGCCCCGTCCGCTCCATCTGCTAATCCTTTTGAGACGTCTTTAATAGAATCAAACATTTTCTCTGCATATGTTTTCGTTAACGTGCTTGATACTTCACTTTTAATTTTTTCAATGGCTGTTCCGCCAATTTGTGAAGATAAGAAGTTCAAACTTTCATTCGGAATATATTCTAGGTTCAATGGTTTCGGATCGTCTTTTAATACTGTTGTAGCGTTACTTGAGAAGTCATCTGGAATACGTACTAACATGTAATACTTTCTGCCTTCCATTCCCTCTTTCGCTTCTTTTTCACTTACAAATTCCCATTTAAAACTTTTATTATCTTTTAAGTTATCAACGAGCCCTTTCCCGACCTCAATTGGTTTCCCATCAAGTTCTGCACCTTTATCTAAATTGACTACCGCAACTGGTAAGTCATCTAGCTGTTCATACGGATCCCAAAAAGCCCATAAAAACATACCTGCATATAAAATCGGTACAAATAAAACCGCAATGATTGGGATTAATATTTTTTTACTTTTTATAATCTCTGCAAATTCTTTGCTAAGCAACTTATGCCATTTCATAATTTATCCCCCTTTTTAAAAATGACCAAAATTAACATCCGGTCATTTTTATGCAAATAAAAAGGCTATATTCTGTTCATACATATGCCTCATCCCCGAATTTATACTATGCAACTATTCCTCATTATGAAATTTCTTTCTCTATTCCCCCCTTTAATTAAACTTATGACCATTTTGTTCAATTAGTCATTTTTTATAATATTAAAAGGATTATCTTAATTTGACAATCCTTTTAGTAAATACAGTTCGAATAATTCCGATATTTTTTCTTTTTCTAACGGTTCATGATTTTTTTCCCAATCAAAAATAAGCGATACGTATAGGCGTAGCATAATAAACGCTGTAATTTCTGGATCACATTTGCTAATTTCACCTTTTTCAATTGCAATCTCTAAATAAGATTGAATGACAGAAACGATTTCCACATCTACTTGTTGCATCACTTCTTGTACTTCTTTCGTTCCCATATCGCGCTCTTCTTGAATTAATTTAATCATGAGCTGATGTTCTTTTCTAAATTCTAATATACTATATAATGCTCTATGTACATTTTCAAAAAATGAAATATCTGAACGAATTGCATCTTTTGCAACTTGCCTCATTTCTGTAATTAAATTAGAAATAATTTCGCCAAATAGTTCTTCTTTATTTTTGAAAAAAGTATAAATTGTTCCTTTTCCTACATTCGCTAACTTCGCAACTTGATCCATCGTCGTCGCCTTATAACCGAATGCTGAAAAAGACTTTGTTGCAGCTTCAATAATAGAACGTTTTCGATCTATCGCCACATCATCACCTCCAAAAATGACCAATTGGATAATATGGTCAATTAGTACATCTTTGATATTACCACACGCTTACATTCTATACAAGTTCTCTTTTTAGTTATTCCCAGTATAAAAACATTCCAGTCAATGTATATAATACTGTCATAGTGTATCAGAAAAAAAGGAGAAAGGAAAAGATGTTCTTCAGATATAATTTTTATGAACACCTTTTTCTTATTTCAGCGTAGAAAGCGTAATTTTGTCTAAACTAGAATTCCATATGCCCTCTCTTTTCCTTTCACTCTAACAATCTTCTTCTACAGTTAAACCTTACTTAGCAACAATAAAATTCCTCTTTTTCTAATAACCACATAAAAAAACAAGAAAATCCTTACAATTAATAGTAATATAGAAAGTAGACAGATTTATAAAAATAGTGGAGGCTTTTTCAGTCATGATGCGTGCACTTCGTTTAAATATAAAGCAAGCTTTTTGTAATCGTGTTTCTTTAATTATTATGTTTAGTGGATTAGTTCTTATTTCTATTTATCATTATTATTATGTAATTCGTTATTTAGGAGACGCAACGAACGGGACTATGGCAACTGCTTTTAAATGGATCGGTTTTCGCGATAATGAAATGGATGTTTATTTATTATTACTGCCTGTTATTGCAAGTTTACCATTTAGTACAAGTTATAATTCCGATAAATCTGATGGTTTCAAAGCTTTTATAAGTAAGGAAATTTCCCTATTCTCGTATTCCTTTACGAAGTATATCGTTACATTTTTCTGTGGTGGATTTCTTTATACTTTACCGTTCATTCTTTCTTTATTACTTTGCAAATTAACGATTCCAAATGGAAATCCCACCGTTGGTACTAGCATGATAAATGGCAACGGAATGTTCGCAGAGTTATATTTCTCTTCTCCCATCACTTATATTTCTCTATATATAGGGATTAATTTTTTATTCGCTGGTTTAATGGCCCTCTTAGGTTTAGCAGCGTCCACATGGTCACAAAAGGATTACATGGCACTTCTATTTCCATTTGTAGTTACTTCCATTCCTTTCGTCCTACTAAATACACTATTCCCTACAGTAGGCGGAGCACCTATTCACTTATATGATCCGAAACAACCATTACACGGGATGTCACCGTACATTTTACAATGTACATTTTTCTTCCTTGTCAGCTTATTCATGTACATAAAAGGATTACAACGGGACAAAAAAAGATATATGAGAAGACTTCAAAAACGAGATCGATGTAGAAAAGCTTTTCAAGTAATTTCAGACTAAGTAATTAAAACGAATAAGAGCGTAATTCCCTATGTAAGATGGGAATTACGCTCTTATTATCGTTTACATATATCAAATGCATACGTTCACTACTCTTCTTTTACGGCGTACCAGCCAATCCCCACAAAATAACAACCGCCGCAAAATAAATTGCTTTAATAGCTACCACTAAACATAATGAAATAATTGCATATTTACTTAATTCTCTTCTCGCACCTATTAAAGTAAAAATAACCGCCAAACTAAACGTTACATAGGAAGTTGCTGTATTTATTAAGTTATACGTAATGTCCAAATTTTGAGTAAGTCCTGTTACCTCAGCCACAAATTGGAGCATGACGATCGTACTAAAAAAAATTGCAAGCTGATTCATTAATTTTCCATTTATTTGTGCTTGCATCGTTGACCTCCCTTTCAAAAAACTAAATATTCAATTAATTTTATCATGAATTTTATAAAAAGGGGATCTATATATAATCTCGAGTGATTAGTTATATTCTCTTTTTAAATAAAATGCTCACTGCTAAAGCCATAGAAAATCAACAATTTAAATCAAGTTAAAAATTTGCAATATTGTAAAAATGTTATTTTCTAATTATGATTTTCATATGGATAAACATAAATAGTCCACACTACCTCGGAAAGGGGCGTTTTGATCATGCAACCTAAAAAGAACGCTTAGATACCTAAGCGTTCCCCTATTTTAAGAAGCCTTCTTCAAATCAATTTGAGCAAGTACTGGATCGTGGTCACTTACACGCCCATGTTCTTTCATAATGTTTGAGTTTAAGTGTACTGGGTCTACAATTGTGTGCGGCGCGATGTTATTTGTTACTAAAATATGATCTAACACTTGTGCGTTACCTTCATGAATGTACGTGTAGCGATTCTCTTTCGGCACTGTGTTTAACATATCTTTTAATATCGTTCCTTGCAGTGCTTCTAGTGGTTTAGAGAACTCGAAATCGTTCATATCACCTAATACAACAACTGGTGCATTCGTATTCTTTTTCTGAATACCTTGTACGAATTGATTCACTTCTTGTGCTAATTGAACTCGTTTTTCTTCACTCTTTAATACGAGCGGCTGCACTTTTCCAAATGGTGTTGCATCTCCTAGTTTTGAGTTTAAGTGATTTGCGATGACAACAACGTTTTGTCCTTGGAACGTAAATTCTGCCGCTAACGGTTTACGTGTACTTTCAAATAAAGGATTTTCGTCCCCTATACGAACAACATTTTTATCTAGTAACTTCGGTACTGTCGCTAATTTCACACGTGATGGGTTATAGAAGAAACCGACGCGAATATTCGCTCCTGGTGCTCCTCCATCTTGATTGTTATTCGGCGCAATTTCTACATACTCATACTTCGGTCCGCGAATTTCTAGAACTGCATCAATAATACGTTTTGCGCTTAATGAAGCATCTGTCGTACCGTCATTTATTGATCCATTATTATCTTGCATTTCCTCTACACCGATAATATCTGGCATTTTCAAGTTATATTTAATAGAATAAGCTAACGCTTTCACTTTTTCGTCCGTTGTTTCTTTTTTGTTCGCTGAGAAGTTTTCAATGTTATATGTAGCAACTGTTAACTTATCAAGACGCGGCTGAATACTTGCCCCTACTTGCTTAAATCCGCCGTCCACTACAGATGGTAATTCCGTTACTGGCGAAATGCGGAACGAACCGTAGTCATATCCTACTACTCCCGTTATATCTCCAGTGAACGTATCGCCTACTTTCGCGACATAATCACGAGGTACCTTTACAGAAAGACGCTCTGGATTTAATTGCTCTTTATCTAATAAAGGTGTACCATACTTCGTTACTACTTTATCTCCGCCATTTTTTACTGTTACATATAAATTACCGTTTTTCTGCGGAGCGATAATTTTTGGCGTTGGCATCGTAACGCGCATGCCTTCTACACTTTCATAAAAATCGATTGCATCTTCATTTGGATCAAATAAACCGAATGCATCATTATCGATAATTTGATCAGGGATTTTCACACCGTTTTCTCCTAATACAATCGGCGCTGGTAAAGGTTGATCTTTTGTGATTACAGCAACGCGACTCGCCTTAATTTCCGTCGTCGTTAAGTCTGTTTCAAATCGCTCTGCATATCCAGGTCCAACATATTCTTCTACTTCTCCATCAACTTGAATAAGATCTCCTACTGCTACATTCGCATCTTTTTTGTATACGTACATACCTTCTGAAGTAGCTGGATCATTATCTGGCTGATTGTCTTCTATATAAAAGCCATTTTTATCAAGCGCTGTTACAACGCTTTCCACATTGTATACTTTCTTCCCATTGTAAGGAGAAATATGTGATTTCCCTTGAATATCATGAATACGAACTGGTTCATTGTTTACGATAATAAATGAAAATGTTGAAATCGCCGAAGAAGTAAACCCTTCTTTCTCTGCGATTGCTTTCACTACAATATTTTCATTCACTACAATTTGTCCGTTATAACGAACGCTTTTGTTTGTAGGATTAGAACCATCTAACGTATAGTAGATTGTTGCTCCTTCTGTGCTCGTTGTTAATGTTACCGCTGTTCCTTTAGCAACTTCCCCGCCACCAGGCGAAGCTACTACATCGCTAACACGGTTCTGTTCTTCCCCTGGAAACTTATGAGCTGTTACTGATTTTAAGCCTGGGCTACTAAAATATAATTCAAGCGTCCCTGTTAGCTGAACTTTCTTTCCGATATTTTCAGGGTGATCTTTCACGTTTACAGCCGATCTCACATCGCCTTTTGGCAACTGAACAGGCATGATTTTGTCTGGATTCGTTTCGTTTGGCGAATCGGCAATTGCCACATTTGTGTCGTCAAACTTAGCCGGATCCTTCGTGTATTTAGAAGGACTTTGCGTATATCCAACGATATATCCTTCCACTATCCCCTTCGTTTTCCCTTGCTGCTTAAATACTTGAATTGCTTTTTCTACCGACATAGAAGTATTTTCTTCCGCCTGCGCTAAAGTTCCAGTAAATGAAAACAATAGTATGAATGATAAAAAGACACTTAACAGTTTCTTCACAGTCATTTTCCTCTCCCTAATTCATATTTTCTCAGCATGTCTATCATATCAAATGATTCGTTATATAGAACTATATTTCGACAAGTTTTACACAAAATTTATTTAATTTACAAGTTTTCAAACTATAATACAAAATAACTTATATAGGTTTATTAACTAACAGCTATTTTATTCAATAAACAAACCGCCTTCAATCTAATTGAAGGCGGTTTGTTTGAAATATTTTAATTTGCGACTAATTCAGTCTCCATTACTTTCTCTAAATGAATTAGCACACACTTTGCAGCTCTCTCACCTTGTTCAATACAGTCCGGAAGACCAGAACCAGCGTAAGAACTACCTGCCAAATACACACCTGGCAACTCACTTTCCATAAATGTTGTGAGCTTCTTCATTCGTTCTTTATGACCTACTGTATATTGAGGTATCGCTTCTTTCCAGCGGCTTACAATTGTAAACTCTGGATCCTCTGTAATATCCATTGTCTTTTGTAAGTCCTCTAATACAAGCTGCACAATTTCTTCGTCCGTTTGTTCGACAATCGCTTCATCACCAGGTCGTCCGACGTAACAACGAAGAAGCGTTTTTCCTTCTGGCGTTGTATGTGGCCATTTTTTATGTGTCCACGTACACGCCGTAATCGTGTAATCACTATTTCTTGATACGACAAATCCGGTACCATCAATATCACGCTGAATGGCAGACTTTGGGAAAGCAAGTGCCACGTTCGCAACTGATGTAGATGGAATGTTACGGAAGAAACGAAACTGCTTGTACTGCGCAAACATAGATGGTAACACTTTATGCGGAGCTGCGACTACAATCGCATCTGCTTCTAATTCTTTTCCGTTACTAAGAGTAATCGTATAGCCATCACCAAGTTTTGCAACTTTCTCAATACGTCTTCCTTTTATTACCATATCATTAGGAATCTTCACTTCAAGAGATTCTACTATAGATTCTAAACCGGTTTTCACAGTTTTAAAGATTCCTTTTTTCACTTCAGCCTTCTCTTCTTTCGGAGCGAGCGTACGCATACCGAGTGAAATACTACGGTGCTCCTGTTCGATTTGATAAATTTGAGGGAATGTTGACATTAAACTCATTTCATCAATATCCCCTGCATAAATACCAGATAATAATGGCTCAATTAAATTTTCAACGACTTCATTCCCGAGGCGATGTCTGAAAAACTGCCCGAGTGATTGGTCAGAAACTGGTTTTGACCTTGGCATTAATAAGTCAAAACCAGCTCTTAATTTACCAATTGGGGAGAACAATCCGGAAAATAGAAACGGCGTAATTTGCGTTGGAATTCCCATCATTGATCCGCTCGGCATTTTATGTAACCGATTATTTACAAGGATAAATGATTGACCTGCCTTATTATTTACAAGTTCATCGCCAAGTCCTAATTCTTTCACTAATTTAGCTGCACTCTCTTTTCTTGCTAAGAAAGAATCAGGGCCACGTTCAATTGTAAATCCATCTTTTTGAACGGTTTGAATTTTCCCGCCAAGTTTACCAGACGCTTCTATAAGCAATGCATCTATCGGCAAGTTTTTTTCACGAATTTCTTTTTGTAAGTTATACATTGTTGTTAATCCTGTGATGCCACCGCCGATGATCACAACTTTTTTCCTCAAGTAAGCTCCCCCTTTCTACTTACATTACAGATTCTTTTTTCTTTACTACAACATCTGTTAAGCAATCAATAAATGCGTCCGATGCATTTGGCATTTCTGGACGATAATATTTCGCGCCAATTTCATCCGTTACAACTTTACACTCAAAGTCATTGTCATATAAAACTTCTAAATGTTCCGCAACAAATCCAACTGGTGCATATACGAATGAAGTATAGCCGTACTTTTCATTTAGTTCTCTCGTTAAATCTTGTACATCTGGACCAATCCAAGGATCTGGCGTATTTCCGGCACTTTGCCAACCTACTGCATAGTTTGCTACTTCAGCGCCTCTTGCGATATAGTCAGCTGTTTCATTTAGTTGATCTGGATATGGATCGCCTAGTGCGATGATTTTTTCTGGTAAGCTATGTGCTGATACGATTAACACAGCTTTTTCACGTTCTGCTTCTGACATACCGTTATATATACCTTTCACTGCATCGACCCAATACTGAATAAATTTCGGTTCTTTATACCAGCTATCGATGCCGTGAATTGTTAAGTTTCCAAGTTTTTCTGCTTCTTCTTGCGCTCGTCCTACATACGACTTCACACTAAAAGTAGAATAATGAGGGGCAAGAACGAGTGCAATTGCATCTTCTATTCCATCTTTATGCATAGCTTGTACTGCATCTTCAATGAACGGTTCGATATGTTTTAAGCCAAGATACATGTGATACTCTACTTCATCCTGCACTTCATTTAAACGCGTCTCTAACTTTTTAGCTTGCTCTAATGTAATAGTAGCTAAAGGAGAAATGCCACCAATTGCACGGTAACGTTCTGTTAAATCTTCTAGCATTTCAGGACTTGGCTTTCTTCCTCTGCGAATATGTGTATAGTAACGTTCAATATCTTCTTCTTTATATGGCGTTCCGTATGCCATTACAAGCAAACCAATTTTCTTTTTCATACAGCCAATCTCCTTTACTTCGCTAACTGTTCTTTAGAGTACTCATGAATAAATGTAGTTAAACGTTTTAATGTATCTGGATTTACTTCTGGGAATACACCGTGACCTAAGTTAAAGATATAACCTGGCTCTTTCATTCCTTGATCTAAAATACCTTTTACATGTTCTTCAATAACAGACCATGGCGCAAGTAAGAATGAAGGGTCCATATTTCCTTGTACCGCCTTATGAACGCCGCGTGCACGTGCTTCTTCGATCGGTAAACGCCAGTCTAAACCGACTACATCAAGAGGTAAGTCGTGCCACTCATTTACTAAGTGTGCAGCGCCAACGCCGTGCATAATCATTGGTACACCCATCGTGCGAACTTCTGCAAAAATACGCTCCATCGCTGGTTTAATAAATATACGGTAATCCGCTACATTTACTGTTCCAACCCAAGAATCGAAAATTTGAACAGCTTTTGCTCCTGCGTTAATTTGCGCTTTTAAATATGTAATAACCATATCTGCAAGCTTATCCATTAATGCGAACCAAGCTTTCGGCTCTGCATACATGAACGCTTTCGTATTATGGTAGTTACGAGAAGGACCGCCTTCAATCATATAGCTCGCTAACGTAAATGGAGCTCCTGAAAAACCGATTAACGGTACATCTAACATTTCTGTCGTTAATAAACGAATTGTATCTAGTATGTAAGGTACGTCATCTTCTGGATTGATTTCCCCTAATTTTTCTACATCTTGTAAAGAACGGATTGGATTATCAATTACTGGGCCAATACCAGATTTAATTTCCACATCAACACCAATTGCAGGTAGTGGTGACATAATATCTTTATAAAGAATTGCTGCGTCTACGTTATATTGATCAACTGGCAACTTTGTAACATAAGCGCATAATTCTGGATTATGTGTAATTTCAAATAAAGAATATTTCTCTTTTATCTTTCTATATTCCGGCTGCGAACGACCTGCTTGACGCATATACCATGCTGGTACATACTCTGTACGTTCCCCCCTACATGCTTTTAAAAATGTCTCATTTATAGTTCTTACCAAGACCCTTGCTCCCTTCCCTACCAATGCTTTTGCTTTAAATACGTTCTATTCCGATATTTATCTTTTTTTACTATACAGCTTGTAAAAACAAAATGCATAACATTATGTACGTTGTTCATGAAATTGACACAAATGTTCGTAAAACCGCTTACTATTTTCACAACATTCTTATTATAGCACAGAGAAAAACTACGGTTTAGCTACTTTTGACTTTTCTCCTTCACGGTTCGTTTGTGTGTTAAATGGCACAACGTAAAAACTCGGTTTTGAGAATATGTTAATAAACTTTTCCTCATATTTCTCAGCTCCTTTTACCGTCCCAACGTGAGTATGAATTCCTTTTTCAACTTTATAAATCCGGTACATAATTCGCTCATCAGGAAGCGGCGTCCAGCTTAGTTTCATCGCAAATAAACCGAAAGGACTAAATACTAGTTTTGCTTCCACGTTTTGAATCTTATCTAAACGAATTGGCAGTCCAATTGTTTCGACACCTTTTGGCCTATGAAAACTCGCTTTATCTTGTATGTTTGCTTTCGTTAAAATCTTTTTAAACAACATCGTTGCAGATGCATTTCCATCTTGTAATTGATGCTCTTTATCAGTACGATCATAGCCAATCCAAACTGCCCCTACTAAATTCGGTGTATATCCAACAAACCACATATCGCGCGCACCATGGTCATCATTCGGCAATGAAGTTGTTCCAGTCTTTCCAGCCAAAGCTCCATTATATACACCAGCTTTCGCCGTACCTTCTTTCACAACTCCTTCCAGCATCTTTGTCATGTACCATGCCGTTTGCTTTGAAAAGACTTTCGTTTCAGCTTTTGATGATTCTCCAATAACTGCACCGTGTCTATTTAATACTTTATCAATAACGTGTGGTTCAATAATATTCCCGTTCGCTAAAAAAGAGCGGTACATTTTAACAAGATCAAATGGAGAAACACCATTTTTAAGCCCGCCAAGTGCCGTGCTTAAACCTGAGTCCGCAATATGAATATTTCCTTTCTCTAAATATTGCTTTCCCTCATCTACCCCTAATTCATTTAATAAAGAGACAGCTGGCACATTTGCTGATTCTAATACCGCATCGTACATCGTCATCTCTTTCGTATACTCATGATTATAATTTCGAGGTTCATAGCCTTCAAACGAATTTTTTTCATTCGTTAATAAAGAATATGGATTATATTTTTTCGTCTCAAGTGCAGGTCCATATACGATAAGCGGCTTTAAAACAGAACCAGGCTGCCTTTTAGCAAAAACACGATTAAGCCCTCTTGGGACATACTCTCTTCCGCCAATTGCTGCTTTAATTCCACCAGTTTGGTTATCCATTAATAAAAATGCACCTTGCGCCCCGTTTTCTTTACCAGGGAAATTTCTCGCATCTTGAAACTGGTTATATGCTACCTTTTGAATTTTTTCATCCATCGGTACGACAAACGTATACCCTCCGCGAAGCACTTCTTGATGAGACAAACCGTATAAACGTGCTGCTTCATCTATAACCATATCGATATACGGCATATATGCGAGTTCACGTTCATCTGAATTTTTATAAAGAGCGATTGTTTTCCCTTGATAACGAACACTATCTTCCGCTGTTAAATAGCCTTGTTTATGCATAAGTGACAAAACAAGATCACGGCGTTCCTTACTCTTCTCAGGGGATAAGTACGGTGAATAGCCATTTGGCGCTTTCGGAAGCCCTGCAAGCATAGCCCCCTCTTCTACTGTTAAATCTTCTACATTTTTATTAAAATACAACTTTGCTGCCGCTTGAATTCCATATGCCCCGTGGCCAAAATAAATATGGTTCATATACATTTCAAGAATTTGCTGCTTCGTATATTTTTGCTCTAATTGAAGAGAGATTGCGACTTCTTTCAATTTGCGCGTAAATGTTTTTTCACGAGTTAAAAAGACATTTTTAGCTAATTGCTGTGTAATCGTACTACCGCCTTCTACCTTCTCTCCAGCTAACGTATCTTTATAAAGCGCCCGAAATATAGAAGGATAATCAATTCCTTGATGCTCATAAAAACGAGAATCTTCCACCGCAATAAATGCTTGCTGCACATACTTTGGAATTTCTTCGATCGGCACGAGCTCTCTATTTTCTACATATAATTTCGTAATTTCTTTTCCTTTCTGGTCAACGATACGTGATGAAGAGTGGAAAACAAGCTGCTTTTCATCCATCATATAGCCACCAGCTAACACAATAAGTTTATAAAGTACAATTGCTACTACAAACGTTGCTAACCCGCCCAATAAAGTCCACTTTGCTTTCTTCATACATCGGCCTTCTTTCCAAATGATGGTACATTTATTATTTGAAAAAGAAGTATCTTTATGTATATAATCTTCGAAGTTTTTTAAGAGAATTGATATAATAGAGACAAACCATAAAGGGGGCATTAAAATGAAGGCTATTATTTCATACGAAACACCTCTAGAACAAGCACATTTCACTGCAAAAAATAACGAAAAAGATATGTTTTATAAAGAAAATACTGAAGAATCTGTAGAATCCGCACTTCAGTATGACGTATTAGACGCTGTTGGAGAATTTAAAGGACAACCTGGCTACATCGTTTGTAACAACATTTCTGTAACAGACGAAGGTCGTCCTGTATTTGAAAACCGCTTTAAAAACCGCGCAGGCCTTATCGAAAACGAACCTGGTTTCCAAGCAATCCGCGTTCTTCGCCCATTAAGTAACGATACATATGTCATTTTAACAATGTGGGAAACTGAGCAAAACTTTAAAGACTGGACAGAATCACGTTCATTCGAAAACGCTCATAAAAAACGTCCTGCACAAGCAGAGGGACAAGCTCCGGCGCATCCACATGCAGAACAGCAAAAAAGTATTTTCTCTCGTCCGTCATTTGTGACTACTTTTGATGTTTTAGTTTAATTAAAAAGTAGTACAACACCGGCAGTATGTGAAATTATATCGGCGATTTTTCGAATATATCGGCGCAACTCGAAATATATCAGCGATTTTTGAAATATATCGGCGCAACTCAAATTATATCAGCGATTTTTTGAATATATCGACTTATCGACAAATGACGACACAAAAAAGGAAACACCATTACACACCGGTGTTTCCTTTTTCTTTATACCCATTATATATGCGAAGCGCGTCTCCTTTTTGCATGTGCTTCACTTTATACCTCTGCCCCGCTACTGATACGGCAGCTGTACATAACTCATCTTTCTTTTGAAAATGCGACTGACTGTATCCTACTGCTTGAACATGCCTTCTTCTCATGATTCCTGTATATTTCGCAAGGCCTCGGTACACCATTACTAACTGATTTTCTCGTATCATATAACCACTACTTGTATACCTAGCATATGCAAGTAACGTAAATACGATAAATAGTGGTATCAGAGTGAACAACGCGATATTTTGTTTAAAATATATACTCGCACCGATGATCGGCAGTGCAAGCACGGCACTTGTAATCCAGCCCATTATTATGTAACGGCGCAATGCAGCCTTCGGTAAATGAATGATTTCCTCTTCCATTTCATACGGCAACTGTAAATATGTAAGTAACTGCTGTACATCTCTCTTCTTCATAAAAGGATGTAGCATCACTTCATTCCCTGCTGCTTCTATACTTTGAATGACTTCTACTTCGACAGAGCAATAACCGAAAGGCTGACGAAGCATTCCTTCTTTCACAGTAATCGCTTGAATGCGGTGCAATTTTAACACAAACTCTTTCTTATCAAACAATCCTTGCACGATACGAACTTCATTTCCGTTTCGCTCAATTTTAAAGTTCGCATACTTTAACGCATAGCCAGCTGTTGAAATAACCCACGAAATTGCCATTAAAATCGCAGCCATAACGATTAATTCATATACACCGTTATCCATCACATACGCTTCTACTTTATTAATGAGCCACTTTGGAAGAAATTGATTAAACTCTGTGTAAATAAGAAGTAATCCAGAAAACACTAATCCGAATCTACCAGACGTAATGGAAGCTACTAAAATCTCTTTCATCGTTAACTGATAAATCGTCTTACTTTCTTCTGCCATGGGTACTTCTTCACTCGCAGCGCTTCTTTTTTTATTTAATAAGGCAATCAGTTCCTTCGCTTCATCTTCTTTAATACCAGCTAACATCACTTCCGGCTCACTACCGCCGCCCGCTACTTCTATATTTAATTTTGTAAGTCCAAGCATTTGATAAATGATATTAGAAGATGTACTAATGTTTTGTACACGGTCTTTATTTAAATAACTTTCCTTCTTTACAAAGACACCGTGCTTTATATGTACAATATTATTTTCAACCCAGTACACTTTGAAATACCATTTTACAGCCGAAAAAATAGCCATAATAAATAATACAAACAAAAGCACAAGATGCAATGCATACCAAGGTTTTACTTCACCATCTGATCGAAATAAAACAAGAAAAATAAAAGGCAACAAAGTCGCAATTCGAATACCTAATAAAATCGTAATCGGATGTTGCCTCTTATACATCCTCATCACTCACTTTCGCAAGCTCTCCAATTTGTCTTTTCAACTGCTCTGCTTCTTCTTTCGTTAAACCTGGAATACTATGAGAAGTTGCCGCTGTTGAAATATGTAATTCTGCTAAATTATACTTTCTCATAATTGGTCCTTGCTCAATCGTTACGTGCTGCACGCGAATCATCGGAATAAGTACGCGTTTTATAACGAACATTCCCTTTTGAATCTCAATCTCTTCTTCATTTAATCTGTAACTATAATAACGTTGACGTAAATTTGGAAATACAAAATAGTCGAGTGGTATGTATATAACTGCTCCTGTCACTAACAATCCAAACAACCAGCCCCACCAGTTAAAGTTAATCATAAAAAAGAAATACGCAATTACGACTGCTAATATAACCACTGCCCCAATGAAAGCGTGAATTCTCCACACTTTCAGCATATTAGAATGAATCTCCCTTTCTAACGGCTGCATCTCATCACTCCAATTATATGAATTTATTAATTATATATTAGTTGTTATATACAGTTTTGTAAAATTATAGTTATCACATCGTATCGAGCATTTCTTTAAAATTCCCCTCATTAATGGAATACACCTGAAACTGAATATAATCTATTTCATTCGTATTAGGACGGGCATATGGCAAAATGTTGAAATTAGAAGCTGCTCTTCCTAACATATCCGTAACCATAAGCGCAACATCTATATACTCAAAATCTATACGAAATGCTACTGCTTCTCCCCTAAATTCATAATCTTTAATCGCGTCATAAGACTTATTCGCACTAATTAACGTCACTTTTAGTAGTTGGTTTAAATTTTCTGGTTTGAAATTAATCATTTATACAACTCCTTTTTCAATAAAACACTATGAAAATAGTGTAATCTTTTGCTTTCATAGCTTCACACATTCATTATATTAAAAATAAAGCTAGTTTTTTATATATTTTTTGATATAATTACTTACGGGAAACGGGAAGAATTTTGTCTTCCCTTGTGTTTTTTATTTGCATCTAGTACTTTTGCTAGATGCCTTTTTTTATGCTAAAAAAGGTACCCTCAAATAGTTTGAGGATACCTTTTCCATCGATTTAGTGCAGTTCAATAATTGTACCATCTTCGAATACTTTGAATACTCCAGTAAATCCTGATCCAGCTGCGCCTTCTATTTTATATGTCGTACGCACTCTAATTTTATAATATTTCTTTCCATTTTCTACTTGCGTATCTTCTAGCGTATAATCATATTCTTCTTTATATTCATTTTTGATATATTCTTTAGCTTTATCAAAAGTAAACGCATCTTGATTCTTTCCTGTCTCTACCTTTTTATTATTTTCTGTCGTTACGTTTTGAGTCTTATCTGCCTCTACTTTTTTATTATTTTCTGTCGTTACGTTTTGAGTCTTGTCTGCTTCTACTTTTTTATTATTTTCTGTTGCTACTTTTTGAGTCTTGTCTGCTTCTACCTTTTTATTATTCTCTGTTGCTACTTTTTGAGTCTTGTCTGCTTCTACCTTTTTATTATTCTCTGTCGCTACCTTTTGAGCCGGTGCTGTATTCGTTTTTTCTGTTTTCGTTGCTACCGCTACATTCTTTGCATTTTTTTCTTCTTCACCAATTTTCGTGATTAATCCTGCGGCTTTTTTATTATATTCTTCAAGGCTCTTGTTATCTTTTGTTTCTGAAACTAGCTTCGTTAATAACTCTTTCGCTTCTGAATAATTTTTCTTGCCAATTAGCTCTTCGCTTTTCACCAGTTGTTCACTATATTTCTTTTTTGTTTCTAAAATAGCTAGTAACGCTGTTCGTTCTTCCTTTGCTTGTTTTACAAGCGTAGTATTTCCATTCTTCATGTTCTCTACTTTTTCAAATGACTTGATTGATTCTTCTACCTTTGTTTCTTCTTTTAACTTCACTGCTTCAATCATTACTTTCGTTTGTTCTACAAACACTTTTGCATCTGAATCATCTTTTTTCTCATCTAATGCTCGTTCAAATGATGATAAAGCATTTTTATATTCTTTATTCGTTAACGCGGTCTTCCCTTCATCCATTGCTTTGTCAAAATCTCCATTACTACATCCAGCTAGCATTAAAAACGTAAGTCCAATTACCGTTAATAACTTTCTCATTTTCTCTCCCCCTATATTTCCCTAAAATAATAACGTCATATGTATAAAAGTCTGTGTAGTAATTAGACCGAAAGTAAATATGTACTACATTGTGTGTGGGAAAGGAAGTACATTTCATTTACTATCATTACTTAAAACTCCTAAATAGTTGGTATTCTTCTTTTTTAAGACAGAAAGGAATTTTAATAATATGCACAAAGCTCTCACTCAGGCTCTTTACTACACACACTCTTATACACATAGAAAAATCATTTTTCGTTTATAGCTTGCTATTTCTTCAATTTTATATATTCTCAGTTGGTTTGAAATACAATCCATAATCCGTAACATACCGAAAGACAAAAGAAAACAAACCGTAATATAAGTTACGATTTGTAACTCTTCTGTAACACAAATGTAACATAAGGTTTTTGAATATACAATAGTTTTTTTACATTATTTTCCCCTATCTACATTTTCAGGCGACAATAAGATTCCAATCTTTAGTGTAGAAAAAGGTTCTTCATAAAAGCGTGTAGGGGATCCCGCCCCATTGACATCAAGTTGACAAATAAAAAGTATCCAAAAATGAGACATTTTACATCTCTAAGTGCAAATATACAAAGTTATTATTTTTTGGGTGTTATAAAATTCTTAAGTTGATGGATATGGGGTTACACCCATATACCAATCGCACATCTTTTTAGAGTAATACTATCAGTATCTACAAGTTTGATAGACCATTTTCATATACTTCAAAGTTTTTGCACCAGAACCAAAATGAGACCAAATTTAAATCCGCCATACAAATGACCATGCAGTCATCCAAAACTTAATGGAACATGGCATTGATCTTAAATTAAATGAGATACCACACTCTAAGCTTATGATCCAATGGATAATAGGCTTGTTTTATTATCGTTTTAGAGCCGCTTATCTCTCTATGAAAGCTGACCATATTATTGGGTTGCAGATTGATTCCACCTTGAAACTGTTCTCTTTTTTCTATAAAAAAACCCTTCAGGTTGTATTCTTCCCTTCACTTTATCGTGAAGTGTTTTTGAATACTTACCTAAAGGGCGTAATATCAATAGTAAACTTTTAATTTGTCTGCTACTCAGATTACAGTGTAATCAATAATCTAAATCTTTTTTATTATTTTATTCGCTGACGAGCGAGTAGAATTCCACCTAAAAGGAATAATACAATACCTCCAAGAATTGAACTCATTTCTGCTGATGTTCCTCCTGTGTTAGGAAGTAATGTTGGCTTATCATTTTCTGTAGTAGGTGGAACTTTTGAATCGCTATTTTTGTCTGGATTTGTGCTTGGATCTTTCGGATCTGTACTTGGATCTTTTGGATCTGTACTTGGATCTTTTGGATCTGTACTTGGATCTTTTGGATCTGTACTTGGATCTTTTGGATCTGTACTTGGATC
>Ga0209130_1000908_pt1 | contig 23899 bp, 21 predicted proteins | sample AraplaMF_Cvi_mLB_FD_184264 | JGI IMG/M metagenome (GOLD analysis project Ga0209130, IMG submission 184264) | Arabidopsis root microbial communities from the University of North Carolina, USA - plate scrape MF_Cvi_mLB (SPAdes) (version 2) | ecosystem: Host-associated > Plants > Roots > Endosphere...
ATTATTGCAGTTACGTTAATGTTCTTTTCTGTTCCATACATGGGATTTTCCTACGATCTTCGAGTTGTTCCTCTTATTCTATCTTTTATTTACTTTGGTCGTATTGCTGGTTGGATTACGTTAATTAGCATAATTTTAATGCGTATCTTTTACATTGGAGGGTATTGGGAACCTCCTATGATTGCTTATTTAGGTATGGGGATTCTATTTTCTACTTTTAAAACTTATTTAAAAAAACTACATCCTTTTAAAGGTGCATCTTTATATTTTTCTGTTTTTATTGGAATAAAGTGGGTAGTTGGGGTGTTATTTAATACTACATTACTTTACACAGGAGGCTTATTATATATAGTGTTAGGACTTTTAATTGGGCTATTTCTTATGGAAGCCTACCAGAGATTGTATTATTTAACACAGGACTTATCTAAAATGAATCGAGAATTAAAAAAATCGAAGCAAGAACTTACAGATACCGTGCATGAGCTTCAAGGAGGAATTTTTAAATTTAAAAAAGTGGGTAAGCACTTTATACACACTTTATGTGATGGGCAGTTTTATTATCAAAACGGATTTTATTCTGAACAGGTGGTAGGAAAAAGCTTACGTACTATTGATGCTTCTATTATTCCTCCACATTTAGTTCCACAATTGATGAAGTACTATCTTCAGGCATGGGAAGGAAACGAAATTATATTTGAATTACCTTGGCCAAATGATAAAACTATTATTCTTATTGCGCTTAGGCCGATTAAACGAAATGGACAAGTTATTGAAGTTGTTGGTTCTACAGTTGATATAACCGAAAGGAAAAAGGTAGAATCAGAATTAAGCGCTACCAAAGAATTATTAGAATCATTTATAAAGCACAATCTAGATGCTATTACCATTTCTGATCGAGAAGGGCATATTTTACAAGCTAATAAAGCTTATGAAAAGATATTTGGGTGGTCATCACAAGAAATCATAGGTAAGAGATTACCTTGTGTACCAGATTTTTTAATGGAAGAATCGCTTGAAAATATTCAGAAAATTCTAACGGGTGAATCGGTAGTTACTAGATTAGAAACTGTTAGACAACGGAGCGATGGGAGTCTTCTTGATATCAGTCTGACAGTTTCTCCTATACTAGATGTAAGAGGAAATGTGATAGCTTTATCAGCAATATGTAGAGACATCTCTGAAAGAAAACAAGCAGAAAGAGAACGGCATCGATTACACCAGCAATTAAGAGATAGTGAAATGAAGTACCGTGCACTAATCGAACAAGCAACTGATGCGGTATATGTAGTAGAGCTGAATGAAGATAATGTTCCAAGTCGATTTATTGAGGTAAACCCTGTTGGGTGTAGAAGATTTGGATATAGTAGAGAAGAGTTGCTCTCATTATCATTTTCAAATATAGTACCACAAGATTCTCAAATGATCGTAAAGCTATTAGAAAAAATTAAAAAGGGACAAACTTCCTTCACTTTGCAAGATGAATATGTTTTTCCAACAGGAAAAGTAATAACAACTGAGTTTAGTGTTCGTGTTTTTAACTTAAATGGTAAAAAGGTTTTTCTAAGTATTTCTCGTGATATCACTGAACGGCTAAAAACAGAAGAATTATTACGAAAATCTGAAAAACTTGCTGTTGTAGGACAATTAGCGACTGCAATGGCTCATGAGATTAATAATCCATTAACTGCAATGAAAGGGTTCATGCAATTACTAAAATCAACGAAAAATGAGAATAATCAGGGGTATATTAATATAGTATCATCAGAGATTGAGCGTATAGAGAGTATTACAAATGAATTTATGACGGTAGCCAAACCACAGGTGGCAAAAATACAACTTAATGATATTAGTGTGCTAATGGATCAAGTTTTAATGCTACTACAACCTCAAGCAATGATGAACAATATAAAAATTAGAATCGATCTTAACCCTGGTATTCCATTAATTTCATGTGAAGGAAATCAGTTAAAGCAAGTATTTGTTAATATATTAAAAAATGCAATTGAATCTATGCCGATGGGAGGGGAAATTCTCATTCAATTAAATATACTTGATAATAATCAATTAAGCATTCGTTTTATCGATCAAGGGTGTGGGATTCCAAAAGAACGTATACCATACCTCGGAGAACCTTTTTATAGTATTAAAGAAGAGGGGATTGGCTTAGGATTAATGATTTGTTATAAAATTATTGAAACACATCAGGGAAAGATATTTATTGAAAGTGAAGTGAATAAGGGGACTACAGTTGAAGTCACTCTCCCTATTTGTACACCTCAAAATTAATATATTCTTTTACTGAAATTTTTTAAGAAACCATACAGAATGTAATGCTAATGTTACTTAATGAAATAATAAAGAGAAGAACACTGGTAAATGTACCCTATAGAATAGACACTTGAAAAAGCTTGTTATAAAAACATCCTTTCTTTCGAACTAAAAGAAAGGATGTTTTTAATATTGTAATTATGCTCGAAAACATTTCTGGTTTTTATTTTTAATACATTTTTTAACTAATTTTGGTTAAGTATTTTCAAAGGTGTTATTATTAATTCAGTAAGTATACTTACATATCACCATCCCTAATTTTAAAAATAGCAATTTCCTGAAAACTATATATAGTTTCTTTCTGAAAGGAAGGGTATTATCAATTGAAACCGCATGAAAGAGTAACTGTTTACTCTATAGAATCTTTACAGGATTTAATGAAATTACTAAAAAAATCTAAAGATTTTATAACGTTGGAAATTGCTTCTAATAATTCCTCTATAGTCATTTCATATTTTAGAACATTAATCGATGTAAATATATTTCATGAAGAGATTTTGACTTATTTAAAAGAGAAGAGTTTCGATTCGTTACAAGATATTCAGTCTGTCTTACCCTTTGAGAATTCAAAAATAACAAATCAAATGGAAGATATTCAGGATAGTATTTTAAATGGCCATATACTGATTCAGTTCGATACAGATACATTAAATTGTTTGTTAGTAAATGTGTCAAAGAAAGAAAAAAGGGATATTACAAAAGCCGAAATTGAATACAATATTGTGGGTCTACAAATCGCATTTGTCGAAGATTTAGATGTAAATTTAAATCTAGTACGTAGAAAGCTTCCAACACCTTATTTACAAATTAATTGTCTAAGTATTTCTAAGTTTAAAGAGTGCAGTGGCTTCGTTTTTTATTGAATCAACTTTTACATGTTGGTGCAATATTTTCTATTCTCTTGGAATTTAGTTCTCGTTTGCTTCTCACAAAAGCAATAAAATCTATGATCTCTTCTGTTGACAGTGCTTCTCCATCTATTAAAAGTGTTGGATCTGGATCTTTTAGGAGTCTTGTAATATCAATGACATCTTTGTTTTGATGTGAATGTTCAATTCTGCCTAATATATAATCTACAGACGTATCAAATAAATCGGCTATTTTAGATAAAGATTGTAATGAAGGTAATCTATAACCATTTTCATAACCAGCATAGGTGCTTTTCGCAATCCCAAGTCGATCTGCTGTCTCTTGTAGGGACCATTTTTGATTTTTTCTTAATTTAGATAAACGTTCCAACATTCGTCTCATACCCCATCTAATTTTATTAAATTAATTATAACATAGAAAAAGAATCAAGAATAGAAAAAAAGTACGCGTATCGAATACAAAATCTTGATTAATTTAAATTAAGTTCTATAATGATAAATATAAATACGCATTACGCGAACGATATATCGTTGTTTATTTTATGGAGGGGTTGTGTATGAAGAAAATTTTATTACTTGCAACTGGTGGGACAATTGCATCTGTGGAGGGGAGTGAAGGGCTTGTTCCAGGATTATCTGCTGAGGAATTATTGAATTATTTTTCGAGGTCATCTGGAAACTTAGAAATAGATTGTAAAATCTTAATGAATATTGATAGTACCAATATGCAACCTGAGCACTGGAAAGAAATAGCTAATGCTGTTTTTAATCATTATGATGACTATGACGGGTTTGTGATTACACATGGAACGGATACGTTAGCTTATACATCTTCCGCCTTATCTTATATGCTTCAAGGTTTAAGAAAACCAGTTGTTTTAACAGGTTCACAAGTACCTATCAGTTTTAAAAAGACAGACGCAAAGAAAAATGTAGCTGATGCTCTTAGATTTGCCTGTGAGGATGTTGGCGGTGTGTTTATTGTTTTTGATAGTAGGGTGATTATTGGGACGAGAGCAGTTAAAATGCGAACAAAAAGTTATGATGCATTTGAAAGTGTGAATTATCCATATGTTGCTGAAGTAAATGAAGATGAAGTGAAATATCATTGGAAGCCAACGTCTTCCCATAATGAACTTTCAATAGATACTAATTTATGTACAGATGTTTTTCTTATGAAATTGTATCCAGGTACAAAGCCAGAGATGTTTGATTGTTTAAAATATTTGTATAAAGGGGTTATTATTGAAAGTTTTGGTAACGGCGGATTACCTTTTGAAGGAAGGAACTTGCTTTCGAAAATTCAAGAATTGACTGAAATGGGGATTGCTGTAGTGATTACTACTCAATGCCTGGAAGAAGGAGAAGACATACTTCTCTATGAAGTAGGACGAAAAGTGGCGCAACATCAAGTAATATTATCTGGAGATATGAATACGGAAGCCATCTTAGCAAAATTGATGTGGACGCTTGGAAAAACTAATAAATTAGAAGAGATTAAAAAAATTATTGAAGAGCCTTTAGCCTATGATTTAACAATAAAATCTGATAAGGATTGGTAATGACTCCATATGATTTATTTAGGTTTTACATTTAATATAGGGGAGAAATTAAAATGTCAATGATAAACAAGAACATGCGAGTGGAGAAGGATTTTTTGGGAGAAAAGGAATTACCTATTAAGGCATATTACGGAATTCAAACTTTACGCGCTGTTGAAAATTTCCCGATTACAGGGTACAAAATTCATGAAAGTTTAATTAGAGCGTTCGCAATTGTAAAAAAAGCAGCAGCGCTTGCGAATACAGATGTAGGAAGATTGGAATTGAACAAGGGCGGCGCGATCGCAGAAGCTGCTCAAGAAATTCTTGATAGAAAATGGCATGATCATTTTATCGTAGATCCAATCCAAGGCGGAGCAGGTACTTCAATGAACATGAATGCAAATGAAGTCATTGCCAACCGTGCTCTTGAATTATTAGGAATGGAAAAGGGGGACTATTATTATATTAGTCCAAATAGCCATGTAAACATGGCGCAATCAACAAACGATGCATTCCCAACGGCGATTCATATCGCTACATTAAACGCATTAGAAGGTTTATTACAAACGATGGGTTATATGCACGATGTATTTGAATTAAAAGCAGAGCAGTTTGACCATGTTATTAAAATGGGTCGTACACATTTACAAGACGCTGTGCCAATTCGTCTCGGACAAGAATTTAAAGCGTACTCTCGCGTACTTGAACGTGATATGAAACGAATTCAGCAATCACGTCAACATCTATATGAAGTAAATATGGGAGCAACTGCAGTTGGTACAGGCTTAAATGCAGACCCAGAGTATATTGAAGCAGTTGTAAAACATTTAGCTGCAATTAGTGAACTACCACTTGTTGGCGCAGAAGACTTAGTAGATGCAACGCAAAATACGGATGCATATACAGAAGTATCAGCAGCACTTAAAGTATGTATGATGAATATGTCTAAAATCGCGAATGACCTTCGCTTAATGGCATCAGGTCCACGCGTTGGTTTAGCGGAAATTATGCTACCAGCTCGTCAACCAGGTTCATCAATTATGCCAGGGAAAGTAAATCCTGTTATGCCAGAAGTAATTAATCAAATTGCGTTCCAAGTCATTGGTAACGACCATACAATTTGCCTTGCTTCAGAAGCAGGACAATTAGAATTAAACGTTATGGAACCAGTACTTGTTTTCAACTTACTTCAATCAATTAGCATTATGAATAACGGTTTCCGTGCCTTTACAGATAATTGCTTAAAAGGAATTGAAGCGAATGAAGATCGCTTAAAAGAGTATGTTGAGAAGAGTGTAGGAATTATTACAGCCGTGAACCCTCATATCGGTTATGAAGCAGCAGCTCGCGTTGCGAAAGAAGCAATCGCGACTGGGCAATCCGTTCGAGAACTTTGTGTGAAAAATGGTGTATTGTCACAAGAAGACTTAGAGTTAATTCTAGATCCATTCGAAATGACACACCCAGGGATTGCAGGAGCAACTCTTTTAAAGAAAAATTAAAAGAAGAGGGAGGCAAGCCCCTCCTCTTTTTTACAATATAGGGATGTTATATGTGAATAGAGGTAGGGAGGTTATAAGTAAGTATACAGTAGCGTCTAATGGTTCATAGAAACAAAATTAAGAGGAACAGAAATATGATCAACATCACTTTTAAATAAAGAGGATTTATTAAAACATCCTATCATATTAACAACAAGCTTACATGAATCTTTATAAAGAACTATGACCAACCATTAGTAAATAGTTGGCCATAATGATCTTAAAGATCCATATCTTTTAATCCGGGACTATGCTCATTTGGTATTTCAGGAAGCTCTGGTACAGGAAAACCTTTTGGCGGGTCAGTTACTGTTAATGTTCCTTTGTTTCTACTTGGTGATTCACCTTGGAATATTTCTCCCATTCTTGTTGGATCTAAGCTGAAATTAAATTGTGCATTATGGAATCCCATGTCCACATATTTTCTACACTCTGGATATTTATTAATATCATAGTTCGGCACAGGGAAGAGTTCCCCCATTCAACCCCTAATGTCTCTAAAGCTTTTGCAAAAGCATTTTGATGTGCATTATCACGTACAATTAAAAATGCAAGAGTTTCTCTAAATGTTTGATTAGAACTCATTTCATAAATTCTAGTCTTTTGAAGTACGCCTGTAGACTCAAGTACGACATTATCCAGTAAATCGCTAATTAAGTTTCCATGACTATATACCCAAGATCCATTCCACGGATTTCCAGCTGCATCAACAGGCAATGAACTTTGAGCACCTACAATAAAGTGATGGGGGTTTGCATGTTTAACTGCTTCATCAAGCGGTGCTTTATCAATACCAGCATTTCCTGGCGTAGGTTCACCAGATCCAGTTAATAGTTGATTAATTGTATGTTGTACAAGTTCTACGTGGCTTATTTCCTCTAAAAAAACACCTCGAAGTAAATCACGATATTGCTTCTCTTTACCTCTAAAATTTGAACTTTGGAAGAAATATTGCATCATTGTACGCATTTCACCATAATGCCCGCCTAATATTTCTTGTAAAACTTTTGCAGCAGCTGGGTCTGGTTTATCCGGCTTAATCATATTAATTATTTCTTCTTTATAATAAAACATGAAGTACACCTCTTTTTAAGTTAGTTAACATTGTTATCGTGACCGCTAGTTGGTTACTTAATACTTAAATTCATTTTTTTACCAATAAATCGTTACCTTAAAATGCTTGAAATAACTATTTTTGATGTGAGATGAAAGTGGGGGAATAGCTACCTTCAATTTAATGAAAAAGATAAGATTACGGAGTGTGATCTTATCTTTGCATAAAGAATAGTGAATTGTACCTTCAAGGTTTCAAAATGACTTTTATACAATCATCTTCTCGATTATTAAAAATTTGATAACCGTAGCTCGCTTCTTCAAGAGGGATTTTGTGTGTAATAATCTCTTTTGGATCAAATTCTTTATTTGTTATTTTTTCAAATAGTTCTGGCATAAAATGAATAACAGGTGCTTGTCCCATTTTAAGATTAATATTTCTAACCCAAAATGCTCCGAGTGGAAATGCATTATAATTGCCACCATAAACGCCAGTCATTTGAACCGTTCCATATTTTCTTACTGCTTTCGTAGCGATTTGAATAGGACCGAGAGTTCCGCCTTGTAATTTTAACTTTTGTTCTAAAAATTCTAGTGGTGATTTTTTTCCATCCATGCCCACGCAATCAATGACTACATCGGCACCGCCATGTGTGATTTCCTTTAAATGTTCTCCCATATCAGGAAATTTTGTAAACTCAAATACCTCAACATTGTTAATCTGTTTTGCATAATTCATCCGATAATCTAAGTAATCGACTGCGATTACGCGTTTAGCACCTTGCATCCAGGCGAATTTTTGTGTCATTAATCCAACAGGTCCACAACCTAGGACGATAACAGTATCACCTGGTTTAACACCTGCGTTTATTACACTCCAATAGGCTGTTGGTAAAACATCTGATAAAAATAGTAGGGATTCATCTTCAAGTTCGCATGATTCCGGTATAACAAATGGAGTGAAATTTCCAAAAGGAACTTTTAAATATTCTGCTTGTCCGCCTGGATGATTACCAAATTTCTCTGTATAACCAAAGTATCCACCAGAATCGTAATGAGGGTTTGAGTTATCACATTGACTTTCCATTTCATGTTGGCAATAGAAACAATGTCCACAAGAAACGTTGAAGGGGATGACAACACGATCTCCTTTTTTTACTTTCGTAACATCTGGTCCGACTTCTTCAACGATTCCCATTGGTTCATGGCCGATAATATACCCTTGCGGTAAAGGCATGTTACCTTGATATAAATGTAAATCAGAACCGCAAATAGCGGTTGAAGTAATTTTTACAATAATATCGTCTTTTTTCTCTAACTTCGCATCATCCACTTGTTTAACTTGTACTTGGTTTGGTCCTTGATAGGTTACAGCTTTCATCTCATATCTCCTTAGAAATCATTTTTCATAATTTATATGTATCTCTTGGCAAAGAAATCTTTAGTAAAGAGGAATTTATACATATTGTTGTTATGAAAGTACGTTATAGTAGCTCTTCTTTCTTATATCTTTTGCCCTATTTTAAGAAGAAACTCAATATTTATACATAATCTAACTCCCATAAAAAGGATAATTATTATTTCATAATTTGTAGCATATTAAAAACATTGGAGGTGAAACGATATGGCAAACAATAATAGTGGAAGTCGTAATGAATTGTTAGTTCGAGGCGCTGAACAGGCTCTTGATCAAATGAAATATGAAATTGCACAAGAGTTTGGTGTACAACTTGGTGCAGATACAACAGCTCGTTCAAACGGATCTGTTGGTGGTGAAATTACAAAGCGTTTAGTAGCAATGGCTGAACAACAACTTGGTGGTAGAGCTAACCGCTAAGTAAATCGGCATACAATATAGCAGATAAGTAAATCAATTTCTTTTGTATATGTATAAAAATAAAAACCCTTATAGTAAATGGATTCTCACTCAAAGATTATTGATAATCTTCTTTCATAATCTTTGAGTATTTTATTTGTAAACTACTTTCCTAAACAATAAACACGCAGTGTTGGAAAGGTGTTTTCCATGCATAGTAGAAAATCTTTTGCAGGAAAAAGCATAATTAAAAATTTGATTTCAATATTGAAATCAATATTTATTATGATATTTTCGAAAGGGAGGAATTTAAAAATGGGTATTTTAAGTGGAAATCCTCAAAATGAACCGTTACATTACGGAGAAGTATTTGATATTTGGAGTTATCTTCTAGCAGCACAAGGTGGAATCGCAAGCCATCAAGTGTTTATGAATCACACAGGTGACGAAGATTTGAAGAAGTTTTTAGAAAGCTTAATTGAAAATGATATGAACTCGGAAATAGAAGAGTTAAAAACTCTGTTAAAGGTTAATGGCGTAGCATTACCGCCTGCTCCTCCAGAACGACCAGTTGCATCTATCGAAGACATTCCTCCAGGAGCGCGTATTAATGATGCTGAAATAGCAGCAGCTGTTTCTACAGGATTAGCAGCTGGGCTTGTGACATGTAGTCAAGTGATGGGAAAATGTCTTCGAGAAGATGTAGGGATGCTATTCGGACAATTTCATATGAAAAAAGCGCAAGCAGGTGTAACTTTGCTGCGTTTAAGTAAGAAAAAAGGGTGGGTAGTTCCACCTCCGTTACATGTAAGAAATTCTGACCAAGCTTAATAAACAAAAATAAAAAAGTGGCAGTGGCCACTTTTTTATTTTTTAGATGTATCCTTAAATTTGGATGTATTGATTGTGGAAGAATCTATATATTCATCTGACATCTCCATAGCATACTTATCATGATGAATATGGTTGTGATTTCTTAATGCATCGTCATTACGCAGTACTAATCTCTTCATATAAATGTGGAAGAAAACCTCTATTCCGCCAATAATTAATGTGGCTATAAATGAAGAAAGTCCGATATTACGAGTAGCATTTAAATTAGTAAATAAGGGTGTTAAAAGCCAAATTCCGAAGAAGATTAATCCGAAATCTGCCATTGTAGCAATCGTATTTCCGTATTTAGGCAAAATGAAGAGGTCGCCGATTAAATAGGAAGCTCCTGTTAGGAAAAGAGAAATGAGTAATACTCTAGGAATGGAAATGCCTTGAAAGATACCGAGTACGGTAAGTAATACTGCAGTTATCGCTGTGTATTTAATTAATAAAGCAACAATATGTTTCATCATTTTCCTCCATTGTTAAAACGTATATGAAATAAAAGATTTCATTAAAAACGGGTTATGCTATATAGCGTAACCCATTTTAATGAACCTTTAATGATAAGAAGTACAACCTGGGTAAGAAGCAGGCTTATACTACAGATAGTATTTTCGGAATATCGAGTTTTATTCACAAGGCGCAGTTCCATTCTTATAATACAGATGTTGCCTAAGTACAGTGTTTCTTTATTAAAATTAATAATTTTTTCCGGTTTCATGCTTAATGCATCTTTTTATCTACATATTTTCCATAATCGGGTACAGCGATTTTATCAAATTCTTGAACGAGTGTTTTGAGGCTTGTTGATAGCAATTCACCTGACATTGGTATCCCATGTCCAGTAATAGCGACCAGAGGCTTTACTTCTTCTAATTTAATGACTGATTCTTTAGCGGCTTTCCAGTCTGTTGTTAAATAACGAGGGGGGCCGCTTATTTCCTGCTCCTGAGTAAATACTTTATATAGATATTCCTGTTTCACTGTAACAAAAGCATCCCCAGCAATTAAAGTTCGGTCTTTTTCTCGGAATAATGAAATATGCCCAGGAGTATGCCCTGGTGTATGAATCCATCTAAACTCTGGCATATGGGGAACAGTTCCATCGGTAGGTAGTGCTTTTACGCTATTTCCTAAATCAATCGGTTCATTAGGGAATAGGGGAGACATTTTCGCTATCATACCACCTTCAACTGATGGATCTGGTTCAGGATAGCTTTGTTGTCCAGTCAAAAACGGTATCTCCATTGCATGGGCATAGACTGGAACATCCCAATACTTAATGAGTTCAATTATTCCTCCAACATGATCAAAATGCCCATGAGTTAAAATAATTGCTTTTGGGCGGCTATTTGTACCAAATCGATTCTCGGTAACAGAGATAATTTCATTTGCACATTTAGGCATTCCAGCATCAACTAAAACAAAATCATCGGTATGCGGATTCCCAACAAAACATATGTTGACGATTTGAATCGTGTAACAAAATAAATCAGACAATACTTTGATGCCATGACCACTTTCAATTGAAGTTGCTGGAATAAACTTGTAATCACTTCCATAATTCATTTCATTATCCATTTTGTATCCCCCTAAATATATTTTAATACGACATTATAGTTCCCTAATTTTGAAAATCCATTTTTGGGGATTTGAGAAAAGAATTAGTAGGGTGTTACAAAAAACTATAATTTAGTCCTAGAATTAAGAGGAAGACATATCAATTTATATAAAATGCAAACAGAAAATATTGATGTTAAAGTCATAGTTAATACTATTTTTTGAGGAGGGGTTACGAGTTAATAAAAGAATCATCAGGATATGATAATGTGGGTTCATATAAAAATTACATAACAGTAGCTGATATAAATTCATTAAATAAGACGATTACTTGTACCGATGCTTTTCATAATCAAAGAATGTTTAAGTTTGTTGATGTAATTGAGATTAGTTAAAATGTGTTTCTAGGTAACAGGCTCATCTTTAAGCTTATTACCTAGAACGATTTGTTCACCTACCAATCGTTCTGATGGAATAAATCTGGAATGTTCGGCATTTGTGCTTTCTGAGAGGAAGGTTAATAATCTTATCTTTAACGAATGTACCGAAAGAAATTTTTCCTTAAGCGTGTGAAAGGCGATAGCCTACTTTTCATTATTTAAGTTTTATTATTTTGAGTTTAGATGTATATCTTTGAAGAGGATATACCAAGTTCTTTTATTTAGATAATTACTCGAAACTTGAATGGGAAAAACATGATCAAGCCCCCATTCTAATTCGTTTATTTCATTTTCAAGTCCTGTTGGATAGAGTAAAAGGATCTTAAAATTATTTTTAACAATATTTGATAAAACTGTTTGTAATTCTAGCGCTTCAATGAAGTTTCCGCCCCATCTAACAAATAAAATGGATTGTGAATTATGAATTCTTTTGTAAAGATTATCAATTCTTCGATCTAATTTTTGTTTAAAATCATGGTATGTGATGAACCAATCTTCATTTGGAATAACAGGGAAATCATGATAAGATGTCACGTTATATTTTGTGTCTTTTATAATATGAGAAAAAACAGGTTGTATCACGCCATCATTAAACACAACATTTTGATCCGGCATTGCGTGCATGTTTTTTAATTCCATAAAGTCTATAAAATTATTTTTCAATAATTCGTTGATAGAAGAAAGATTCGGTGATACAAACCAATCTAGAGGACCTGAATATTTCCGCAACTTATATTTTTTTAGATGAATAGCAGTATAACAATTTTCCCCTAAACTAATAACATCATCATAAATTCCTTGAAGCGTTTTTATTTCCAATACAATCATCCTTTTTTAGAAAAATTAGTAGGTATATATAAATTCTAAAAAGCGCTATTATGACACAGAACATGCTTTTGAAAAAGAGGAGAACTGATTCATTATAAATAATATATGTATGTATAAAAACTCCTGTGAAAAGGCTCACAGGAGGATAAAATAAAGCATATTTCGGGTTATATACCATTTGTTGAGGTAAGAATTGTATGTAATAATGAATGGCGTTTCTATATATAAAGTGGAATACAGAAATACATTGAAGTTAGTTGTGAACAAATTATAATTTAAAATTGAGCGGAAATAAAATGCCCCAGTTGCAGAATGAAGCAACTGGGGCATTTTTTAATCTCTTCCTAACTTAATTATATCATGTAAATCAAGTTCGAAATAGACTGTTTATTCGTATTTACTCCTGCTACAATCAAGAACACATGCATAATAAGGAGAGATGTTACATGAGTTCTTTCGTTCTCGATTTTCAAGAAATAGAAAACACGCAGCTTTCACTCGTTGGTGGAAAAGGTTTGAATTTAGGGGAGTTATCTAACATTCAAGGGATACAAGTGCCAGAAGGATTTTGTGTTACAACGGTAGGGTATGAAAAGGCTATCGAGCAAAATGAAGAGCTTCATACTTTGTTGCAGCAGCTAACGAAGTTGAAAAAGGAAGAGCGAGCTCAAATTGGTAAAATTAGTAAGAAGATTAGGGAAGTCATTATGATAGTAGAAATTCCTACTGATTTAGTGGAAGCAGTAGCTCATTATCTCTCACGTTTTGGAAATGAACATGCGTATGCTGTGCGTTCTAGTGCTACGGCTGAAGATTTACCATATGCCTCGTTTGCTGGTCAACAAGATACGTATTTAAATATTATTGGAAAAGAAGCGATTTTGCAGCATGTAAGAAAGTGCTGGGCGTCTTTATTTACAGAACGAGCAGTTACGTACCGCATGCAAAATGGTTTTGAACATAATCAAGTTTCTATATGTGTTGTTGTTCAAAAAATGGTTTTCCCTGAGGCTTCGGGCATTTTATTTACGGCCGATCCGGTTACTTCTAACCGAAAGGTGCTATCAATTGATGCCAGTTTTGGACTTGGTGAGGCTTTAGTATCAGGACTGGTTTCTGCCGATAATTATAAAGTAAAAGAAGGCGAAATTACGGAAATGATGGTAGCAACTAAAAAATTAGCTATTTATGCTGTAAAAGAGGGCGGAACAGAGACGAAAAAGATTGATCCAGCTCAGCAAAAGCTTCAAACATTGTCTGAACAACAAATTTTAGAACTAGCAAGTATCGGACGACAGATTGAGTCTTATTTTGGCTGTCCGCAAGATATTGAATGGTGTCTAGCCCATGATACATTTTATATTGTCCAAAGTCGCCCAATCACGACATTATATCCAATCCCTGAAGAAAATGATGGGGGAAATCATGTGTATATATCGGTTGGCCATCAACAAATGATGACCGATGCGATGAAACCACTAGGGTTATCTTTTTTCCTGTTAACGACTAGTGCTCCTATGCGTAAAGCGGGAGGAAGACTATTTGTTGATGCTACGCAACAATTAGCTTCACCTGCTAGCAGAAATTACTTAATAAACACTTTAGGAAAATCGGATCCGCTCGTAAGAGATGCATTAACGACTATAATCGAGCGAGATGATTTTATTACATTGTTACCAGATGATGAAAAAGGAAAGAGTGCTGGTAAAAGTGTGCCACCTGCAAATTCGCAACCAGAAATCGAAAATGATCCGTCAATCGTTACGAATTTAATAAAGGCTAGTGAAGCATCGATCGAAGAGTTAAAACGAAACATGCAAACGAAATCAGGGATGGATGTACTCCATTTTATTTTGGAAGATATTCAGCAATTAAAGAAAGTATTATTTAACCCGCAAAGTATAGCGGTCATTATGGCAGGTATGAATGCTTCAACATGGATGAATGAAAAGATGGAGCAATGGCTAGGTGAAAAGAATGCAGCAGACACGCTTTCTCAATCGGTACAAAATAATATTACGTCTGAAATGGGTTTAGCATTAATGGATGTTGCTGATGTGATTCGGCCGTACCAAGAAGTAATTACGTATTTACAACATGTAGAAGATGATAGCTTTTTAGATGAATTGGTTCAGTTTAAAGGCGGGGAGAAAGCTCAAGAGGCAATTGATGCTTTTCTAAATAAATACGGAATGAGATGCAGCGGAGAAATCGATATTACGAAAACGCGCTGGATTGAGAAGCCAATAACCATTATCCCGATGATTTTAAATAATATAAGAGACTTTGAACATGGTGCAAGTAAGAGAAAGTTTGAAGAAGGTTTGCAAGAAGCTTTGCAAAAAGAAGAAGAGTTAATAGATCGATTGCAGCATTTGCCGGATGGTAAACAAAAAGTAGAAGAAACAAAGCGAATGATTCGAAATATCCGTAATTGTATCGGCTATCGTGAATATCCAAAATACGGTATGATTAATCGTTATTTCATATATAAGCAGGCGTTATTGAAAGAAGCTGAGCAACTTGTGCAAAGCGGTATCATTCGTGAAGTCGATGATATATACTATTTAACTTTTGAAGAGCTTCAAGAAGTAGTCCGCACGAATAAACTAGATTACGAGCTGATTCAAAAACAAAAAAATGATTATAAATTATATGAAAAACTAACGCCTCCTCGTATCATGACGTCTGATGGAGAAATCATTACAGGAAAATATAAACGAGAAAACCTCCCAGCTGATGCGATTGTAGGTTTGCCTGTTTCTTCAGGAGTGATTGAGGGAAGAGCTCGCGTTATTTTAAACATGGAAGAAGCGAATCTAGAAGAAGGAGATATATTAGTTACTGCGTTTACTGACCCTGGCTGGACACCATTGTTTGTGTCTATAAAAGGGTTAGTCACTGAAGTTGGCGGACTTATGACGCACGGAGCAGTGATTGCACGTGAATATGGATTACCAGCAGTCGTCGGAGTAGAGAATGCTACGAAATTAATAAAAGACGGACAAAGAATTCGGGTACATGGAACAGAAGGGTATATTGAAGTGTTGTAATGAAATAAAAGATCATCCGCTATTATAGTGGATGATCTTTTATTATATAGCGGACTTATTTCTTCAAACCGGCCGCATAAAAAGGTCCATGAACTGCGATTGTAGATAAAATACGAGCAATTTCCTCAGGTGTTTCTTTTTGCCCGTTATTTAACCATTCCTGAATAACACCAATATGAGCAGATGCCATATAAGAAGCTAAGTATTGGCTTGGGACAAGTAAATTCTCTTTATTAATGAGAGCACCATTCGTATCTTCAAATAGTGTTTTCCACATAAAGTCCTTCAGTTTTGTTTGGAAAGATAAATCTCCTTTTGGACTTAATACAGCTTTCATAAAATCACTATTTTCATTTAAAAACTCAAGAACAGAAGTGATAAGTATAAACGGCATTGTTGGGGAAGGATTTGACCCAAGATCAGCGATAACTTCAGGTAATCTTTGTTTGGCAATGCTAGAAAATTTATACATAATTTCCTCTTGGCATTTCGTCATTAAATCAAATTTATCTTGATAATGCGCATAGAAAGTACCGCGATTAATATTTGCTTTCGTTGTAATATCTTTCACTGTAATGGCGTCAAAACCTTTTTCTTCAATTAGTTCCACCAATGCATTTCGTATGGCAGTTTTCGTACGAACAACACGTAAATCTAAATTACTATCACGCAAAGCACGTCCCTCCTTCATTTTAGCCAACACATTTCAAAGATGTGTCATATAACCGACACATTCACGATTTTTGATTATTGTATAAGGTTCAACTCGAACATATAATTCAAAATATAAATAAACAACACGTTGTTGGTTATTATAAATCAAATTATATGAGGAGAAAAGAAAATGTTTAAAAATAAACTTTTATTGTTATCACCAGTTATTGCACTACTTGTTGTTTTTATTTTTTCATTAACGTTATTTCCAACTGTTCAACCTCAGCCGAGAAACTTGCCAATTGCAATTGTAAATGAGGATCAAGGAGTAGAAATTCCGAATCAACTGAAAATGAACATGGGGCAAACGATTGTTGATAATATGAAAAAGACATCAAAATCAGATGAAGAACCTGCGGTGAAGTGGGTAGAAGTAAAAAATAAAGAATCTGTGCAAAAAGGATTAAATAATCAAGAGTATTACGCAGCATTAGTTATTCCGAAAGACTTTAGCACAAAACAAGCATCATTACGAACACCACAGCCATCTTCGCCAGAGGTAGAAATATTCATAAATCAAGGAATGAATACAGCGGCTTCAACTATGGCAGGACAAATGTTAAATGCTGTAGTTGATAATATGAATAACACTGTTCGCACGCAATTATTAGAAGGATATAAAGCAAAAGGAGCTACATTAACAGCAGACCAAGTTTCAAAGGTAGTCACACCGATTGCAAAGAAAGTGACAAACGTAAATGAAACCGACAAAAATAGTGCGAACGGTAACTCGCCAATGTCTTTATTCCAGCCGTTATGGATTGCAAGTCTAGCGAGCGCAGCAATTATCTTTATTGCGATAAGTAAAATGCCAGTAAGTACAAGAAAAGAAAACTTTGTATTAAAACTAAAACAAATCATAACAGGAGCTATTGCGACACTTGTCATTGGATTTGGCCTTACATGGATCGCGGATGGTATGGTAGGGTTAAATATTACGAACTTCACAGATACGGCACTGTTTTTATCTATTACGTCCTTTAGTTTCTTCTTAATGATATCGGCGGTACTTTCATTAGTTGGATTAAAGGGAATTGGTGTATTTGCTCTCTTACTATTCTTTGGTGCACCGTTATTATCATTAGCGCCTGAAATGTTGTCGCCATTTTACCAAGACTGGGTGTATGCATGGTTACCTATGCGATTTATGATTGAAGGGCTTAGAGAAATCTTCTTCTTCGGAAAAGGGTTAAGCTGGAGTACACCTCTTACTGTACTCGTTTGGATTGGTGCGGTAAGTATGGTTATTATTTTATCGACTGCTTTCAAACGTAATGTAGTAAAGGAACAAAAAACTGAAGTGAATGCATAAAAATAAATAAAGGAAAAACCGTTTCACTAGCAGTGGAGCGGTTTTTTATGTTGAAATACAAGTAAGTGTACAAAATATATTGATATAATGAAAAGGGAGTTAGTAGTTTGTTGAACTAACTGTCCCTTAGCTAGGCTTGGGATGTAGAAATCCTCCTGAAAAATCTGTTGTACTATATAATGATTATCTCTGATATGCTTTATTTTTGTTAGTTTTTCTACATTTTCTACCATACAACGTGAAATCGTAGAGGGTGTTGCAAAGTTAACAAAACATAAACATGCAAAAATAAATGCATAAAGAATTATAGTACTCAAGATTATCTTTAAAAAGTAAGGATTTCATAATAAAGCTCTTTGAAGAGGGGATAAACAAAATAGACTATTTTAAATTGGACGTATGAAAAAGGAATGAGAGGAAGAGTAAAATGAAACAGATTTCAATTTTAATAGCGGATGATGAGGTGGAAATTGCTGAATTAATTGGGATACATTTAGAAAAAGAAGGTTATCATGTTGTGAAAGCTACTGATGGAGAAGAAGCGGTTCTTATCATTCAATCGCAACCAATTGATTTAGTTATTTTAGATATTATGATGCCGAAAATGGATGGTTATGAAGTAGCAAGACAAATCCGCATAAAACATAATATGCCAATCATTTTCCTAAGCGCGAAAACATCTGATTTTGATAAGGTGACAGGTCTTGTACTAGGTGCGGATGATTATATGACAAAGCCTTTTGCACCAATTGAATTAGTTGCACGTGTAAATGCACAATTACGTCGATTTCTTACGTTAAATCAACCGATAGTAGAGGAGAATAAATCCGTTTTAGAAATAAGCGGAGTGGCTATTAACCTTGATCAAAGAAAGGTAAATGTATATGGTGAACAAATTGAATTAACTCCAAAAGAGTTTAATATTTTATATTTATTAGCGAGTCATCCAAAGAAAGTGTACAGTGTGGAACACATTTTTCAACAAGTGTGGGCGGATGATTATTTCGATGGTGGAAGTACGGTTGCGGTACATATCCGTACTTTACGAAAAAAAATTGGGGAGGATACAAGAAAGGATAAGTTAATAAAAACGGTATGGGGGGTAGGTTATACGTTCAATGGCTAACATGATGAGAAGTTTTCGTTTTAAAATGATTGCTTTGTTTGCACTAAGTATGGTACTAGCAGCTGGCGGAACATATATAATTTATAAAGCATTACAGCTTTATTATAGAACGATGGTACGTTACGAAGATTATTTAGCTCAATTTAGACCAATTGTAGATATTAAATTCTTTTTAATGTGTTTTATCCCACTATCTGTTGTATTCTTTTTCTTTTTAACAAAACCATACTTAAAATATTTTAATGAAATTTCAAACGGTATTCACCATCTTGCTAACGGTGATTTTACAAAGAGAGTTCATATTACTTCAAATGATGAATTTGGCGAGATTGCGCGTGAAATGAATATAGCGAGTGAAAAATTAAAAGAGGCTGTTGAGAGAGGGGACTTTGCAGAAAGTAGTAAAGATCAGCTCGTCGTTAACTTAGCTCATGATTTAAGAACGCCTTTAACATCTGTTTTAGGTTATTTAGATTTAATTCTTAAAGATGAGAGTTTAACGAAGGAGCAAATTAAACATTTTTCTATGATTGCATTTGCGAAATCACAGCGACTTGAAAGCTTAATTGATGAGCTATTTGAAATTACGCGAATGAATTATGGTGTGCTAAAGTTAGATAAAAAAATAATTAATATAAGTGAGTTGCTTATACAATTAGATGAGGAGTTATATCCATTATTGGAGAAACATCATTTAGAAGCTAGGTTGAATGTTAATCCTCATTTATATATTTATGGTGACGGGAATTTGTTAGCTCGAGTATTTGAAAATCTTGTAACGAATGCGGTTAGATACGGAGATAATGGCCAATTTGTTGATATGAATGGATATATTGAAAATGGAGAGGTTATTGTACAAATTATTAATTACGGAGATAGCATTCCAGAAGAAGATTTGCCCTATCTTTTTGACATGCTTTATACAGGTGATAAAGCAAGAACAGGGCAAAAAGGTGGTACGGGCCTTGGGTTATTTATTGCCAAAAATATTGTTGAACAGCATAATGGAATGATTTCAGCAGAAAGTAATGTAATTAGAACAATATTTGAAGTAAGGTTGCCAAAAGAAGAGAGTCCAAGAATTTAATAAAATTTTAATGTTTACCCCACTTTTTATTTAATTAGTTTTTTCTATCCTATACGTATGTTAGGTCAAGGAGGAACTGGTAATGAAAAAGTGGGGCTTTTTATATTAAAAAAGTTCAAAAAGTATTAAAGAAAAGGACGTACATTTTCTAACAATAAAACACATGAAAAAGTGAGGATATTATGAAGAAAGCAACAAAACTAGTCATCGTTGGTGTAATTACAATTGGTTTAGGGGTCGGGTCTTATATGACATTTGCAGGAGAATCTGAACCAGTTAAAACTTATAAAACATATGAAGTGACGGAAAAACAAATAGAGAATGAGCAAAAATTAGGCGGCGAAGTTATCCCAAATGGTATAGAAATAATTTCATTTGATTCAACAAAAGGTACGTATGAATTAGCTGTAAAAAAAGGTGATGAAGTGAAAAAAGGGCAACTCCTTTTTAAATATAATGACCCTATTACGAAACAAGGTGTAACAGAAGCGGAAATGCGAAAGAAAATTGCACAAAAAGAAGTAACATTGCATCAGAAACAAATGGATGCAGCGAAGCAGAAATTAAAAAAAGATAAAAACGCTGGTCTTCCTGAGGAAACGTTAAAAGCATCAGAAATCGAAGTACAACAATTAGAATCGAAACTTGAAATGAAAAGGTTTGAAGTAGAAAAAGTTGATGAAATGATTAAAGCAGCAAAAGAGAAAGTAAACACACTTTCAGTAATGAGCCCGGCTGATGGTGTAATTGATGACATCGTCAAAAATAATGATGCTGGAATGAGTGGGATTACGCTTCGTCACGCTGGTCCATTTAAAGTAAAAGGTAAACTGTCTGAATATGAGCTTGCGAGTGTGAAAGTTGGACAAGAAGTAATAGTTTCATCAAAAACTGTATCAGGTAAGACGTGGTCAGGAAAAGTTACAGAAATCGGATCTACACCATTAAAGAATATGGATGAAAACAAAAGAGTTTCTAGCTATCCATTCACTGTTACATTAAACGATAGTGAAGGATTACAAAACGGTTTCCACGTAAACGTGACAAATAAAACAGGCGAAGCAACCGGTACAATCGTTTCGAAAAGCAGTATGGTGAAAAAAGGTGACAAAGATGTTGTATTCGTTATCAAAGATGGAAGAGCGAAAGAAAAAGTGGTTACGGTTGAATTTGAAACGGATCATGAAGCAAAAGTTTCTGGAGTGAAAAAAGGTGTACAAATTATCTCTGAACCTATGAAAAATCTAAAAGATGGTATGGAGGTTAACACAAAATGATTCATTTAAAAGGCATCACGAAATCTTTTCAAAACGGTACAGAGTCCGTCCAAATATTACATGGAATCGATCTAATACTGAATCAGGGGGAATTCACTTCCATTATGGGACCATCAGGTTCTGGTAAGTCAACCTTAATGAACATTATCGGTTGTTTAGATAAACCAACTGCAGGTACCTATGAGCTAGCTGGTCAAAATATTTCAACTATGTCTGAAACAGAGCTTGCACACATACGTAATAAAGAAATCGGCTTTGTATTTCAAAATTTTATGCTACTACCAAGACTTACAGCTCTTCAAAATGTAGAATTACCTCTTATTTATGCGGGAGTTGACAAAACAGAAAGACGCGAGCGTTCGTTAGCTGCTTTAACGAAAATTGGGTTAGCTGACCGTGCTACTTATCTTCCAAGTGAGTTATCAGGTGGTCAAAAACAGCGTGTTGCTGTAGCGCGTGCGATTGTAAATAATCCGAAATTTATTTTAGCTGATGAACCAACAGGTGCCCTTGATACGAAAACGAGTGAACAAATTATGGAGCTCTTTTACGAATTAAATAAACAAGGTTCAACGATTATTATGATTACTCACGATCGTGAAATCGGGGAAGCAGCAGCACGTCAAATTGTAATTCGTGACGGCAATATCGTTCAAGATTGGAGAGAATAAATTTGAATACAAATGAAAATATACGCATGGCCGTATCTTCTATCTTTGCGCATAAAATGCGATCTATATTAACAATGCTAGGCATTATTATTGGAATCAGTGCAATTATTACAATTATTTCAATGGGAGATGGACAGACTGCAAAGATGCAAAAAGAACTTGCAGAGAATCAGCATATGGATGAACTTAAAATAGAATATTTCAACCCGAATTCTCCGACAGAAAAGGCAAAAATTACACCAGATATGGTTAAGCAATTGCAAGTGATACGAGGTGTAAAAGCTGTGTACCCCAACGTAAATATGGACGTAAAAGTATATACAGGATCAAAAAATGTTTCCTTTAGTTTAAATGGGGGAACAGGAAACTTTATGCAGGACTCTAAAATGAAAATGGTGCATGGGCGAGAGTTAACAACGGATGAACTCAAAAAGCCAATTCCGGTTGTAATTGTAGCTGAAGATTTATTTAAAGTACTATTTGATACTTGGAAAGATTATTTGTATATAGATATAAAAGGAAAACCATATAAAGTTGTCGGGGTGTACAAATATGAAGACGGTTTTCAGCGCCAATTTAAATTGTATGAAGGATATACATCTATCGACAATGCACCTTTAATTGCGGGGATTGAGGAATACGATACATTGAAAATTAAGTTATCTTCTCCAAGTGAGCGAGAGACTGTAGAAAAACAAGCTATATCTGTATTGAATGAATTGAAATCCCCAGAATTTGAGCATTCTTTTAAAGTCGAGGATACGAAAGCATATGGTCAAAAAATAGAAGAGTCAACACGAACGATGAAAATAGTATTTGCTAGTATTGCAGGGATTTCCTTACTTGTAGGTGGTATTGGTGTGATGAATATTATGTTAGTATCCGTTACAGAGCGTACACGTGAAATAGGTATTCGAAAAGCACTCGGTGCAACGAGAGGGAAAATATTAACACAATTTCTCATCGAAGCATGTATTTTAACGTCATTAGGCGGGGCTATTGGTTTTGGATTAGGTATGTTTTTTGCTTGGATCGCTTCATTAATAGGTGAATGGCCACTGGTTATCTCCGTAAGTCTTGGATTACTCTCAGTTGGAATATCGATGTCAATTGGTATTGTCTTTGGCATATTACCGGCTAATAAAGCAGCTAAATTGGATCCGATTGAGTGTCTACGATATGAATAAGTGGAAAGGTAATTTTTTAGTAAGGTGTTTTCAAAAAAGAGTAAATAATCCTGCGAGTATTCACTCTTTTTTCCAACAAGTCATTGATGTAATGTCTTCAATTTCTGGAAGGATGGCTGGTGACCCTATCTAGCATTATTCTGTGTAATATTTTGCATCAATCATTTCCTGGAGGCTCAGATAAATGAATTTATTTGAAATAGTTCAACGTAACATACGGCTTAATTTTAAAGAGTATATACTCTATTTTGTATCGTTAGCTTCAAGTATGCTTATCTATTTTATATTTGCATCACTTCGATATAGTACTCAAGTAAAAAAAGAAATGATTAATAATGTGATGATTAATAGTGTTTTTCAATCTTCAAAAGTGATTCTCATTATTTTTATTGCCATATTTATTATTTATTCTACTAATTTTTTTATAAGGAAACGTAAAAAAGAGGTAGGATTATATTCTTTACTAGGAATAACTAAAAAACAAATTGGTACGATGTTATTTTGTGAGACTATGATAATGGGAGGCGTTGCTTTAGTAGTTGGCATACTGATTGGCAGCGTGAGCTTTAAATTATTATTAGGGTTGTTAATGAGCTTAATGAAATTAGACGTATCTA
>Ga0209130_1000909_pt1 | contig 23891 bp, 21 predicted proteins | sample AraplaMF_Cvi_mLB_FD_184264 | JGI IMG/M metagenome (GOLD analysis project Ga0209130, IMG submission 184264) | Arabidopsis root microbial communities from the University of North Carolina, USA - plate scrape MF_Cvi_mLB (SPAdes) (version 2) | ecosystem: Host-associated > Plants > Roots > Endosphere...
GGTCGCGGCCGAGATGGATGCGCACCGGCTCCGCGATCTGGTCGCCGATGGTGTAGACCGGGTTCAGGCTGGTCATCGGCTCCTGGAACACCATGCCGATGTCGTTGCCCCGGATCCGGCGCCGCGCCTCCCCGTCCAGCGTCGCCAGGTCCCGCCCCTGCCCGTCCTTGCCGCGGAATCGGATCGACCCCGCGGCCACCCGGCCCGCCTTGGCCGGCAGCAGCCCCATGATGGAGAGGCTCGTCACCGACTTGCCGGAGCCGGACTCGCCGACCAGCGCGACGGTCTCCGCCGGGCCGATCGCGAGGTCGAGATCCGCCACCGCGGTCACCTCGCGGCCGCGGATGCGGAACACGGTCCGCAGCCCGCTGACCTCGAGGATAGGGTGCTGAGCCTCCGCCATTCTTCCCCTCAGGCCAAGAGGCCGGTCGCCTGCAGGATCGCCTCGACCTTGGCGGCCTCGGCGTCGTTCAGCGCCCGCTGCGGCCGGGCCATGATGTTGGTGTCGATGATGCCGAGGCGGCGCATCGCGGTCTTGAAGCCGCCGACGCCGGCCGACCCGGCGCTGGTGCGCGGCAGGCTGACCCAGACGATCTCGAACAGGCGGCACAGCCGCTCCTGCTCCGCCCGCGCCGCCGCCCAGTCGCCCTTGCGGCACAGGTCGTAGAGGCGGACATAGCCATGCGGGTCGACATTGGCGAGGCCGGGCACGATGCCGTGGGCGCCGGCGGCCAGGACGGAATCGCACACGATCTCCGACCCCGTCATCATCGCGAATTCCGGCTTGTCGGCCAGGTCCATCAAAGCAAAACGGAAATTGCCGTCATCGCCGCTGGAATCCTTCAGCCCGGCGATGGTGCCCTCGCGGGCCAGCGCCACCACGCCGGACCGGTCCAGCTTGACATGGACGCAGACCGGGATGTCGTAGGCGATGACCGGCACGTCGATGGCCTCGCGGACATAGCGGAAATGGTCGACGATCTCAGGCTGGCTGGTGCGGGCATAGAAGGGCGCAGTCACCACCACGGCGGCGACGCCGATCGACTGCGCCACCTTGGCGTGGCCGATGACGCGGTCGGTGGTCGGGTCGATCACCCCGGCCAGCACCGGCACGCGGCCGTTCGCGACCTTGACCGCATGCTCCAGGATCCGCCGCCGGGTCGCCTCGTCATGGAACACCACCTCGCTGGTCGAGCCGAGCACGAAAAGGCCGTGCACGCCGCCGTCGATCAGATGCTCGAGCACGCGGGTGAAGGACGGATAGTCGACCTGGAAATCCGCGGTCAGCGGGGTGACGACGGGCGGGACGACGCCCTGGAAGGCTGGAGCTGATGCCATGATGAAGGACTTTTCGGTCAGTTGAGTTCGGAACGGGGGTCGAAGGCGTCGCGCAATCCGTCGCCGACGAAGTTGATGGCGAGCACGGTGATCACCAGGGCGGCGCCCGGGAACAGCCATTGCCAGGGGTATTGCTCCAGCACCACGGTGCTGCGGGCGGCGTTCAGCATGTTGCCCCAGCTCGCCTCCGGCGGCGGCACGCCGAGGCCGAGGAAGGACAGGCCGGCCTCGAGCAGGATCGCGGCGGCGATCTGCAGCGTGGCGTAGACCACCAGGATGTCGATCGAGTTCGGCAGGCCGTGCCGCCACAGCAGGTGGCCCAGGCCGGCGCCCATGCCGCGCGACGCGACCACGAAGTCGCGCTCGCGCAGCTCCATCAGCCGGGCCCGCACCATGCGCGCCAGCACCGGCCAGGACAGCAGCGAGATGACGATGATGGTCGGCACGATGCCGGCGCCGGTGATCGAGGCCAGCACCAGCAGCGAGATCACCGGCGGCAGGGTCATGGCGAGGTCTACGAAGCGCATGATCGCCGCATCGGTGAAGCGGCCGGCCATGGCCGAGATCGACCCGACCAGGAAGCCGATCACCACCGAGATCGCGACCGACACCACGGCGACCAGCAGCGAGATGCGGCCGCCCTGCAGCACCCGGGCCAGGATGTCGCGGCCGACACCGTCCGTGCCGAGCCAATGGGCGACGCTGGGCCCCTTGTTGAGGGCCAGGAGGTCGATGTCGTTCGGCTTGTGGCCCAGGATCAGCGGGTAGCAGACGATCAGCACCAGCATCGGCACCAGGATGGCGATGCCGGCCAGCGCCGCGCCGTTGGCGGCAAAGCGGCGGAAGGCGCGGGCCAGCGGGCCATTGCCGCCGCGGGAGCGGGAGGTTTCCGCGATTGCCATCAGGCCACCTGGATGCGCGGGTCGATCGCCGCATAGGCGATGTCGGTGAGCAGGTTGGCGAGGATCACGCAGGCGCCGACCACCAGCGTCGCCCCCATGATCACCGGGTAGTCGCGGGTCTCCACCGCATTGACCAGCAGGAGGCCCATGCCCGGCCAGTTGAAGACGCTCTCGAGGAAGATGGCGCCGCCGACGGCGATGCCGATGGTCGAACCGATCAGGGTCACGACCGGCAGCAGCGCGTTGCGCAGTGCGTGCTTCACCACCACCCAGAACTCCTTCACCCCCTTGGCGCGGGCCGAGCGGACATAGTCCTGGTTCAGCACCTCCAAGAGCGAAGCGCGCATGTAGCGCATGATCAGCGCGGCATGGCCGATCGACAGCAGCAGCGCCGGCAGGATCAGGTGGCTGGCCAGGTCGCCGAGCGAGAACGGCGCGCCGGGGGTCAGCATGCCGCCGGATGGCGCCCAGCGCAGCAGCACGGAGAAGACGTAGAGGCCGACCAGCGCGGTCAGGAAGGCCGGGCTGGAGATGCCGAGGAAGGCGGCGACCGACAGGCCGAGATCGGTCGCCGAGTTGCGCCGGACGGCGCCGATGATGCCGGCGCCGATGCCGACGACGATGGCGATCGCCAGCCCCGTCCCCATCAGCAGCAGGGTCGGGCCGATGCGCTGCGCCACCAGGCCCAGCACGGTCTCGCCATTGCGCTGCAGCGAGAAGCCGAGATCGCCGCGCAGCGCCCCGCCCAGCCAGGCGAGGTACTGCACCGGCAGCGGCTGGTCGAGGCCGAGACGGGCGCGCACGGCGGCCATCTCCTCCTGCGACATCGCCACATTCGGGTTGATGTAGGCGTCGATCGGGTCGCCAGGCGCGAGCCGGAGCAGGATGAAGATCAGCAGGCTGAGAGCGATCAGCATGCCGATCCCGACCGCGAGGCGACGAAGGCAGAAATTCAGCATGTCCTGTCCCGGCGGGACGGCGCGGCCCGGCTGGCCGCGCCCCCTGCCCCATGGATGGATGTCAGTTGCCGAGCGCCCACTTCTCCGGATGGGCGGCGAAGGGACCGCCGGCCGGGGCCGGGATCCAGACGAAGTCCTTCAGCTTGGCTGAGGCGACGCCGTAGCGCTTGGCCACCCACATGGTGGCCCAGGGCAGGTTGGCGTTCATCGCCTTGCACACGGCCTGATAGCGCTCGGCCCGCTTGCTGTCGTCGGTCTCGTTCAGGGCGGCGTCGAAGGCGCCGGTCACCTCCGGCATGCGGATGCGCAGGAAGTTGGCGCCGGCCGGCGGGATCTGCTTCTCGTTCAGGCCGATGTTGATGGCGCTGGGGTCCGGCCCGTTCTGCAGCCCGGCATAGACCAGCGGGAACTGCGACCAGTCCGGATTCTGGGCGTAGATGGTGGCGTTGTAGGTCGGCGTGTCGACCGCCCGCGGCACCACATTGATGCCGACCTGGCCCAGCATCGCCTGCACCGCGGCCAGCACGTTCGAGGCCAGCGGCGTGTTGTAGTAGGTCAGCAGCGGGATCGGCTTGCTGCCGTTGATCTGGTCCCAGCCGGCCTCGGCCAGCAGCTGCTTCGCCTTCTCCGGATCATAGGCGTATGCGTCGAGGCCCGAGGGCAGCAGGTGGTCGGCGACATAGCCGCAATTGGCGATCTCGGCGGCGCCCTTGTAGAGGCTCTGCACGATCGCGTCGCGGTTGATGGCGTGCATCACCGCCTGGCGGACGCGGACGTCCTTCCACAGCGGGACCTCCTGGTTGAAGCCCAGATAGTTGACGACGTAGGAGTTGCCCTCGATCACCTTGAAACCGTCATTGCCCTGGAAGGTCGCGACGTCATCGGCCTCGACATAGCTGAAGGCGATCTCGCCGGAGCGCAGCGCCGCCACCGCCGCCGCGGTGTTGGCGAAATAGCGGTTGATGATCCGGTCGGTGACCGGCTTGCCGCCGCGGTAGTCCGGGTTGGCGGCCAGCTCGACATACTGGTCAGTGACGTAGCGCGAGAACTTGTACGGGCCGGTGCCGATCGGCGACTTCGACCACCATTCATGCTTGGCCAGCGTGTCCGACGGGATGTCCTTCAGCGCGTGCTGCGGCAGCATCATCAGCTGGGTCAGCGTCGCCAGCAGCCCGGCATTCGGCGCTGACAGCTTCAGCACCGCGGTCTTCGCGTCCGGCGTCTCGACCGAGGCGATGGCGCCGAGCCGGGCGGCGAACACCGTGCCGGTGGCGCCGTTCTTCGCGGTGTCGATGGTGAACTTCACATCGGCCGAGGTGAAGGGCTGGCCGTCATGCCATTTCGCATCGGCCAGCTTGAAGGTGTATTGCAGCTTGTCGGCGCTGACCTCGTAGCTCGACGCCAGGTCGCCGACGATGCTCTCCAGCTTGTCGTCGTTGATCACCAGCGGCTCGAAATACAGGCTGAGCCAGGTGAAGCCGCCGGTGGCGGCGAGCGGGTTGAAGTTGCCCTGGAAGCCACCCGGGCCGACATCGAACCCGCCGGTGATCGTCGACGGCTCCTGCGCCACAGCGGGGGCACCCGGCGCCCAAGCCATGGCGGCGGCGAGCGCCAGCGCGGATGCCAGCATCCTGAATCTCATCATGTCCTCCCTGTCAGTTTTCTGCTTTCGCGCCCTTCCGGGTCGCGAGGAGACGGGCGATCCCGTCATAGTGCTGGTCGAGACGGCTGCGGGCCGCGGCCCCGTCGCGCGCCTCGATGGCAGCACAGATCTCCTGGTGGTCCCGCCAGGTCGCCATCGGGTCGACATTGGCCAAATTCACGAAGTCGGACGCCTTGTAGAAGGCCATCCAGAACACATCGATCAGGCTGGTCAGCATGCGGTTGTTCTGGCAGCGGAACAGCAGGTGGTGGAACTGCTGGTCCTCCTCGGCGAAGCTCTCGTTCCGCTCGGCCCGGCGGCGCATGCGCTCGACCGTGTCCTTCAGCTCCGCCAGGTCGGCCTCGCCGATCAGCTCGATGGTCTTGCCGATCAGCCCGACCTCGAGCACACGGCGGATCTCCAGCACCTCCTCGACCTCGCGTAGCGCGCCGCCCAGGCCATAGGCCAGGTTGGCCAGCAGCGGTTCGAAGGAGAAGGCCTTCACGAACACGCCGATGCCGCGCCGAGTCTCCAGGATGCCGAGCGATTCCAGCGCCTTGATCGCCTCGCGCACCGAGTTGCGGCTGACCCCGAGCTGCTGCGCCAGGTCGTTCTCCGGCGGCAGCGGCGCACCGGGGGTCAGGGCGTTGTCGTCGATGTAGCTCTTCAAGCTCTCCTGCACCGAGACATGGAGCAGGGGCGGCCGGGCGAGCGGCTTGATCTCCTTCATAGGCGGCATCCCCGGATCAGCATGGCTTGATGGTTGCCGACTTGTAGGATATCTGTCAAGGCCATAAGCCAAGAGGGAGGATGGGATGGCCCGGGTGGCCTTGGCAGGCGTTGGACATTGGCATGCGGGCATGCATCTGGAGGCGGCCCGGGCGGCGGGCGCCGAGATGGTCGCCGCCTGGGATCCGGACTCAGCGGTCGCAGCTGAATTCGCCGCGGTGCACGGGGTGGCGCACGAGCCCACGATCGCGGCGCTGATGGCGACAAAGCCCGACCTGACCGTGGTCATGGGCCGGCCGGACCAGGTGCCTGAACTGGCCCTGGCCTGCATCGAGGCGGACCTGCCGATCGTGCTGGAGAAGCCGGCCGCCGTGTCCACCGCCGCCCTCGAACCGCTGGCCAAGGCGGCCCGCGGCCTGTTCGTCGCCATCCCCCTGCCCAATCGCTGCGGCCCGATCTGGGCCGAGATCGAAGCGCTGAAGGCCGCCGGCCGGCTCGGCCCGGTCTCGCACGCCCAGTTCCGCATTGTGAACGGGCCGCCGGAACGCTACCGGCTGGACGGAGTGCCCTGGGTGCTGGACCCGGCCATTGGCGGTGGCGGCGCACTGCGCAACCTCGGCATCCACGGCATCGATGCCGCAGTGACCCTGGCCGGCGGCGCCGACCTCACTGTCGTCTCAGCCGCCATCGACCGGCGGCTGCATGGCGAGGCGGTCGAGGAGTATGCGATCGTCACCCTGCGGGCGCCCGACGGCATGATCGCAACGGTCGAGGCCGGCTACACCTATGCATCGATGGCCCCGGGCGGCGATTTCGAATGGCGAGTCTCGGCCCGCAACGCCTACCTCATCGACCGCGGCGATGCCTGCCGCGTCGCCACGCTGGATGACGGGCAGGTGCGCGACCTGGCCCCGATCCCGCCGGCGGACCGGTACAAGGCCTTCATGGCCGATACGCTGGACCGCCTGGCGCGCGGCGCGGCACCATCGGTCGGGATCGGCGACTATCTGCAGGCCATGCGCCTGATCGACCGGGCTTACCAGGAGGCCGCAGCATGATCGGCATCGGCATCATCGGCGCCGGCTTCTTCGGTGCGATCCATGCACGGGCCATCGCCGCCGTCCCGGGCGCGCGGGTCGCGGCCGTCTGCCGCCAGGACCTCGACGCCGCCCAGGCCTTCGCGCGGGAGCATGGCGGCAACGCCCATGCAGATTGGCGAGCGCTGCTTGATGATCCGGCGGTCGACACGGTGCTGATCGCCACGCCGCATCACCTGCATGCCGAGATGGCGATCGCCGCAGCGCAGGCCGGCAAGCACATCCTGCTGGAAAAGCCGATGGCGCCGACCGTCGCCGAATGCGACGCGATCAACGCCGCGGTGGCCAAGGCCGGGATCCATCTGATGGTCGGCCACGTCCTGCATTTCGCCCTGCCCTGCCTCGCCGCGCGGGAGATCGTCGCGGGCGGCAGCATCGGCCGCCCGGTGCTGGGCAGCAGCTGGCTGATCAAGCTGTGGATGGAGGCGAACCGCCAGCCCTGGCACCTGTCGCCGAAGTCCGGCGGCGGCATGCTGCTGACCGCCGGGATCCACGCGCTCGACCGGCTGGTCTGGCTGATGGACGGCCCGGTGGGGTCGGTCTCGGCCATGGCCGGCACCCATTTCCACGACCAGGAGGCCGACGACACGGCGCTGATGCTGCTGCGCTTCGCCGATGGACGGATCGGCCAGGTGGCGAGCGTCGGCTACCGCGACGGCGGCGTCGGCTTCGCCATGGACCTGGTCTGCGAGGCCGGGGCGCTGCGCCTCGACTTCGACCAGGGCGCCATGGTCGGCCGGGGCGGCGCCTGGACCCCGGTGCCGAATTCGATCGAGCCGGACTGGGCGCAGCGCGCGGTCGAGCGCGAATGGCAGTCGATGCTCGCCCTGATCGGCGGCACGGGTCCGAACCCGGCGGATGGGCACTATGGCCGCCACCTCATCGCCTGCATCGAGGCGGCCGGGCAGTCCGAGCGGTCCCGCCGCGAGGTCGCGCTGGCATAGCCCGAACCGCAGCCCCAGCCAGCGACCCGCTGGTCACTGCGATGGTGCGGAGGCGCGGCTGAGCGCCTGCTGCAGATCCGCAAGCTCCTCGCAGCCCTGCGGGCACAGCGCCTTCAGCCTGGCCTCGTTCTGCCGGGCCCGGGCGACGTCGCCGAGCTGCAGGTAGAGCTCGCCGGAATATTCGAGCGCGCCCTTGTGATCGGGGTCGGAGTCGAGGGCCTTCTGATAGAAGGTCATCGCCGCCTCGGTATCGCCGCTCTTGCGCAGGCTGAACCCCATCAGGTTGTAGACGTCGGCGTGCTCGACGCCGTCTTCGATCAGGACGTTGAGATCGGCGATCGCACCGCGATAGTCCGCCGCCTCGATCTTGTCACGGATGGCATCGAGCTCCGGCGCGTCACCCGGAAAGTTGATATCGACCGCCAGCGCCGGCGACGTCCCCGCGGCCAGCAGCGCGGCGAAGACGAGTACGTGCAGGGCTTTCATGATGAGCTCTCTCCAGATCATGTCCGGGACGAACGCACAGTCGCTGCCATCCCCGGCGAAGCGGCCGGAGCCGAGAACGGGAATGCGCGCCGCAGGCCTGCATCTTGTCGGCGATCACGTGGACGAGCAACGCCGGTGGGGCTGGACCGCCAGCGGACACTCCCGCTGATGGGCGCCCCGCCATTGGTGCGGGCGGCCAGATTATTGCGAACGAATATGTGAAATGTCAGAATCATCTTGTGAGATGTCACGTACAATGCCACGCTGCCGGGCATGTACGATCCTGCCTCGCCTTTCGCCCAGGCCCAGGCCCCCGGTGCCGAGCCGAAAGCAGCCTTCGCGCTGAAGCGGCTGCGCCGGGCCGTGATCGAGTGCGAGCTGCGGCCGGGCGCCGAATGCTCCGAGCCCGATCTCGCCAAGCGCTTCGGCCTGGGCCGCGCCGCCATTCGCACCGCCCTCGTCACCCTGGCCGCAGAGGGGCTGGTCGCGGTCGAGCCGCGCCGCGGCTGGCGGGTGGCGCCGGTCACCGGCGCGCTGATCGGCGACGTGATCCGGGCCCGGAAAGCGATCGAGCCCGGCCTGGCCGAGATCCGGCTGCCGCCGGACGCCGCGGCCCGGCTGACCGCGATAACGCGGATGGGGGCTGCGCTGCAGGGTCGCAAGGACCGCCAGGCCCTGGTCACATTGCGCGCCACCGACCGTCAGATCCTGGACCAGTTGGCCGCCCAGGCCGGCGGGCTGGTCGGCGGCTGGCTGGACCAGGCCTGGAACCAGGCGGACCGGATCGCGGCCTTCTTCGACCTCGCCGGGCGGCACCACCGGCCGATCGCGCGGGAGCCGCTGGTCACGGCGCTCGCCGCCGAGGACACGGCGACGGCGCGGCGCGAGATCGCGGCCGCGATCGCAAGCTTCCAGGATTTCGCGACCGAAGCCTTGTTCTCCCTGCCCTCGTCCCTCGACGTGGCCGGGACAGGGCGCGGCAGGCATCGACGGCAAACCGGACCGGCCATGGCACGACCAGACCGGCCACAACAACAGGGGGACATCACATGACGCAGATCAGAAGCGGATGGCTGGGTGTGGCGCTCGGGGCGATGATGCTGGCGGCGGCGCCGGCCATGGCCAAGGACCGGCTCACTGTCGACCTGGTGAACGAGCCGTCCTCGCTGGACCCGCAGCTGCAGTGGAATCCGGACAGCTACTACGTCTACCGCAACGTCTTCGACAACCTGGTGACCCGCGACGACAAGGGCGAGATCGTCCCGCAGGTCGCGACGTCGTGGAAATACCTCTCGGACACCGAGATCGAGTTCCAGATCCGCGACGACATCACCTTCCATGACGGCCAGAAGCTGACGGCGGAGGATGTCGCCTTCAGCATCCGCCGCATCACCGACCCGAAATTCGCCAGCCCGCAGCTGGGCCAGTTCAACAAGATCACCGGCGCCGAGGCGACCGGCCCGACCACGGCCCGCATCAAGACCGATGGCCCCTACCCCGCCCTGCTGGCCCAGCTGGTGAAGCTGTCGATCGTGCCGAAGCATGTGGTCGAGGCGGTGGGCAACGACGCCTTCAACCAGAAGCCGGTCGGCAGCGGCCCGTACAAGTTCGAATCCTGGCAGCGCGGCGTCGCCGTCACCCTGACCCGCAACGACGCCTATTGGGGCACTAAGGGCCCGTTCCAGACCGCGGTGTTCCGTGCCGTGCCGGACGCCGCGACCCGCGTGGCCGACCTGCAGGCCGGCACCGCCGATCTCGTCGTCACCCTCGACAGCGACCTGGCCGCGCAGATCCAGGGCTCGGACAAGGTCAAGCCGCTGGTGGTGCTGACCGAGCGCGTCGCCTATCTGCGGCTGAACCCGATGAACCCGCCCTTCGACAACCCGAAGCTGCGCCAGGCCGTGGCCTATGCCATCGACAAGGAGGGGCTGACCGAAGGCATCCTCGGCGGCTACGACAAGCCGGTGGCGGAGCTGCTGACCCCCGCCCATGTCGGCTGGACCGAGGGGATCGAGGGCTTCCCCTATGATCCGGAGAAGGCCAAGGCGCTGGTCGCCGAGGCCGGCGACGCGGCAAAGGCCGAGGCCGAGCTGTCCACCGCCCCGGTCTACGACCAGCGCATCGTCCAGGCGGTGCAGCAGCAGCTGACGGAGGTCGGCATCAATGTGAAGATCACGATGACCGACATGGCCAGCTACCTGAAGCGGTCGCAGGGCAAGCCGCAGGAAGGCGCGAGCATCACCTTCGGCCGCTGGTCCTGCGCCTGCCAGGACGCGGACGGCGTGCTGTTCCCCCTGCTGCACAGCAGCAGCGGCTGGTCGAACTACCGCAATGCCGAGGTCGACAAGCTGCTGGTCGAGGCGCGCTCGACCCTGGATGAGGCCACCCGCCTCGACCGTTACGCCAAGGTCAACGAGATCGTCGCCACCGAGGTGCCGGCGCTGCCGCTGTACCAGGCGGCGATCATCTACGGCGCGGCCAAGGGGCTGAACTGGCAGCCGACGCCGAATGAAAGCCTGTTCCTGAACCGCATGTCCTGGACCGACTGACAATGGCACACATGCTCAAGCCCGCCCTGCTGGGCGCGGCGCTGACCCTGGTCGCCGCCCTGGCCCTGTCGGCCCCGGCGGCGGCCAAGGACCGCTTCGTGGTCGACCTGGTCAACGAGCCGTCGACGCTGGACCCGCAGCTGCAGTGGAACCCGGACAGCTACTACGTCTACCGCAACATCTTCGACAACCTGGTCACCCGCGACGACAAGGGCGAGTTCGCCCCGCAGATCGCGACGGCCTGGAAGGTGCTGTCCGACACCCAGGTCGAGTTCGAGATCCGCGACGGCGTCACCTTCCATGACGGCAGCACGCTGACGCCGGAGGATGTCGCCTTCAGCGTCAGCCGGATCATCGACCCGAAGCTCGCCAGCCCGCAGCAGGGCCAGTTCGACAAGATCGTGAAGGCCGAGGCGACGGGGCCGCACAGCGTCGTGCTGACCCTCGCCGGCCCCTACCCCGCTTTGCTGGCGCAGCTGGTGAAGCTGTCGATCGTGCCGAAGCATGTGGTCGAGGCGGTGGGCAACGACGCCTTCAACCTGAAGCCGGTCGGCAGCGGGCCGTACAAGTTCGACAGCTGGCAGCGCGGCGTCGCCGTCACCCTGACCCGCAACGACGCCTATTGGGGGACGAAGGGGCCGTTCGCGACCGCGGTGTTCCGGGCGGTGCCCGACGCCGCCACCCGGCTGGCCGACATCCAGGCCGGCAGCGCCGACCTGGCGGTGTCGCTCGATTCCGACCTGGCCGGCCAGCTCGAAGCGTCGGGCAAGGGCAAGCGGCTCTATACGCTGACCGAGCGTTTGGCTTATCTGCGCCTGAACCCGACCAAGCCGCCCTTCGACGATCTTCGGCTGCGCCAGGCCGTGGCCTATGCCGTCGACAAGGAGGGCATCACCGAGGGCATCCTCGGCGGCCTGGACAAGCCGATCGGGCAGATGCTGACGCCGGCGCATTTCGGCTGGTTCGAGGACATCCCCGGCCTGCCCTACGACCCGGACAAGGCCAAGGCGCTGGTCGCCGAGGTCGGCGGATCGCCGAAGGTCGAGATCGCCACCGGCGCCTTCTTCGACCAGCGGGTGGTCCAGGCGATACAGCAGGAGCTGGCCGATGTCGGCTTCGACGCCAGCATCAAGCTGGTCGATACCCCGACCTTCCTGAAGCTGATCCAGCAAGGCGCGCAAGGCGGCCCGGCGCTGGCCGTCAGCCGATCCTCCTGCGCCTGCCAGGACGCGGACGGGGCGCTGTACCAGCTGTTCCACTCCGGCAACCCCTGGACCATTGTCGAGAACAAGGAGCTCGACGGCTGGCTGGACGATGCCCGGGCGACGCTGGACCCGGACAAGCGGCTGACCGACTACCGCAAGATCAGCACCTTCATCGCCAAGGAGATCCCGGTGGTGCCGCTGTTCCAGACGGTGGCGATCTACGGCGCCGCCAAGCCGCTGCAATGGACGCCGACGCCGAACGAAAGCCTGTTCCTGAACCGCATGTCCTGGTCGGAATGACGGGGGACCGGCACCGGGCATGACCGCCTTCCTGCTCCGCCGCCTGGGCCAGGCGCTGCTGACGATCTTCGGCGTTGCCACGCTGATCTTCTTCCTGCAGCGCCTGACCGGCGACCCGACCTACCTGCTGGTGCCGGACACCGCGACCCAGGCGGATATCGAGGCGCTGCGCCATGCGCTGGGCTTCGACCGGCCGCTGTGGGTGCAGTACCTGTCCTTCCTGGGCGAGATCGCGCGCTTCGACCTGGGCCGGTCGGTGGTGCAGAACGTGCCGGTCGCCGACATCATCGCCTCGCGCCTGCCCTATACCCTGGCGCTGGCAGCCGGGGCGCTGCTGGTCGCCTGCGGCATCGGCATCCCGGTCGGGGTGGCGCTGGCGCTCGGACGCGACCGCTGGACGGCCCGGATCCTGGCCGGGCTGGTGCTGGCGGCGCAGAGCATGCCGACCTTCTGGAGCGGCATCCTGATGATCCTGGTCTTCGCCGTCACGTTGGGCTGGCTGCCGCCGTCCTCCACCGGCGGGATCGATCATCTGGTGATGCCGTCGGTGGCGCTGGGCCTGCTCAGCATGGCGACCTTCGCCCGGGTGACGCGCACGGCGCTGCTGGAAGAACTGTCCAAGGACTATGTCCGCACCGCCCGCGCCCGCGGCGCCGCCACCGGGCGCCTGCTGCTGCGCCATCTGGCCCGCAACGCCTCGATCCCGATCATCACCGTCGCCGGGCTGGAAATCTCGAACCTGCTGGCCGGTGCGGTGATCGTCGAAACGGTGTTCGCCTGGCCCGGGCTGGGGCAGCTGACGGTGCAGTCGATCCTGGCCCGCGACTTCCCGATCGTGCAGGGGGTGGTGCTGCTCGGCTCCTTCGTCACCGTCGCGCTGAACCTGCTCACCGACCTGCTGTACACCGTGGTCGACCCGCGCATCCGGTTGGGGGGCGCCCGATGAGCGCCGCTATCGACACATCCCCGGTCCCGGCCACCAAACGCAACCCGCTGCGGCGAGCCTTGCCGTTCATCATCCTGCTGGCGCTGTTCGCCCTGGCGGCCGTGCTGGCGCCGCTGGTCGCCCCCTACGACCCGAACGCCCAGAACCTGCTGGGCCGGCTGAAGCCGCCGGGCACCGTTGCCCGCAACGTGCACTACCTCTTGGGCAGCGACGAGCTCGGCCGCGACCTGCTGAGCCGCCTGGTCTGGGGCGCCCGGATCTCGCTCCTGGTCGCGGTGCTGTCGGTGCTGATCTCCGGCGTCGTCGGCACCGTGCTGGGCATGTTGGCCGGATATCTGCGCGGGCCGGTCGAGATGGTGGTGATGCGGGTGGTCGACGTGTTCCTGTCGGTGCCGGCCATCCTGCTGGCCATCATCACCGTCGCCGTGGTCGGCCCCGGCCTGCTGAACGTCATCCTGGTGCTGGCCCTGACACGCTGGCCGCGCTACGCCCGCGTCGCTTACGGCCAGACGCTGTCGATCGCCGGCCGGCCCTATGTCCGGCTGTCCGCCTTCATGGGCGCCGGGCCGCTGCGCGTGCTGTTCCGCCACATCCTGCCGAACATCCTGGGCGCTGTGACCGTGGTCGCGACGCTGGAGTTCGGGCTGATGGTGCTGTTCGAGGCCGGGCTGTCCTTCCTCGGCCTCGGCGTCCAGCCGCCGACCGCGAGCTGGGGCGCGATGCTGTCGACCGGGCGCAACTACGTCGCCACCGCCTGGTGGATCGCGACCTTCCCCGGCCTCTGCCTGTTTCTCCTGGTGCTCGCCGCCAACCTGATCGGCGACGCGCTGCGCGACCGTCTCGACCCCCACAGCCGATGAGGAACCCCATGAACATCCCACAGGATCTGAAGGGCAAGCGCGTGGTGGTGACCGGCGCCTGCGGCGTGGTCGGCAGCTGGATCGCCGCCGCCTTCGCCGAGGCCGGCGCCAGCCTGTGCCTGACCGACACCTCCGAGCCCGACCTCGACCGCCTGGCGATGAACCTGAAGGGCGACCGCTTCAGCTACGCGGCCGACCTGCGCCAGGAGACGGAGATCGACGGCCTTGCCGCCGAGATCGCCGTCCGCTGGGGCACGGCGGACATCCTGGTCAACAACGCCGGGGTCTATCCCAGCGGCTTCCTGCTCGACATCGATGTCGAGGAATGGGACCGGATCTTCGACGTCAATCTGCGCGCCCCCTTCCTGCTGACCCGCGCCCTGGCGAAGCAGATGATCGCGGCCCAGGCCCGGGGCAGCATCATCAACATCTCCTCTGGCGCCTCGCGCAAGATGCGACGGACGGTGGTGCCCTACTGCGTGTCCAAGGCGGCGCTGGACCGGCTGACCAAGGGCTTCGCGCTGGAGCTGGCGGAGTTCGGCATCCGGGTCAATGCGGTCGAGCCCGGCTTCATCGCCGGCAGCAAGGTCAGCCTGCTGACCCAGGAGCATGTCGAGGCGACCAGCGGGTCGATCCCGCTCGGCCGGCCGTCCTCCGCCGCCGATGTCGGCAACGCCGTGCTGTTCCTGGCCAGCGACGCCGCCGCCTACATGACCGGGTCGACGCTGACCGTCGACGGCGGCAACTCGATCGGGTCGATGGCCGTGTACCAGGCCAAGAAGTCGCCGCTCTAGGAGAAGTCCGATGGTCCAGCCCTGGCCGCGCTACCAATGGCCGGAAGGCCGCGACAGCGCCTTCTGCTTCACCGTCGATGTCGACGCGGATTCGCCCTATCTCTGGTCGCAGCGGGCGCCGGAGGCGACGCGGTCGCTGGGCCAGCTGGAGCAGCGGCGCTTCGGCCCGCGCATGGGCATCTGGCGGCTGCTCGACCTGCTCGATCGCTTCGGCATCAAGGGCAGCTTCTTCGTGCCCGGCGCGGTGGCCGAGGCCAACCCCGAGCTGCTGCCGGCCTTCCTGCAGCGCGGCCACGAGATCGGCCTGCACGGCTATTTCCACGAGATCGTGGCGCAGAGCAGCGACGCCGAATTCACCGGCGCGCTGGAGGCCGCGATCGAGGTGTTCCGGCGCCAGACCGGCGCGGTGCCAAAGGGTTTCCGGTCGCCGGCCTGGGAGATGACGCCGCATATGCTGGCGGAGATCCGGCGGCACGGCTTCTGGGACAGCTCGCTGGCGGGCGCCGACCACCCCTATGAGATCGACGGCGTGGTCGAGGTGCCGGTGCAATGGGCGATCGACGACGCCGTGTTCTTCAAATTCTCCGGCGGCGGCACGGACCAGTGGCCGCCCGAGGCGCCGGGGCCGATCCTGGAGGGCTGGCTGGACGAGTGGGAAGGCCTGCGCCGCCTGAACGGCCTGTTCATGCTGACCGTCCATGACTGGATCTCCGGCCGTGCCCAGCGGCTGCGGCTGCTGGAGCGCCTGCTGGAGCGGATCACCGCCGCACCCGGCGTCTGGATCGCCACGGTCGGCGAAGTCGCGGCCTGGCACGCCGGATCGGCCAATGCCGGGCGCTTTGTCGCCGCCTCCGACATCCCCGGCCCGGTCGAGCCGCGCCGCTTCGGGCGCACAGCATGAATGTGAGCGGCCGCAAGACCGAGATCCGCAGCCGCCACGGCCTGGTCGCGGCCCAGCACCGCTATGCCGCCGAGGCCGGCGCGGCGGCGCTGGCCCGCGGCGGCAACGCCATGGATGCAGCGGTGGTGGCGGCGCTGGTGCTGAGCGTGGTCGAGCCCTGGCTGTCCGGCATCGGCGGCGGCGGCTTCCTGCTGCATGCCGATGGCTTGAGCGGCGCGGTCTCGGCGCTGGACTTCAACGTCCGGGCCCCCTCGGCGCTGGACCCGGCCGACTATCCGCTGGCGGGGGCCGACACCGGCAACTGGTTCCAGTGGCCGTCGGTGGTCGAGGACCGCAACCTGATCGGCGGCGCCTCGATCTGCGTCCCCGGCGCCATCGCCGGCCTGGCCGCGGCGCTGGAGCGCTTCGGCAGCATCGGCTGGGCCGAGGCGCTGGCGCCCGCGATCGACCATGCCGAGCGCGGGCTGGAGATCGACTGGTACGCCGCCTTCTGCATCTCGATCGAAGCCGCGGCCCTGGCCCGCTTCGCGCCGACGGCTGCGCTGCTGCTGGACGGCGGCGAGGCGCCGAAGGCGGCCGAGGGCCGGCACCGCCCGATGCCGGCCAAGGCCCGGATGCTGCGGCGGCTGGCGCAGGAAGGCGCCCGCGACTTCTATGAGGGCGAGACCGCGCGGGTCCTGGCGGCTGACCTGGCCGAGGCCGGGTCCCGCATCACCGCCGCCGACCTCGCCGCCTACCAGCCGCGCTGGGCCGAGCCGCTGCGCGGCGCCTATCGCGGCCGGGACGTCTGGGCCATACCCGGGCTGAGCGGCGGCCCCAGCCTGCTGGAAGCGCTGGACCTGCTGGCGCCGCGCACCGGCTGGGGCGACCGGCCCGACGCCCGCGCGGCTCTGGCCTATGCCCGGGCGGCGCGCGAGGCCTATCGCCGCCGCCTGACCGGCATGGGCCATGCCGGGCTGAGCCGGGACCCCGGCTGCACCAGCCATGTCAGCGTGGTCGACGCGCGGGGCACCATGGTCTCGCTGACCAACACCCTGCTGTCCCGCTTCGGGTCGAAGGTGGTGCTGCCGCGGGCCGGCATCCTGATGAACAACGGCATGATGTGGTTCGACCCGCGGCCGGGCCAGCCGAACTCCATGGCCGGGGGCGCCCAGCCACTGGCGAATATGTGCCCGCTGATCCTGGGCCGCGACGGCCGGCCGACTCTCGCGATCGGCGCCGCCGGCGGCCGGTCGATCTTCCCGGCGCTGCTGCAGCTGATCTCCTACGTCGTCGACTATGGCATGACGCTGGAGGAGGCGTTCCACACGCCGCGGGTCGATGCCAGCACGCCCACGATCAAGGTGAACGCGGCCGCGGCTCCCGACGTCGCCGCCGCGGTGGCCCGCGACTTCCCGGTGCAGATCGTCGAGGACACGCTGTATCCGGTGAACTTCGCCATCGCCTCAGCCGCCTCGCGCGATCCGGCGACCGGCGAGACGGTCGGCATGGCGCATCCGACCAGCCCCTGGTCCGGCGTCGCGGTCGGGGGGCCGGCCGATGCCGGCTGAAGCCCCGCCCCTTCTCGCCATCGACGGGCTGCGGGTCGCCATCGGCGGCCGGTCGGTGGTCGACGGGGTGTCGCTGTCGATCCGCCGCGGCGAGGTGCTGGCCCTGGTCGGCGAGAGCGGCTGCGGCAAGAGCCTGACCGCCCTGTCGGTGCTGCGCCTGCTGCCGGCCGCCGCCCGTGTCGCCGGCGGCGCGATCGCCATGGAGGGCACCGACCTGCTGGCCTTGGACGAGGCGTCGCTGCGTGACCTGCGCGGCAACCGGGTGTCGGTGATCTTCCAGGAGCCGGTGGCGTCGCTGAACCCGCTGGTCCGGGTCGGCGACCAGGTGGCGGAAAGCCTGCGGCTGCATCGCGGCGCCTCGGCCGCCGAGGCCCGCACCGAGGCCGTGGCCATGCTGGCCCGGGTCGGCATCGCCGATCCGGAGCGGCGGGCCGCCCAGTTCCCGTTCGAGCTGTCGGGCGGCATGTGCCAACGGGTGATGATCGCCTCCGCCCTGATCTGCCGGCCGGAGATCCTGATCGCCGACGAGCCGACCACGGCGCTGGACGTCACCATCCAGGCGCAGATCCTGGATCTGCTGAAGACCCTGCGGGCCGAGGCCGGCAGCGCCATCCTGCTGATCACCCACGATATGGGCGTGGTCGCCGACATGGCCGACCGGGTAGCGGTGATGTATGGCGGCACGGTGGTCGAGAGCGGACCGGTCGACGCCATCTTCGACGCCCCGGCCCATCCCTACACCAGGCTGCTGCTGGCGACCGTGCCAAGGCTGGACGGCCCACGCCGGCAGGAGCTGAAGACCATCGCCGGCGCGGTGCCGGACGCGGCGCACTGGCCGCAGGGCTGCCGCTTCCGCACCCGCTGCCCGCTGGCCGACGAGCGCTGCGCCGAGGCACCGCCGCTGGAGCCGGCGCAGGGCGATGCCGCGCACCTGGCTGCGTGCTGGCACAGCGACCGCGTGGGGGCGCTGGCATGACCCTTCTCTCGGTCCGCGACCTCGCGGTGCATTTCCCGGTCCGCGGCGGCGCCGCCAAGGGCGCCGTGGTCAAGGCGGTGGACGGCATCTCGCTCGATCTCGAGGCCGGCCGCACCCTGGCGCTGGTCGGCGAAAGCGGCTGCGGCAAGTCGACCACCGGCTACGCCATCCTGGGGCTGGAGCGGGCGACGCGCGGCACCGTGGCCTTCGAGGGCCGCGACGTCACCCATGCCGCCCCGGCCGAGCGCCGCGCCCTGGCCGGCGCCATGCAGATCGTGTTCCAGGACCCCAGCGCCGCGCTGGACCCGAAGATGCGGATCGACGCCAGCATCGCCGAGCCGCTGGCGATCCGCGGCACGCCCGGCGCCGAGCGCCGGCGCCGGGTGGCGGAGCTGCTGGACCTGGTCGGCCTGCCGGCGGGCTACGCCCAGCGCTATCCCAACGAGCTGTCGGGCGGGCAGCGCCAGCGGGTGGTGATCGCCCGTGCTTTGGCGCTGTCGCCGAAGCTGCTGGTGTGCGACGAGCCGGTCTCGGCGCTCGACGTCTCGATCCGATCGCAGATCCTGAACCTGCTGGTGCGGCTGCAGGACCAACTCGGCCTGGCCTATCTGTTCATCAGCCACGACCTGTCGGTGGTGCGCCACATCGCCGACCGGGTGGCGGTGATGTATCTCGGCACTATCGTCGAGCAGGGCGACACCGACGCCGTGTTCGCGGCGCCGCGCCACCCCTACACCGAGGCGCTGCTGTCGGCGATCCCCCTGCCCGACCCGCGGGCGCAGCGGCAGCGCCAGAAGATCATCCTGTCCGGCGACCTGCCGAGCCCGCTGGCGGCGCCGGCCGGCTGCCCCTTCGTCAGCCGCTGCCCGATCCGGATCGAGGATTGCGCCAGGATTCGCCCGGTGCTGCGCCCGGCCGATGGCGGCACCGAGGCTGCGTGCCTGGTTCGGGCGGGGTGACGGCGGCGTGGTACCGGAGCTACAGCAGCCCCGGCACCACGAGCGCCAGCCAGGCCAGCAGCGGCCCGATCACCACGATGATGGCGCTGTAGATCAACATCTGCCGGAAGAACGCGTCGCGGTCGACGCCATGCGCGTTGGCCACCACCAGCGCGCCATTGGTCGAGAACGGGCTGACATCGACGATGGTGGTCGAGACCGCGATCGCGGCGATCATCCCCGGCACGCCGAGATGGCCCTGCATCAGGAGCGGCACGGCCAGCGGGATGGTGGCGCCCAGCACCGCGACGGAGGAGGCGAAGGCCGAGACCACGCCGGCGACGTAGCACAGCAGCAGCGCGCCCAGCAGCGGCATGGCCATGTCCGAAACGCCGCTGCCGACATAGTCGACCGCTCCGGCCTTCTGCAGCACGCCGATATAGGTGATGACGCCGCCGATCAGCAGCACGGTCGACCAGCTGACCTTGTCGACCGCGCCCTTCTGTCCCTTCGGGCAGAGCAGGGCCAGGACCACGGCGACGCTCATCGCCACCAGCCCGACATCCAGTTCGAACGCAAGGGTCGCGACGGCCAGCGCGGCGAGACCCAGCAAGGTCAGCGCCTGCTCGCGGTCCAGTGCGACGTGGTGGTCCTCGCCCTCGCGATGCACCGCGCCCGGTCGCGGCCCGGCCGGCCGCGCCGGCGTGCCACCATGGCCGCGCACCGGCACCGAGGCGCCGGCCGGCACGGCATCGACCAGACCCTCGAAATCCTCGGCCGGACGGCGCACCGACAGGCGATGGCCCCCGAACACGAAGAAGATCACCAATGCGATCAAGGCGTTGAAGGCCAGGCTGGACAGGAACAGCACGATCTCGTTGCCCGGCAGGCCGGCCTTTTCGACCACTTCATTGGTGATGCCGCCATAGATGCTGATCGGCGAGAAGCCGCCGCCCTGGGCGCCATGCACCACCATCAGTCCCATCAGCATCGGGCTGATGCCGTAGCGGGCGGCGAAGCGCAGGGCAATCGGCGCGATGATGGCGACGGCGCCGGGGCTGACCGCTCCGATGCCGGTCAGCAGGGCGGAGACCGCGAACATCATCCAGGGAATGGCCGCGATCCGGCCGCCGACCAGGCGCACCGCGTAGTGCACCAGCCAGTCGACCGTGCCGTTGTTCTGGGCGATGGCGAAGAGATAGGTGATGCCGACCAGGGTGACGAACAGGCCACCCGGGAAGCCGGCCAGGATGGCGTTGGCCGTCATTCCGACCGAGACCGTCCCGATCAGGAAGGCGAGCGCGAAGCCGAGGGCGCCCATGTTGATCGGCAGGGCGGTGGCGATGACGAACATCACCACCAGCCCGATGATGGATGCGATCTGCGCAGACACGCGTTTCCTCTCCCTCGTTTTCGTTTCGCGACGGCGGGTACTTTGCCCCCGCGACGTCAGCCCGGCCGGTCCGGCTCCAATGTCAGGAAGCGCGCCAGGGCGCTGCCGGCGTTCAGCATGTGCTCGCGCATGGCGAAGGCCGCCTCGTCCGGGTCGCCGCGGGTCATCGCCCGCAGGATCCGGCCATGCTCCTCGCGCGAATGGACCAGGCGATTGGGGTAGCGCAGCTGGGTCCGCCGGAACGGCAGCAGCCGGGCGCGCAGCTGCAGCGCATGGTCCACCAGGAACGCATTGTGGGTGGCCCGGTAGATGCCTTCGTGGAAGGCCAGGTTGAAGGCGTCGTAGCCGGCAATGTCGCCGGACTGCAGCAGCGCGTCGGACTCCTCGTGCAGCTCGATCAGCCGGCCGCGCTCCAGCGCCGTCATCCGGTTGGTCGCCATCCGCGCGCACATCGCCTCGATCTCGGCGGTGACCTCGAACATCTCGGACAGGGTCTCGATCGTCATCGGCAGCACGACGATGCCGCGGCGCGGCCGGATCTCGACCAGCCCCGCAGCGGCCAGCTGGCGCACCGCCTCTCGCACCGGCGTGCGCGATGCGCCATAGGTCTCGGCCAGCTGTGCCTCGTCCAGCACCGTCCCGGGGGGCATGCGGCCGGTGGAGATCTCGTCGGTCAGCGCCAGGCGGATCCGCTCCGACAGCGAGAAGCGGTCATCGACGGGCGTATCCAGAGGAGCCAAGGAGCGAGCCTCCTGTGCACATTGATTGGTTTTAATGGCATGAGCGTATTCCAGTACCTTGTCATATGCAATCTCTGTATTCATATTCGGCGACAGAAACGGTATGTGTATACGCCACCTGCGGAGAGACCGATGGAAGCCGCACGGACCTGGACGACGCTGCCCACCCGCAAGCAGAGGCGCCTGGAGCGGGCCGCTTCCTTCGCCGACGGCCCGGTGCTGAAGCCGGAGCGGATCGGCGACGCGCTGACGGCGCTGATCGAGCCGGGCGACCGCGTCGCGCTGGAAGGCGACAACCAGAAGCAGGCGGATTTCCTGTCCCGGTCCCTGGCCGCGCTCGACCCCGCCAAGGTCCACGACCTGCACCTGCTGATCTCGACCCTCGGCCGGCCCGAGCATCTCGACCTGTTCGAGCGCGGCATCGCTCGCAAGGTCGACTTCTCCTTCGCCGGGCCGCAGAGCCTGCGCGTGGCGCAGCTCTTGGAGGACGGCAAGCTCGAGATCGGCGCGATCTACACCTATGTCGAGCTCTACGCCCGGATGTTCGTCGACCTGACGCCGCAGGTGGCGCTGGTCTGCGCTGAGAAGGCGGACCGGCACGGCAACCTCTACACCGGCGCCAACACCGAGGACACGCCGACCATCGTCGAGGCCACGGCCTTCCGCCACGGCGTGGTGGTGGCCCAGGTCAACGAGATCGTGGACGAGCTGCCGCGGGTCGACATCCCGGCCTCCTGGGTCGATTTCGTGGTCGAGGCCGACCGGCCCTTCGCGGTCGAGCCGCTGTTCACCCGCGACCCGCGCCATATCGGCGAGCTGCAGATCCTGATGGGGATGATGATCATCCGCGGGATCTATGAGCGGCACGGCGTCACCTCCCTCAACCACGGCATCGGCTTCGACACCGCGGCGGTGGAGCTGCTGCTGCCGACCTATGGCGAGAGCCTGGGGCTGAAGGGCAAGATCTGCCGCAACTGGGCGCTGAACCCGCATCCGACGCTGATCCCGGCGATCGAGAGCGGCTGGGTCGAGAGCGTCCACTGCTTTGGCAGCGAGGTCGGGATGGAGGATTATATCCGCGCCCGGCCGGACGTGTTCTTCGTCGGCCGCGACGGCAGCCTGCGGTCGAACCGCGTGTTCTGCCAGTTGGCCGGGCAGTATGGCGTCGACCTGTTCATCGGCTCGACCCTGCAGATGGATGCGGACGGCAACTCCTCCACCGTCACGCTGGGGCGGCTGGCCGGCTTCGGCGGCGCGCCGAACATGGGCCATGACCCGCGCGGCCGCCGTCACGCCAGCGACGCCTGGCTCAGCCTGATGACCTCGAAGGCACCGGTGGCGCGTGGCCGCAAGCTGGTGGTGCAGACGGTCGAGACTTTCAAGTCGGGCGGCGTGCCGGCCTTCGTCGAGACGCTCGACGCGGTCGAGGTCGGCCGCAACAGCGGCATGCCGGTCGCGCCAGTGATGATCTATGGCGACGACGTCTCGCATGTCGTCACCGAGGAAGGCATCGCCTACCTGTACAAGGCCGAGGGCGGCGAGGAGCGGCGCGCCGCCATCGCGGCGGTGGCCGGCGCCACCGAGATCGGCCGGCGGGCGGAGGCGAGGCGGACCGCCGATCTCAGGGCCCGCGGCATCGTCGCCTATCCCGAGGATATCGGCGTCAGCCGGCTGCAGGCCAACCGCTCGCTGCTGGCGGCGCGGTCGATCGACGACCTGGTGGACTGGTCAGGCGGGCTGTACCAGCCCCCCGCCCGGTTCCGCAGCTGGTGACCGGCGATGGGAAGGATCGACGCGTCAAACTTCCTGAGTCCCCCCTCCCCTCGCGGGAGGGGGCTAGGGGGAGGGGGTTCTCTCCGCCCGACCCGGCCTGGACTGTCGCTAGCCGATGAGGGCAGTGAGTTCGGTCCTCTAACCTTTCGCGCGCAGACGCGCGCAGCCCCCTCCCCCTGCCCCCCTCCCGCAAGGGGAGGGGGGACTAAAAAAGAGCGCTCTCAGTATCTTTCGTCCGACGCGCTGGCCGATCTCGCCGCATGGGCGCTGGTCGAGGAGGCGGAGCTGACCCCGAAGCCCGGCCTGGTCGACCGGCGCGGGCCCGGCGCGCATCGCGACCTCGACCTGGAGACGCTGCGCCGCAGTGCCCGGGCCCTGCGCCCGGCCTTCCGCGCCATGGCCGAGGCCACCCAAGGCCGCCAGCCGGACCAGTCGCTGCGCGAAGAACTGGCCGCGATCGGCCGCGCCGGCGAGATCCACATGATGACGGCGACCGGCGGCAGCAACGCCCATCGCGGCGCGATCTGGGCGCTGGGGCTGCTGCTGGCCGGGACGGTGATCGCCGGCCCGGGCAGTCCGCGCCGCATCGCCGCCGCGGCCGCCGCGATCGCGCGCTGGCCCGACCGGTTCACACCGCAGGCATCGAGCAACGGCGAACAGGTACGCCAGGCGCATGGTGCCCCCGGCGCCCGCGGCGAGGCGCAAGCAGGCTTCCCGCATGTGATCAACCTCGCCCTGCCCGCCCTGCGCGCCGGCCATGCCGCCGCGGCCACCGAGACCGAGGCCCGGCTGGATGCGCTGCTGGCGATCATGGCGTCGCTCGACGACACCTGCCTGCTGCATCGCGGCGGCCGCCCGGCCCTGGAGGC
>Ga0209130_1000915_pt1 | contig 23743 bp, 15 predicted proteins | sample AraplaMF_Cvi_mLB_FD_184264 | JGI IMG/M metagenome (GOLD analysis project Ga0209130, IMG submission 184264) | Arabidopsis root microbial communities from the University of North Carolina, USA - plate scrape MF_Cvi_mLB (SPAdes) (version 2) | ecosystem: Host-associated > Plants > Roots > Endosphere...
CAGCCTCTATTCCCTGGTTTACCATGCCCGCGCTGTTATACATGCCGGAATTAATGCCGTTTTCTTCCGCCAGGTCTATATTGGCCAGCAGGTCCCTGCTTTGTTTATGATAAACTTCCACCGTTCCGTATAACCGGTTGTTAAAAAAAGAAAAGTCAATGCCGGCATTAAATACATATGTTTTTTCCCAACGCAATCCAGGGTTAGAAAAGCTGTTTACTGTAGCCTGATCGTCTCCGGATATAATATTCCGGAATGACCTGGAGATAGACAGCTTAGGTGATTTTATTTCCGGGAACCCGATATTGTATCCGTAAGACATACGGAATGCGAGCAGGTTGTCAGTACGCATGTTTTTTTTTATCCGGGGTTCGTCCAGGATACTCCATTTTATCGCGGCCGCCCAGGTTCGCTGCCAGGTTTTGTTACCATATTGCGCAAAATAATTGGCGCCATCCTGGCGAACGTTAAAATTAAAAGTATATCTGTCCTTGTAGGAGTATACCAGCATGCCGTACCAACTCGTCTGCCGGTATTTGTTGATTATTTCTTCCGCAGGCTGAATACCGGAATAGGGGAAAAAGGTTTTATACATAGGATATTGATCCGCATCAGGCGCATGTGTTACTTTTCCGCTATCCGGATAATATCCAAGTAGAAAAAGCTTATTGATATCGTATTTTGATTGTCTTAATTCATTGCCAGCCAGCAATTGTATATAGTGAAAAGGCGCCTTGAAATTATATTCTATGGAATGACGGATGGTATAGTCCTGTTGCCGGGTAGCCGTTTCCTGGTATTCGCCTCCTGCCGGAAGAATGATATTCCGTTTCGCTGCATCGCTGTATGGCATACCAGGGGCCAGCCCCAGGCGGTATTTAGCAGCAACATAACTGGTTTGCTCTCCGGCATAACTACTGTTTTGTGACCCTGACATTCCCAGTCCGTATAATCCATGAAGCTTAAAGGAGCGAAGAAATGTCCAGTCTGCATGAATAACCGCTTTATAAGTGTTCACCAATGTATTGATACGGCTGTTCTCCATCTCTGAAACAATATTGGATAGCGCTACCTGGGAACTGTCCATCTCGTAATCAGGCAGCGACCAGTTGGGCGCAAAAGGAGAGGCGCTGTAATACATCCGCTGTTGCCCTGTGGTATAAGGCATACTCCTGGAGGTATTGTAAGCATATTGGTAAGGATTTATCTGATAGGGATAAGTGCCGGCCTGCCGTGCGCCGGATAACTTGATCCCTGTTTGCAATCCGGACGCCGGATGATAGGTGAAGCCAACCATCCCGGAATATTGCCTGGCCTGCGTGTAGATGGCTGGTCCTTTCTGACTGGCATAGCCCATAGAGACATAATACGCTGTTTTGCGTCCTCCCCCGTTTACGGATAAATGATAGTTTTGAGTGACGCCGTTATTGAACAGGATATCAAACCAGTCCGTGTTCATAGCTCCGTACCCGGTTTCCAGTTCGGTTAGTTTTTCTTTGCTTATAGTTCCGTTAAGAAAACCGGTATAGTCCCGCTCAAAGCCCTGGGGAAGAATACCGTTTGAAAAGGGTAATTTTTTATCAATGATTTCTTTTGATAACCCCATCTTTTGCGAAGCATTCATCCGGTTTAATTTACGATAGCCGGGCCGGAACGTAATATTGGTCATTTGCGAAAAGATGACCTCCGGTGTTTTATGCAACATCCCGTTACGGGTAGTAATCAGGATCACCCCATTACCGCTGTTTACGCCGTATAATGCCGTTGCGGCTGCATCTTTCAACACGTCTATTTGTTTGATGTCTTTTGGATTGAGGCCTATCACCGGGCTCGTCATCAGGTTTACATCGTCCAGCGAATTTACATTGGCAGCATCCAGTTTCACCGGCGGGTTGCTGATGATGCCATCAATCACCCACAACGGTTCCCGGTTCCCCAATAGCGTGGCTGTTCCCCGCAGCCTTATTTTAGGTGCGGCGCCGGGATTGGTACTATTCATATTGATAGCCAGGCCAGGCACTTTGCTTTGCAACATATTGTCTACAGACAGCTGATCATTGCGATCCAGGCTGCTGGCAGCTATGCTCGTCACTGACGCGGCAGAATATTTTTGTTTAACTTTCGAATACCCGTTTACCACTACTTCGTTAATAGAGGTCAACGCCGGCTGCAGGGAAATAGACAGGAACGCTGTATTCTTAACCAGTACCTGCTTCGTTTGCATGCCCATATAGTATACCTGTAATGTTGCATGCGAAGGCACGCTAAGATGGAAGATGCCGGCAGTATCGCTTCTGGTGCAATTGCTGCTCCCTTTTTCGAATATAGTGGCTTGCGGCAATGGGTTGCCGTTTGCGTCTGATATCCGGCCGGTAATTTCATTGACAGGTAAGGAACTGTCTTTATTATTGGTAGGTACAATGGCGATAATGCCATTTGTATGAACAATTCCCAATCCCTGGTCCTTTAACAGGAGCTGTAGTATATTATCGACCGTTTCATTGTCAACTTGCAGATTTACGGCGGGAAGCTTTTTGATTTCTTCGGTGTTATAAAAAAAAGTAGCGCCTGTTTTTTCAGTGATCAGCGCTAAAATATTTATAACAGGTTTATGCTTTACATGAATGGAGATGCGCGGGGATTGGGCATTGGCAGTCAATGCGAATAAGCAGATGAAAAAACAAAATGAACATTTCAGGTATGTTGACAGGGACAGATGTAGCCAGCCCTTCAAAAAACAATTGGATGGATGCATCAAATTTATGCGATAATAATGGATAACAAAAGAAAGCGCTCACTTGCTGCCTGTCATTGCACTACTCTGAATAAAATCTCCTCCCGACCCTGAAAGATAAATAATTATTATTTTATTTCAATGGTATTGGCTACGGTATCGACATTGAAATTAATATGAGTAGCCGTCGTTGCTTTTATTAATTCCAGTAACGGGGAAATGCTGGCCGGTTTTGGCATGAGCGGAACATTGTAATGAAATTGGTTGAATTGTTTATTCGTAAATATAATCCTGTAGCCGTAACAAAGGCCTAATTGGTTCATTAAATCATCAAACGCAATGTCAGTAAATGCAATTTGTCCTGACTTCCAGGCCAGGGCATTTTCCACACTGCCGGCACTTACATGTACTACGCCGGTGAGGGTATCATACACTGCCTGCTGGCCGGGCAGAAGATATTGCATAGCGGCAGATTGATGGGCTGTTCCAACAGCAATTTTACCCTGTGTCAGCGTTGTGATGATCCGCCCGCCATAGGCATTTATATTAAAAGAAGTTCCTAATACCTGCACCACCTGGTGACTCACTTTAACAATGAACGGTTGCTGTGTATTGGCGGCAATTTCGAAATAGGCTTCTCCGCTCATTTCCACTACTCTTTCGCTGCCGGTAAAAGCCGGTAAATAATGTAACCGGGAACCCGCATTCATCCATACTTTGCTGCCATCGGGTAATACAACGGGTTGTGTATTGTTCCCCGGTGTTTCCTGGGTGATGTAGTTAAGCTTATCGGTGGCCGGAAGACTTTTTTGTTTAAAAAGCAACCAGGCCGAAGCTGCGATGGCAAGCGGTATAAAAATAGCAGCAGCATAGCGGATTGCTTTACGCCACAGGGGAACGACAGAAACGGCTGTTGCAGGCAGTGACAGGCGCGCTTTGAGTTGCTTAAGATCTTCAGCTGTATTGACTCCTTCCCAACCTTTCAGTTCACCTGCCTGTGTACGGATAGCCATTATTTCCTTTAGAAGTTCCAACTCTTCATCGCTCATTTCTCCGCTGAATGCAGGCGACCCGCTTTGCTCATTGAGCAAATGATGGATCTTCTCCCAATCTATCTCCGAGTTTTTTCTATGCTTACCCATTATATTCTATTATGACAGTTGAAAAGGAAAAAAGGGTGACTCCCAGGTAAGAAGCTGCTAAAACAAGGATGGACGTAATTTCGCGGTGCTGTCTCAGGAACAGGTAGGCCTTCCTGATTTGCGTTTTTACTGTATTGATAGAGATATTCATTTGTGCGGCTATCTCCAGGTATTTTAAACCCTCTATAGCGCTCATCGTAAAAATCCTGCGCCGTTGTTCCGGTAATTGGTTGATGGCTTTTAAAAGCCTTAAACTATAGTTTTCATTTTCCACGTGCCCGGGTTGCAGATCATCCTCACTATAAAACATCCTTTCAATTCCGGGCTGATGCCGTAGCCTCATCTGTTCACTTTCAAGATAGTTAAGACACCTGTTTTTAATCGAAACGTAGGCGTAAGCCTCAAAATTGTCAGGTTGCCCCTGGTGTAAATATTTCTCCCAGTATTTCACAAAAAATTCCTGTACGATATCCTTTGCTGCGTCATTGTTTTTAACAATACTATAAGCAAACTGACAGAGTACTTCGTAATACTTATTAAATAAATATTCCAGCCGGATTTGACTAAGACTTGTATTGCTCATATTATCGCTAACACTAAATGGCGTTGAATTACTGTGTTTGTGGTAATCTTTTAGCTCGTAAATATAAATAATATTAAGATGTGATAGCTATGAATTAAGATGATGGCAGGAGGAGCGCCGGCGGATGTGGACTGATGGTGGGTTTAGGCATAATAAAAACGAAGGTATCCAAGGTTGTCCATTTTCGTACCTGGAGCAGGGTGCTTTATAGTCAGGTTTTCAATAAAACAAGTAGACATCCAGTTAATCTATTGAACTATAGGGGATGATAGTAAAATGTAAGAGATAAATCCCAGCGCTAATTTAATAAACCGTAACGCATATTGTATTTGCTTTTTTACCGTTTCTTCGGATATATTCAGCTTTTGTGCTATTTGTTTATGACTCAGGTGCTCATGGCGGCTGAGATTATAGACTTCCCGCATTCTGGGAGGCATTTTCCCAATGGTATCTATTATAGTTTGTTGCACTTCCTTATACTGTAATTGCAACTCCGCAGCAGCGCAGATGTTGCCGGTCGTGATATCAGTGAGCTTGCTAAGATAGTCACGTCGGGTGATATTTTTTTCAATGTAGTGAATTGCTTTATAACGCGCACTGGTTTGCAGATAGGCTGCCAGTGATCCTTCAATTTTCAGTTCTTTTCTTCGGTTCCATAACGAAAGGAAAACTTCCTGTACTACGTCCTCTGCTTCATTTTTTCCACGTAATACCCTGGCCGCCGTAATAAATAAACCTTGCCAATAGCGACGGTAGATCATGCTAAATGCGTCTTCATTGTCCCTGCTCATCAATTCGAGAAGCTTTTCATCAGTATAGAGAGTTATTGCCGGCATAACTGGTTGTAGTGAATCATAACCTGATTTTGGATAAATAATGCGAATATAAAAAATAAATTATCCAGCTAAAAGTAAATAAACGTATTATTTCCCTTCTGTAAGATCCCGGGAGGCGCCTGAATATACAGGCTTACTCCCCGGGAAGCATCGTTCGCTTTAATCAGCAGAATTAAGGTGTGAAATCTGCTTTCCGCCCTTTTATCAACCGTTACATTGACATATTGTATATATGACACAATGTTTATATGGGCCGGAAAAAAAATGTTAAAATCTTTTACCCCCTGCGCCTGATTCAGCGGACAATTAAGTGTTGTCAATATGTCAAATAATGGATGTAAAACAGGCAAAAGCCATTTTGGAAAGGTATCGCATGGGAAATTGCTCCACGGAGGAAAGAGAAATTGTGGAACAATGGTATGCCCGGCTTGTTAGTACCGGGGAATTGGAATGGAGCGACGGGGAGGTAGAACAGCTGGAGCAGTCGATGGAGGAAAAGTTGCTGCTTCAGATCAAATCAACTGCCTCGGATCAACATCGCAGGACCTTTATACAAAGATCAGTCAAATGGTGGGCTGCCGCCGCTATCCTGCTTATAATGGCCGTAGGTGTCCGTTTCATATTTTACGGTAGTGCACATAACAACCAATCTCCCATTTCTCAATCGAAGAGATTCAAAAATGATATCTTACCTGCCACGCAAAAGGTGCTCCTCACCTTGTCCGACGGGACCCAAAAGGAGTTGGATGATGTTTCGAACGGTACGGTGACACATCAGGGACAGGCAGAAGCGGTAAAGAAAGATAGTTCAATGATATATACCCCCTCTCACGGCGTGTCCGAAGAACAGACCGTGTATAATACGGTCGCTACCGGGAAGGGCCGTACCTTTCAATTACAGTTGTCGGATGGGAGCAAGGTTTGGTTGGATGCACTTTCATCCATTCGCTTTCCTACGTCATTTGCTGGTGATGAGCGAATGGTGGAAATCACCGGCCAGGTTTATTTCGAGGTGGCGCATGATGCAAAAAAGTCCTTCAAAGTTAAAAGTGGTAAGCAGGTGGCCGAAGTGCTGGGCACACATTTTAATATCAATTCATTTAACGGCGAAAAAATCCAGACGACTTTACTCGAAGGGCGCTTGAGGGTACAATCGCTGGCTGGAGCCGGCAATGGCAGCAGGAATATGCCTTCCATCGTCATCACCCCCGGGCAGCAATCAACATTCAGCCCCGAAAGCGCGCAACTTACAAGAGGGGAAATACAGGATACAGATGAAGTGATGGCCTGGAAGGACGGCCGCTTTCGGTTTGACGGAAGCAGCGTAAAAGAAATTGTGGATCAATTGTCAAGATGGTACAATATAGAGGTAGTATACAAGGATGCAATAACTGAAACGTTCGTGGGAGATATTAAACGGGATCTCCCTATATCCAAAGTGCTGGAATTGCTTGAGATGACAAAGCAGGTCAAGTTTGTAATTGATGGTAATAAGGTGATTGTTATGAAATACTAATTGTTGTTGAATAAAAATGCCAGGAGTGTTGGAACCACCCCTGGCGGGTCTAATTAAATAAAACGCTTAACCGATTTATTAACCAAACATTTCAAAAGTATGCAATTAACTGCCATTTTGAGCAGAGCAAAGCATTTTTTGCTCCACTATCCCTATACTCCAATACGTGGCACCATAGGGATCGCTAAAATTCAACGAATTATGAAACTGACTGCCATATGTATCCTGGCTGCATGTCTTCACGCCGCCGCCCGTACAGAAGGTCAAACAATCACCTTGTCTGTAAAAAACAAACCGCTGGAAAAAGTGCTAACTGAAATTAAAAGGCAAAGCAAGTTCAGTTTTGTTTATGGAAAAGAATTGGTAAGCGGAGCCGAACCGGTGACAATTGACGTAAAAGATAACACACTGATAAAGGTGCTCGACCAGATATTTGAGCACCAGAAACTAACCTATAAGGTTTTCGACGATTACATTATTCTCAGTCCCAAACGTGTGGAACCAACGCTGAAATCAGTAAGTACAATGCCCAATTTGCCGCCGCCAATAGATATCTCCGGGAAGGTGGTGGATGAAAATGGCGCTCCGCTGATCGGTGCTACTGTAATGATAAAAGGTACGCATAACATGACAGCAACAAATGCAGAAGGCGCCTATGTACTGAAAAATGTTGGTGAAGATGCTATACTTGTTATTTCATACATAGGGATGGAAATGCAGGAAATAAAGGTGAAAGGCAAAGAACCCATCAGCATTGTAATGAAGCAGGCAATAACTCAGGGGCGCGATGTAGTCGTGATTGGATATGGTACCCAAAAGAAAGCAAGCCTGACAGGTGCTATTTCTGTTGCATCCGCAAAAGATTTCGTAGACCGCCCTATCACAAATATCAGCAATGCATTGCAGGGTAAATTATCCGGAGTAACTGTTACTACCGACAATGGCCAGCCGGGAAGAGATGGCGGCACCATTAACATCAGAGGACTGGGAACGGGCCTGGGAGGCTCTCCCGCCGCTTCAGCACCAATGGTAGTGGTGGATGGTATAGTGGCATCTTTGGGTGAAGTGAACCCAAATGATATTGAAAGCATCACGGTTTTAAAAGATGCTTCTTCCGCAGCTATATATGGCGCAAGGGCTTCAAACGGTGTTATACTTGTTACCACCAAAAAGGGAAAGAAAGGCAGTTTGAGTGTTGCTTATGATGGATATATTGGGCTGCAGTCTATTATCCGGCAACCGGATTTTCTTCCTGCATGGCAACAGGCATCATTATACAATGAAGCATTGGTAAATGAAGGTGGCAGTGCAAAATGGACAGACCAGGATATTAAACTGTTTAAAGACGGAAGCGATCATTCGGGCGCTCATCCCAACACAGATTGGTTAAGTTTATTTTACACTCAGCCAGGTTATCAATCCAGTAATAATGTTAGTATTAATGGTGGGGATGAGAAAACGAGATATATGTTCTCTGCCGGGTATTTTAACCAGCAAGGCAATGTACCTGAAACGAAGTATGAAAAATATAACATGCGTTTCAATTTAAACTCGCAGGTATCTAAGAAGTTTGGCTTTAATGCCAATGTGTCCTACTTATATGCCCCATTCAATGAACCTGTTAGTTCTTATTATCCCAGCTTTGCTCAAATGATTGGTCTGGTAAATGGAACGGCTAACACAGTGCCATATAAATGGCAGAATGGAGCTTATGGTTATGTATCCAATGGTTCGCCAATGGCGTGGCTGGAATCTGGTTCATTCAATAAATGGCAGAATTACACTTTCACGGGAAATATTGGTGTAGACTATGCTCCTGTAACAGGCCTTCATTTACGGCCGTCATTTGGTTACAGGCTGGCAATGGGACAACAGCAGCAATTTGTGAGTGATATCCAATACTACAAAGGAGGCCCTGAAGGTACTCCATTAACACCTACAAAATACCAGGGGCCTAATAATCTCACCAATACAGCTGACAGAACCACTTATACCCTGTTGCAGATGCTTGCTGAATATGAGAAAGCACTTGGTCTGCATCACTTCAGGTTGTTAGCAGGCGCATCAAAGGAGTATTCTATCTACAACAATACTTCAGCATATCGCCAGGGTTTCCTGAATAATGAGATCACACAATTGAATGCTGCACCGGCAGACGGGCAGACAGCAAAGGGATATGCCAATGATTGGGCTTTACAGTCAGTATTCGGTAGGTTCAATTACGACTGGGCAGATAAATATCTGTTTGAAGCAAATATCCGTTACGATGGATCTTCTCGCTTTGCGCACGGCAAGCAATGGGGCGCTTTCCCTTCCTTCTCTGCAGGTTGGGTGATTTCTGAAGAATCATTTTTCGATAACCTGAAAGATGTAGTCAACCAGTTAAAGCTGAGGGGATCATGGGGCAGGTTAGGTAATCAGCAGATTTCCAACTACCCGGCAATAGCAACTGTTTCACCGGGCCAGGTATATTCTTTCAACCAAAGCCTGGTATCAGGTATTGCTCCTACTACCGGTGCAAATACCGATATTCAATGGGAGAAAACTGAAACCTACGGAGTAGGTATTGATGCTGCATTACTGCAGAACAGACTGATTTTTTCGTTTGATCTCTTCAATAAAAATACCAGCAACATCCTGATGGTATTACCTATAGGTGCTCCGTATGCACTCAGTGCGCCGTTCCAAAATGCCGGTGCAATGACCAATAAGGGCTTTGAGTTGAATATCGGTTATAGTGATAATGTTGGTAAAGTAAAATACACCCTCAATGGTAATGTAACTTATACCAGGAACACAGTTACAGACTTGAAGGGCGCTGGTCCATTTATCGGTTTCGGTACATTTTACGATGTTAACTATCCATTCAATTCATTGTATGGTTTACAGGCAACAGGTATTTACCGGACTAAAGAAGAGGTTGCAGGGACTGCAGTAATTAACCCGGTAGTTTCTGCCGGTGACATAAAATATAAGGACCAGAATAACGATGGCGTAATTGATGCAAAAGATAGAGTGTACCTGGGTTCTTATTTCCCTAAATATACTTTTGGATTAACTGCTACAGCAGCCTATAAAAACTTTCAGCTTAGTTTATTTTTCCAGGGTGCAGCCGGTGTGAAATCTAATGCGAGTAACCTGATCGGATCGATTGGTGGTGATTCGAGAAAGCCTACCAGCTTGTTTCTTGACAGATGGACTCCTGAGAACCCAGCCGCAAAGCTCCCAAGAGCCTGGTATAGATACACACAGAATGATCCTTTTATCAACCCATCTTCGTTTTGGATAAAAGATGCTTCTTATGTACGCCTGAAAAATATATCGCTGAGCTACAGCATACCTAAAAGTTTGATAGCAAAAGTGCATTTAACCAATATGAGAGTTTTTTATAGCGGCCAAAACGTTTTGACGCTCACTAAATTCTATAAAGGAATAGACCCTGAAATAGGCTCCAGAGCTAACCCTAGCAGCTATCCGCAAGTAATGGTCAATACAATTGGTTTAAATGTTACATTCTAAATTTTTGATCGATGAAAAAAACAATAATATTTCTTTTTGCCGCAGCTGTTTTTTCAGGTTGCAAAAAAGACGCTTTAAATACTACCCCCCTGGATGCTTACAGCAATGCCACTTTATGGAAGTCGCAGAATGATGCACTTGCTGCATTGAACGGTTGCTATAGCGGCTGGGAATACGGTGATAATGTGGTATATGATGATTGTCTTACAGACAATGCCTATGACCAGTTTCCATGGGAAGGATATGAAACTTTTGCCTCCGGATTAGCCACCCCCAGTAATCCGGGAGTCAATAAATATGATTATACAACTATTCAGAAATGTAACTGGTTCCTGGATAATATAGGTAACGTGCCTGCTGAAAAAATCGACGCTACCGTTAAAGAAAGAATGAAGGCTGAAGCAAGGTTTTTAAGAGCTTACCGTTATTTTATATTGAGCCAGGATTATGGCGATGTCCCTTTTGTTGAGCACAGCATCACACCTGCTGAAGCTAACAGCATAAAACAGGCGTCCAAAGCAACCATTACCGATTACGTTCATTCAGAATTGACAGCCATTGCTCCATCACTGCCTGTGAGCTACAGCGGAACTGATATCGGCAGGATTACCCGTGGCGCAGCCCTGGCACTGAAGGCAAGAATTGAACTGTTTAATGGAAAATATGCTGACTGTATAGCCACCACCCGGCAGTTGATGCAATCACCTTTCTCCTACAGTTTGTATCCCAATTATGCGGAAATGTTCCGTCCGAAGAATGCAAACAACCAGGAAGTAATTCTTGATGTGCAATACCTTTTAAACACCAACAGCGCATGGGTACTGATTGCACTGGCTCCCAATTCATCCGGTGGCTGGAGCTCTATAGCTCCTACACAGTCATTGGTAGATACTTATGAAACGATTAATGGTAAAACAATTCAGAACGACCCAACTTATGATCCCGTACAACCCTACAAGAACAGGGATCCGCGGCTTGATGCAAGTATTATCAGGCCAGGTAGTTTGTATATGAATGCCTATTTTGATCCATTGAGTCCCAATTCGCCGGATGCCCGTGGCGGTAACAACGTTTCCCCTACAGGGTATAATTTCAAAAAGTACATTCAGAACCTGGACGACTTTTATGGCACAAGCTATGGTGCGGGCGATATTAGTAATACGGGCCAAACCTTCATTGCCATTCGTTATGCTGAAATACTGTTAACATATGCGGAAGCTAAAATTGAAGCAAATGAAATTGATCAGTCGGTGTACAATGCCATCAATGCAGTGAGAAGCAGGGCAGGTATGCCGTCTGCTACTGCAGTGATGTATCCCGATCAGGCTTCATTGCGCACACTGGTACGTCGTGAAAGAAGGGTAGAGCTGGCAGGCGAAGGGTTACGTTGGTATGATATACAACGTTGGAAGATTGGCACAACTGCCATGCCTGGTAATGTATATGGCTGCCCCGATGGCACTGTGAATACTTCTAATGGGGCAATCACCTTGAAGCCAAATACAAATATCAATATAGGAAGCAGAACATTTACTGGTAAGAATTACCTATTGCCCATTCCGCAGAAAGAGATCGATGTTAATAAGAATTTAAAACAAAACGAAGGATATTAATTAAAAGAAAAAGGGCTGAAGATATTTTGCTTCAGCCCTTTTTGCTATTCCTGAAAAGTATAAATAATAGTCTGTGGATATTTGATCGATTCGATCACCTGGTTGCCAGGTGTCAATTAAATGTCGCTTTGCTCTCCGGAAGTTAATTTTTCAATATCATCCAAATCCTTATGTCTGCCTGCCGCTTTTTTGGCTTCAATAAGATTATTCAGGTGTAAAAATCTAATCATCAATCCCTCTTCAGTGAAAACCTGAGCTTTAGAGTAGGCATCATCAAATTCAACACCTTTAAGTTTTGTGATGATGTCAATATTTACAGAATGTACTCCACATCATGATTGTTCATTGCCTGAATAAATTCTCTGAAATCATCGTTGAAAATAGTTCCCATTTACTTATTAAGTTTTCTGCTGGTAAAATATTCTCTATCCAATCTGGGCTGATTGGCCATTGAAAATCCGTATGCTTGAGATATCAGGTAATATGCCTGACGTAAACGTTCAACATATGGCACCTCTTTACCAAATATATTTGCTGCATCAGCTTCTTGGAACGTTCTGATTTTAAATGCTGTTCTATCAAGTTTAAAGTCTGCCATATACAAAGTTATATGGTAAATATAAAGATAATGAAAGAAGATTAAGCGTTAATTACAGCTAATTGGTAAGGGAATTATTCATTTATAAAAGATGGTTCGATTTTCCCGAAAAACGCACTTCTGACGGAATCAATTATCGAATGAAACCATTAAGCTAATATACAATCTGGACGCCGGTCTTCCCCAAAATAAAAATGGACAAACCAAGATAAATCTCGATTTGTCCACTTTGGTGCCCAGAACTGGATTCGAACCAGCACATCCTTGCGAACGCTGCGACCTGAACACAGTGCGTCTACCAATTTCGCCATCTGGGCATCGCATTTTCCCCGTTAAGGGATTGCAAAAGTAAGCGTTTTTTTAAATCCACCAAATTTTTTTTCAACACGCAAAAAAAATCGCGCAAAGCATTTACTGCGTTGCGCGACCCTTCACAAAAAACTTTATTAAACCGCTACATTAAACTCACGCAGCGTATCATTTAAGCTCGTTTTCAGATCGGTGGACGCTTTACGCTGACCAATAATCAGTGCACAGGATACCTGGTATTCGCCCGCAGGGAATTTCTTGGTATAAGTACCCGGAATTACCACGCTGCGCGCCGGTACACGACCCTTGTATTCTATCGGTTCGCTGCCGCTTACATCAATGATTTTGGTAGACTGTGTCAGCACCACGTTGGCGCCAAGCACCGCTTCTTTTTCAACTACCACACCTTCCACCACAATGCAACGGGAACCTACAAAGCAACCATCTTCAATGATTACGGGGCTGGCCTGCAGTGGTTCCAGTACGCCGCCAATACCCACGCCACCACTCAGGTGAACGTGTTTACCGATCTGCGCGCAAGAGCCTACGGTAGCCCAGGTATCTACCATGGTGCCTTCGTCTACATAGGCGCCAATGTTTACATACGATGGCATCAGGATACAACCTTTCGCAATATAAGCGCCATAGCGGGCTACTGCATGCGGCACTACTCTTACTCCCAGGTCTTTATAGTTCGACTTCAATCTCATTTTATCATAGAACTCAAATGGAGGTACTTCCATTGTTTCCATTGGTTGTATGGAGAAATACAGTAAGATGGCCTGTTTTACCCACTCATTCACCTGCCAGCCGTTGGCTGTTGGCTCCGCAACTCTCAGATGTCCCTTATCTACTGCTTCTATAACCGCTTTTACTGCATCTGTGTACTGTGTCTCCTGTAAGAGGCCGCGATCAGCCCAGGCAGCCAGTATTTGTTGTTGTAAATCCATTGTCGTTTTTTTTGCAAACATAATACCTGGAAAGGATAATTTCGAATAACCAACACCGAATTCCGGAAATCTTATCAGATATACGTATTTCGCCATTCGTAATTCGTAATTTTACCTTTTCGTCTGAAGCAGGTGCATTATGAAAATAGGATTCGACGCCAAGCGCGCGTTTCAGAACAATACAGGTCTGGGAAACTATAGCCGTACACTCATATCTTCTCTGGTAAAGGATTTTCCGGAGGAGGAGTATTACCTGTTTGCCCCTAAGCAAACCACCATGTACGACCTTAGTACCCAGCCGCAACTACAGGTGGTACTGCCCCAACAGCCGCTCTACCGCTGGTTTAAATCTGCTTGGCGCAGCCGCTTTGTGGTAAAAGACCTGCTCCGTTATCATATCGGTCTTTACCATGGCCTTAGTCATGAATTGCCCTTTGGTATTCATAAGAGCGGTATCCGCTCAGTAGTGACCATGCACGACCTTATCTTCGAAAGGTACCCGGAGCAGTACAATCCCATAGATGTGCTCACTTACCGCCGTAAGGCCCGGTACGCCTGCCTGCACGCGGATAAGGTAGTAGCTATCAGCGGACAAACAAAGCAAGACCTGATCACCTATTATAATACCCCCGCTCACAAAATAGAGGTAATATACCAAAGCTGCGACCCTTCCTTCGGCATCAGGTATCCGGATGAAGATATCGCTGCTATGGGCGCAAAATACCAGCTGCCTTCCCAGTATTTTCTGTACGTAGGGTCCCTCATCGAAAGAAAAAACCTAATGGGCATAGTAACGGCCATGAATACACTAAAAGGCACTTTAGACCTGCCACTGGTAGTGCTGGGCAATGGAAGCGGGTACAAGAAAAAAGTAAAAGCATACCTGGAGGCCAACGGCCTCACACAACAGGTGATTTTCCTGAATGACCATGTACGTCTCGAAAACAGCGAACTGCCACTATTATACCAGGGCGCCATGGCGCTGATATATCCCTCCATTTTTGAGGGCTTCGGTATTCCCATCCTGGAGGCCCTCTGGAGCCGTACGCCGGTGATCACTTCCCATGGTTCCTGTTTTGCAGAAACTGCCGGAGATGCCGCCCTGTACGTGGATCCTATGGACCCGGGCGCCATTGCCGATGCCATGAAACAGGTAGTACACAATCCCTCACTGGTAAAACAGATGCAGGAAAAAGGCTGGCGCCACGCACAACAGTTTACACCGGGGAAATGTGCCGCAGCCATGATGAAAGTATATCAACAACTCAATAATCAAAAATAACGGATCAACATGTTTGAAGATGATATCAGTGCGGCCATGCCGGTACTGCGTAACGGCGGACTAATCCTTTATCCTACAGATACCATCTGGGGCATCGGCTGTGATGCTACCAACGAAACGGCCGTGCAGAAAGTATATGAACTCAAAAAACGCAGTGAAAGCAAAAGCCTGGTAATATTATTGGCAGATGTAAAAGATCTGTTGCATCATATCGCCAATCCACGACCCGATATCGCCGATATTATTGCTGGTTTCACCCGACCCACCACTGTGATCTATGAAGGAGCCCTGGGCCTGGCCCCCAATGTGATCAACGAAGACGGCAGCATCGCCATCCGTATCGTGAAAGATCCTTTCTGCCGCCACCTGGTAAAGCGACTTCGTAAACCCCTGGTATCCACCTCCGCCAATATCAGCGGGCAACCGTCCCCGTCCCGCTTCAGCGAAGTGTCCGCAGCCATCCGGAACGGAGTGGACTATACCGTAAAATACCGGCAGGAGGAAGCTGCAAACCACCTCGCCTCCAGGATCATCAGGATAAACAAAGATGGTTCAATAGCGATAATCCGGGATTAAAAACGTTTATTTATTACATTTGCGCCCTGGTTTCAACGAAAGGAATAAATTTAACAGGAATATTTTTATATGATCAGCAGTAAGCCGTTGGACATACCCTGCTCCCTGCAGGAAAGAAAAGTACTGGAGAAGATAGCATTGGCCGCCCACGAACTGGGAGTGCCCGCCTATCTGATCGGTGGCTTTGTGCGGGATAAACTGTTGGGACGGAAAACAAAAGATATGGACATTGTGTGCGTAGGCGATGGTATTACCCTTGCACATAAGGTCGCAGAAAGCTTAGGCAACAACATTCCCGTTAGCTTCTTTAAAACCTATGGCACCGCCCAGGTAAAATGGAACGAACTCGAAATTGAATTCGTTGGCGCCCGCAAAGAAAGCTACCGCCAGGAATCACGCAACCCCGAAGTATCCGCAGGTTCCCTGCAGGACGACCAGAACCGCCGCGATTTTACCATTAATGCAATGGCTATCAGCCTGAGAGATATTGACTATGGTTCCCTGCTCGACCCATTCGATGGCATCGGCGACCTTGACAGGAAAATAATCCGTACCCCGCTGGAGCCGGCACAAACTTTCAGCGATGATCCCCTCCGTATGATGCGCGCCATCCGGTTTGCATCACAACTGCAATTTACCATCGAGGCATCCGCGTTTACTGCTATTCAGGAAAATGCAGAACGTATCCGCATTATTTCCCAGGAACGGATCAGCGATGAGTTTAATAAAATCATGCTCTCTCCCAAACCTTCCGTAGGCCTCGATCTGCTGTATAAAGCAGGCCTGCTGAAAATCATTTTCCCCCAAATGATCGATATGGTAGGTGTAGAGATGTATGAAGGGAAAGGGCATAAAGATAATTTTTATCATACCTTGCAGGTAGTAGATAATATTGCGGAAAATACCCGCGACCTATGGCTCCGTTGGGCTGCCCTGTTGCATGATATCGGTAAACCCGCAACAAAAAAATTTGAACCCGGTCACGGCTGGACTTTTCATGGACACGATGCGGTAGGAGGTAAAATGGTACAACGTATTTTTACCCGGATGAAATTGCCGTTGAGTGATAAAATGAAATTGGTAAAAAAATTGGTAGAATTACACCTGCGCCCCATCAGTCTTACCAAAGAGAATATAACAGACTCGGCTATCCGCAGATTACTATTCGATGCCGGAGATGATATCGAAGGATTGATGATGCTCTGCGAAGCGGATATTACCTCGAAAAATAAAGCCAAGGTAAAAAGATACCTGGAAAATTTTGAGCTGGTCCGCAAACGACTGAAAGAAGTGGAAGAGAGCGACCGGATCCGCAACTGGCAACCACCTGTCACCGGCGAAATGATCATGGACACATTTGGTCTGAAACCCGGCAGGATTGTTGGTGAGCTGAAAAGCGCCATCAGGGAAGCGATCCTCGACGGCGAAATCCCCAATACCTATGAAGCAGCATACGCTTTTTTATTGGAAAAAGCCGGCGCATTGAATCTTACCCCGGTTAAATAAAATTGGTAATTTTACAATGCCATAATAAATTCATTAGCACTTTGGAACTACCGTTAAAAGCGGCCGTTTAAACATTATATAACTTATAACCTTTTTGTCATGCCGGTTTTGAAATTCAGAGTTTACTGGGAAGAAGATGAAAGTGTCTACAGAGACATTGCCATTAAGCCGAATCAGACGTTCTTATTATTTCACCAGGCAATTTTGCTGGCATTCGAATTTGATTCAAAACATAAAGCTACCTTTTTCCGTAGCAACGATAACTGGCAACGCGGCCGCGAAATTATCCTGGAAGCAGATAACCAGCCCCGTAAAGCAGAACCCCTGCTCATGGCCGATACCATGATCGCAGCCGCCGTAAAAGATCCTAACCAGAAATTCATTTACCTGTACGACTTTGCCAAAAACTGGTCCTTCCTGGTAGAACTGATCGGGGTTTCCAAAGATGAAAACAGTAAAATAGTATACCCCGCCTGCGTTCGCAAAGAAGGCCTGGCGCCCAGTCAATATGGCACAAAAGGCCTCGTTGGCGATAAACTAGTGGAAATGGAAGAGAAATACGACCTCAACAAAGAAGGCATGGACGCGGACGGATTCGGAGAAGAAGGAGAAGAGAGCGACGCCATGGGCAGCGATGGTGCAGAAGAATTCGGCAGCGAAGAAGATAACAGCTTCTAAATAAATATCAAACACTAAAATAGTACGGAGTTTTGAGAAGATGTAAACACTTACATACTGCTCAAAACTCCGTAATACTTTCACATACCATCATTTATGCAAAAGACTGTCATCATTATCGCAGGACCAACAGCCTCCGGCAAAACCGCTTTGTCTGTACAAATGGCACAAAGCTTCCAAACAGCTGTGATCTCTGCGGATTCCAGGCAGTGCTACCGGGAAATCAGTATCGGTACGGCAAAGCCATCCCCGGAAGAACTGGCGGCAGTTCCACACTACTTTATCAATTCACACAGTATCAAAGAAGAAGTGAATGCAGGCATCTACGAAAAACTCGCCCTGCAATATGCGGCTGAAATATTCGAAAAAAATGATGTCGCCGTGATGTGCGGTGGCACCGGTCTCTATATCAGGGCCTTTGCCGAAGGCATCGACGATATGCCCCCCATCGCCCCCGGTATCCGCACCCACCTCAACGAACAATTTGCACGCAATGGCATTTCCTGGCTGCAGCAACAACTACAGGAACGCGACCCCGGATTTTATGCCACCGCCGAAACCCAGAACCCCCAGCGACTGATCCGCGCCTTGGAAGTATTAAACGCCACCGGCAAATCCATTACCACCTTCCGCAGCGCTACCCGCTCCCCGCGCGATTTCAGGATTATTAAAATTGGTATTACCCCACCCAAAGAAATCCTGCATCAACACATTCATCATCGCGTAGATCACATGATCCACGCCGGCCTCGTGGAAGAAGTAAGATCCGTACTCCCTTACCGCGAACACAACGCATTACGCACAGTCGGCTACCAGGAGATCTTTAGCTTCCTCGACGGCTACATCTCCCTGGACCAGGCCATCGATGACATTAAAACACATACCCGCCAGTATGCCAAACGGCAGCTCACCTGGTTCCGGAAAGACCCTGCCTTTCAATGGTTCGACAGCCGGCAAACAACTGAAATCATGGCCTACGTAAAGCAACAACTGTCCTGAACGGACCATAGCACCTCGTTGCTTTTCCCTTCTCCCGAAAAATATAATTACGGACATCCCCTGTGCTAAAACCGGACAATTATTATTTATACTTCATGTATAAATATTTTATTTTTAGGGAGATGATATCATGGCATTTTGTTAGCTGCTGCGTATCTACTTTACAGACTTCCGCTTATGATCAGAAACTACCTGAAAGTCGCCTGGCGCCATTTGTTGAAAAACCGTCGTTTTACTGTGCTGAACCTTATTGGCCTCTCTACCGGTCTGGCATGTACACTTCTCATCTACCTGTGGGTGCACGATGAACAATCATTCGATCATTTTCACCAGAACGATCGCCAGCTGTTTCGGGTGATGGAAAATACGACACACGAAAAAGGAATAGAAACATCTGCCGGAACACCGGCGCTACTGGCGGCCACGCTGCCTGCCACTATGCCGGAAGTAGCCTATGCTGCCGTTAGCACGCCATCCGGCTGGTTCCCCAAAGTTCAACTGCTGGCAGGCAACAAAAACAGCAAAGCTGCCGGTATATTCGCCGGAAAGGATTATCTCCGCGTATTCACTTACCCGTTACTCCAGGGCAACAACCAACAGGTACTGGCCGACCGGAACGGGATCGTTATTTCTGCCAAACTCGCCAGGGAACTGTTTCTTTCGCCCGCCAACGCAGTAGGCAAAAGCATTACGTGGCAGATCGATGTGAACAAAAAGACGAGCATCGTGACCGGCGTTTTTAACGAAACACCCGCCAATTCTTCTACACAATTCGATTTCATACTGCCCTTCGATGCTTTTCAGGATATCATGAAAATCACGTCGCTGGAGCCACAGGGCCCATTCCTGACTTACCTGGTGATGAAGGAAGGCACTGATATTCCCGCTTTCAACGCAAAACTGAGCAGCTTCATAACGGCGCTCACCAAAGGCGCTACCACGCCCAGGCAGCTATTCCTGCAGCGCTACAGCGATAACTATCTTTATGGTAATTATGAAAACGGCATCGCCGCCGGCGGCCGCATCAGCTATGTACAGCTGTTTTCGCTGATAGCGCTCTTCATCATTATTATTGCCAGCATCAACTTTGTAAATCTCTCTACCGCCAAAGCTGCCGGCCGAATGAAGGAAATGGGTATCCGCAAAGCCATCGGCGCCAACCGCGCTACACTGGTGTTGCAATATCTCGGTGAATCCATACTGCTCACCTTCCTGTCGCTGATCGTTGCTTTGATCATAGTGGTATTATTCCTGCCACATTTCAACGAGCTTACCGGCAAGAGCCTGGCGCTTTCCTTCAATTTGCCTATGGTATTGGCCGTACTGGCCATCACCTTGTTAACCGGGCTGCTGGCGGGCAGCTACCCGGCATTATACCTCTCCGGATTCAGTCCGTTGTCCGTACTCAAAGGGAAAATCCAGACTGCTACAGGACAACTCATGGCCCGCAAAGGCCTGGTGATCTTCCAGTTCACCTTATCTGTTTTATTTATGGTGGCGGTGATAACGGTATACCGACAAATCGCCTATGTACAATCCCAAAGCCCGGGTTACGATAAAGACAACGTTGTGTATTTTGATGTGGAAGGCAAAGTGGCCGGTAATACGCCAGCCTTCCTGGCAGCCCTGAAAAGAATCCCCAGTGTGGTAAACGCTTCAGGCATGGTAGGTAACGTGTTGGGCGCCCCCGGTATGGGGTACACCTGGAAAGGAAGAGGTACGGTGGAAACAATCCTCTGCCGCCCCTTTATGGTCAACTATGATATGATCGAAACACTGGGAATGGAAATGGCCGCAGGCCGCCCGTTTTCCCTCGACTTTGGCACTGACAATACAAAAATCATTTTCAACGAAGCCGCTATCAAAGCCATGGATATTGAAGATCCGGTAGGAAAAGTAATTGAGTTTAACGGAGAACAACTGGAGATTGCAGGCGTGGTGAAGAACTTCCATTTTCAATCGCTGCACGAGGCCATCAAGCCCCTGTTTATGCGACTGGATATGCAGAACAGCACTGTAATGGTGAAAATAAAAGCCGGACAAACCAAGGCCGTATTAAGCCGCCTGGAGGCATTCTATAATACTTACAACCCCGGTTTTACCTTCGACTACAAATTCCTGGACGACGATTACCAGGCCCAATATGTGGCAGAGAAAAGGGTAGCGACAGTTTCAAAATATTTCACCGCACTGGCAGTGTTAATTTCCTGCCTGGGTCTTTTCGGACTGGCCGCTTTCACAGCAGAAAGCAAACGCAAGGAAATCAGCATCCGCAAGGTATTGGGGGCTACTGTTACCAATGTGGTAATGATGCTTTCCCGTGAATTTTTACGCGCAGTAGCTGTTGCAATATTGATCGGGTTACCGCTGGCCTGGTACTGCGTGGATCACTGGCTGCATGGTTTCGCTTATCATGTTCGTTTAGGCGTAGACGTATTTTTGCTGACAGGCATTGTAATGTTGTTAATAACATTGCTGACAGTGAGTGTACAAGCTATCGGGGCGGCTATGGAAAGCCCGGTTAAAAGCTTAAACCATGATTAAACTGATTATCCAGATGAGTGAAGATAAAAACAAAGCACCCGGTTGATAGCTATCAACCGGGTGCTTCGTTTTTAGAACTTTATATCGAAAATTCAATCTTCGCGTATCAGGATAATCATCCTAACAGTCTAGAATTTGAATCCGATTGTCAGCATAATATTGCTCCTGGTATAATCCAGTGCAGCTGCTTTTGGCGTATAGGCTGCATCAAATACCGTATAAGGTTGGTATCTGTCCTTGCCTTGTGTATAGCTGTAAGTAGCATCTGCATAAAAACCTTTGTTACGGAAACCAAGGCCACCGCTGTATACTTTGCGGGAAGCATCTACGCCTGCGTTATAGCCATCATTGCTGTATGGATTGCCATAAGCGGCAAAACCGAGTCTTACAGCATACATAGCCTGGAATCTAACTTCAGCGCCTGCACGAATATTGGAAGCAGATTTGTAAATCGAGCCGATGTTGTTATTCAGGCTGTTTTCTGTGCCTTTGTTGTCACTCATCCTGAATTTACCGGACGACTGGTTTACGTATTCATAATCCGCTGTAATAAAACCCTGTGTGGTTTTAGGTTGCGACAAATCGCCGAAGAAGTAGGAAGCGCCTGCAGCTGCACGTAAGGGAGCGGTGTAGCCATAGTCATATTCTACCGCGTAACCATTGGTGCCATCAACAGATCTGGCGGCTTGCTCACCTTTTCCGTCTTCGATATCGGAATACAATTCAGAAGTATAACTGTCGTGTATGGAATACCAGGTAGGCGTTACAAAAGTACCTCCCAGTCGGAAGTGATCAGATACCTTGTACAGGATACCGAGTTTACCACCAAAGCCTAAGCCGGTGCGCTTCAGGTTTTTATAGTAATCAAAGTAGCCAAAGTCATTGGTTTTGTTTGTTTCATTGGCATCGTCTTCCGACCAGTTGAGTGATTCCTTATAGTTAATACTCGGTAGGTTAATGCTGGCGCCGATATATAGGCGGTCGCCATAGTTACCGCCAATAGCAAAGCTGTATTCATTCAATCCGCCTTCTGTTTTCAAGGTACCTCTTTGCTGAATACCGGCAGGCAACAATCCTCCGATTTGCCGGGAAGGGGAGGCGAGGCTCATGGGCTGCTTATTGCCGGTAGGAGGTTGATAGTCCTGCGTCAGGCCAGTACCGTCAGAGAGGTCGGTGCCAAGCGCGCGGGTGGCGTCGGAGCCGTCAAAAATATCATCCAGCCAAACATCACTCAGAGAGGATTTCTTATTGTTTCCGGCAATGGTGATTTGATTGTTATAGTTGGCAAGGCGCTCCATTCCCAATGAAAAGGAAATATTGTTCCAGGTGCTTTTACCATCATTTTTATTGGTGGCCATCACGAGGCCGATCGACGGCAGCTGGAAATTGGAACGGTTTCCTTTGTTGTCAAGCGAACCATTCCCCAGGTAGGTAGATATGTTTTGCGTGATTGCCACACCGCCGGAAATATGGAATTCGCCGGTTTTGAAAATGGCAATACCTGCCGGGTTAAGATGCGCGGATGAGTAGTCTCCTCCAAGACCAACACCTGTACCACCTAAGGCCTGTGTTCTCGCAGTACCGTGAGGTTGCATCGGTGAATAGAGTAATGCGTCGTTGGAACTCTGGGCCATGGCTGTCACAGATATAAACAAGCCGCCTAAAAGAGGATAAAGTCTTTTAATCATGATCTGTATACTTAAAATGAGATTTGCTTTGCAGGCTGAGCTAATGTGCTGCTAACGTGTACTGCAATATGTATAACGGTTATATGGGTAAAACCTTGCGTGAAGATAAAAAATAAGCGTAGGTTTTTAGGCTACGCTTATCTTGTGAATATTTTATTAACGGCCTCCCCTGGAAGGACGGCTATAGCCGCCACCACCGCCGCCGCTGCCACCACTACTTCCACCTACACGACCACCGCCGGAGCTGGGTGTGTAACTTGGAGCAGGAGAAGGTGCAGGTCTGCTGTATTCAACGCGCTGCGGACGGGAATAATTATTGTTGCCGCTATTACCGCTGTTGTCCTGGTAAACGGGTCTGGTCACTGGTCTTTCAGAGTTTGACTGCTGGAACACACGACGTGGTCTGTCGCCGGATCCGCCCGGATTAACCGTACCGCCATTGTTACCATTTACAGGTTGGAAAACACCACTTCTGTTTGGACGGGAATATCCGCCGCCGCCAGTGCCGCCACTGTTAGTATAGTTAGCTCTTGGAACCCTGTCATTGCTGGACCTTACCGGACCGTAGGAGTTGGAAGGACGGGTGCGATAGTAACCGCCGCCATAGAAGCCGCCATGGCCATAGTATCCACCGCCATAGTAACCACCACCACCATAGTATGGATAGTAG
>Ga0209130_1000918_pt1 | contig 23704 bp, 23 predicted proteins | sample AraplaMF_Cvi_mLB_FD_184264 | JGI IMG/M metagenome (GOLD analysis project Ga0209130, IMG submission 184264) | Arabidopsis root microbial communities from the University of North Carolina, USA - plate scrape MF_Cvi_mLB (SPAdes) (version 2) | ecosystem: Host-associated > Plants > Roots > Endosphere...
GCATTTTGTACAATAGCATTAGGAGCGCGTGATATTGCTTTTCTTTCTCTATTTTTACTAGTCGTGTTATGGGCGATCAATTTATTAGATTTAGTTATCACTATTATTAATCAATCGAAAAAACAAGCTGCCGGAGAATTTACAGAGTCCTCTAAAGAGAGCGAACGATTTTATATCATTCTTCTATCAATCATCCCTGGACTTGGTCATTTTCAATTAGGACTTATGCAACGTGGCCTTACATTTTTAGTAGCTTGTACAGGAATCGGGAGTATGATCATTTTCGTCGCACTCTTAACATCTCAAGGAAGTTTCCTTATCTTCCTTATTACATTACCTGTTTTATGGATATATAACTTCTTTGATGTTGTTCAACAAATCCAGAAAAAAGAACGTGGTGAGCCACTAGATGATCGTACTATTTTCGAAGAGTTTGAAGAACATCGAGAACAAGGAAAGAAAAACAAAACATTCGCTTCCATTTTAGCAATGTTTCCTGGAGCAGGGCATATGTATTTAGGCTTACAGCGCCGTGGTCTTCAGCTTATGGCAGCCTTTTTACTATCTATTTATTTGCTCGACTTACTAAGACTTTCTGCGTTTTTATTTTTAGTACCAATCATTTGGTTCTATAGCTTTTTTGATGCGTTACAGCAAACTGCAAAATACGGAAAAGAACGTGTTAATGACGAACCTATCATAGATTATTTTATAAATCATCAACGATGGATCGGTATCGGATTAATTACACTCGGTGGTTATTATTTATTGGATCAAACAGTCCTTCCTATTTTGAATGACTATTTTGCAACTATATTTAATATTCATCTTAGCGAACTATATTATCGCTATTTCCAAACATCTATCGTTGCTCTCCTTTTAATTGGTGGCGGCTTTAAATTGTTACTTGGAAATAAAGAAAACAAAGGTGGTACAAACGAATGAGAACATGGCGCGTTGGAACATTCTCAATGGGGCTTTCCATTATTACATTAGGTTGTTTCTTACTATTTTCAGTCATTAAAGGCACTCAAGTATTGGATACATTAACAGCATGGTGGCCTGTTTTACTTATTATACTTGGCGCTGAAATTTTACTATACCTTCTATTTTCTAAGAAGGAACAACCATTTATTAAATATGATATTTTTAGTATTTTCTTTATCGGCGTTTTAGGAAGTATTGGAATTGCTTTTTACTGTTTATTATCTACTGGATTACTAGACGAAGTTCGTCATTCTATGAATACAACTAGGCAAACGAGTAATATTCCAGACGGACAACTTGATATACCTGAATCTATCAAAAAAATTGTAGTAGATGCAGGGCATCATCCTCTAACAATTGAGGGAAATAATACAAATCAAATTCACCTTCTTGGAACATATGAAATAACGACGAAAGCTAATGAAAAACTCAATTTAAAACAAGAAGATTTCCTTTCAGTTCAAACAGCTGGGGAAACGATGTATGTCACTTTGAAGTCATTACCAGCTCAGCATACGTTATGGAATTCAGCACCACAGGTCAAACCGACACTCGTTCTTCCGCAAAATAAAAATGTAGAAGTTCGTGCTTCAAATAACGAACTATCCCTTTATCCAGGTCAATTACAAAATAATTGGTTTGTACAGGAAAGCTCAAGAGTGTCTGTCCATCTTGCACAAGAAAGTGACGTATCTTTAACAGCAGTAACAAATCAAAAAGAAACTCATGGAAACACACCTTGGGAACAAGTTGAAGATTTAACGAAAAAAGAAGATAATACTTCAGAGAAAAATCCAGAATTCAACGGGCAAGAACATTGGTATAAAAATTCGATTAAAACAGGCAATGGGACGTATAAGTTAAACATTGAGAAAGCTTACAATTTAAATATGAGTGTTATTGAAAAATAAAAAACCTTCCACAATTGTGGAAGGTTTTTCTCATATAATCGCTTTAATTCCTTCTAACACTAATCCAATCATAAATCCGCAAACAGCCCCGTTTACTCGGATCCACTGTAAATCTTTACCTACGTTATTTTCAATCATTTCGATTAACGTTTTATCATCTAACTTATCAAGATTTTCTTGTACAAGTTTTCCAATTTTCGAATGATTCTTTTCCACAAGTTTGACAACTTGTTTTTGTAACCAATCTTCTATTTTTTGAACAGTTTGTTCATCTTCTTTTATTTTATTCATTTGTGTTTGTAAAAATGGAATAACATATTTATCCGTGAATTCTTCATTTTTCACAAAAGTAATTGCCCTTTGTTTTACTTGCTCCAGCATCTCTTTAATTTTGTCAGTAGCATCCCAATTGGCAATCCATTTTTCTTTCCAATTTTCTAATTCTTGTAGTAACGCTTCATTCTCTTTTACATTTATAATTTCTTGACGAATTTTCGATAATATAAGTTGTCTTGTGCTATTATCCGCATCTTGTAAGCTGTTAATATTGCTAATAATAAATTTCTGCAAAATGCCGCCAATTTTATCTTCATCTACAATATTCATAAACGATTTCAAAGTAAACTGTAAAAATCCATCTACTTTTATGTTTTCCATCGCCTTCATACCTAAGCTTCCGAGCTGGTAACGGGCTTCATCTTGAGCTGTCCAATCTTTCACTTTTACTAATATGTAATCAAGTGTTTTTTCATCATATTCTTGCACAACTAATTGATCCACGAGTACTTGTAATATGTTACTTGTGTTAATTGTATGCAAATATGTTTTCAATTCTTTTTCAATAATAACTGCTAATTTTTCCGTATCTATTTGAAGAATCGCTTTCTCAGCAATTGTTACAATCCCTTTTTTCACAGCATCAGACTGTAACTCTTTCTCAGCAATTTGCAGTACCATTTGTGCTAGCTGCATTTCTTTTACTTTACTTGTAATACTTTCTTTCGTCAGCCAGTCATTTTCTAACGTAGAAACGAGTCCCTTTGTTACCCGCTTCCGATTTTTAGGTAATAATGCTGTATGTGGAATTGGAATTCCCAACGGATGACGGAATAAAGCTGTAACCGCAAACCAATCCGCAAGTCCACCAACTAAACCAGCTTCAAATCCCCCTTGAATAATCTCTCCAGCTACCGTTCCTTGAAAAGGGATTGAAGCCGCAAAACCTACGCCCATAACCCCAAGCGAAATACCCGCTATATATTTAGTCTGTAATGACATCGTATACACATCCTCTTATTATGTAAAATAAAGCTGTTTGTTATATTTATTCAATATTAGTTATCCTTTATATATACTATAAAGAACTATTGTGAAAATAACAAAGAATTTTATGTACATGAAAAAAATGAGGCTGCAAATAGCCTCATTTTCATTTTAACGTTAATTCCACACCTGTTTTATAATACCCATTCATCACGTCTTCTGGAACCATACTCCCACCAGTTCCCCACACGATATGAGTACCTTTCTTCACCTTCTCAGTTAACTGTTGCTTTTGTAAATACCCATTTTCAGCTTTACATACATTAAGCGGACCAATCATACCCGCTAACGCAGAAGGCTCTAAATAAATATTTTCCGTATCAGCCAGTTCTTTTAATAATCTATATAACTCTTCATCACTCACTGTGTAATTTCCACTCAAAAATGGTTCCATCGTTTTACCGACAAATCCAGATGGCCTTCCTACTGCAAGTCCGTCCGCGTCTGTTACATTATCAATCCCGATATCTTGAACAGCAATTTTATCATGAAGTCCTGTCATTAACCCGAGTAACATACACGGGGAATGCGTCGGCTCTGCAAAGAAACAGTGAACGTTGTCTTTATATAATAACTTTAAGCCAAATGCCACTCCGCCAGGTCCGCCTCCGACACCACATGGTAAATAAACGAATAAAGGATGTTCTTCATCTACTACAATCTCTAACTCTTTTAATTGATTTTGTAAACGGGATGCTGCTACTGCGTACCCTAAAAATAAATCATGTGAATTTTCATCATCTACAAAATAACAGGTAGGATCAGCATCTGCTTGCCTTCTTCCTTCCTCTACTGCTTTACTATAATCAGCCTCATATTCAATAACATTTACACCTTTACTTCTTAATAAATCTTTTTTCCATTGTTTTGCGTCTGCTGACATATGAACAGTCACGTTAAAACCTAGTTTCGCACTCATAATCCCAATGCTTAATCCTAAGTTTCCTGTTGAACCTACCGCAATTGAGTATTTTGCAAAAAACTCTCTACATGGATCACTATCTAAAATGGAGTAATTCTCTTCCTCTGTTAACATTCCATGCTGCAAAGCTAATTGTTCAGCATGTTTCAACACTTCATAAATCCCGCCCCTAGCTTTAATTGAGCCTGATATCGGAAGTTGGCTATCACATTTTAATAGTAATTCTCCCCATATAGATTGCCCGTAATTTTTCTCTAAAGATTGTTTCATAGTAGGTATTTTCACTAAAGGAGATTCTATAATGCCACTCGTTTTTTTCGTTTCCGGAAAAACTTTCGCAATATACGGTGCAAAACGCTTTAACCTCTCTTCGGCATCTTTTACATTTCCTTCATTCAATGGAGAATCTTTTATTGCCGTTTCATACTTTTCTGTATTCGGATTTATCCAAAATACTTCTTCCGTTGCAATAAGGTTATTTACTAATGGGAATCGTTCTTTTAATACCTCTATCTCCTTCATTCCTCTTCCTCCTCATATCCTTGTAGCTCGCCATACAATAAATTATAATTAAATTAATTTAAATATAGTTTAACATAAAATTCAGTTTCGGTTAATTTCAATTTAATTTATTTAAATATAATTTAATAATTATTAAGGAGAATGCGTTATGGAAAATATAGATATTGGAAAAAAGATTGAAAAACAAAGAAAAGAAAAAGGGTTAACTAGTAAAGAACTAGCAAAGATGGCTGAAATCACACCATCTATGCTCAGTCAAATTGAACGTGGTTCTGCTAACCCTTCTATTCAAACATTAAAGGTGCTCGCTAAATCTCTTGATGTTCCAACATTTAGTTTTTTACTTGAAGAGACAAATACAGACGATTTAATCGTACGCTCTCATAAACGAAAAAAAATGATTATCGATAATTTATCATATGAATTGTTATCGCCTGATTTCACAGGAAATTTAGCAACAGCAATTATGACTGTTCCTCCAAATACTTCTTCATCAGAAAATCCTTTAGAACATAAAGGAGAAGAATTAGCATTTGTATTAGACGGAAAAATCACATTGCACTTAAATGAAGAAGAATACACATTAGAAACTGGTGATAGCGTAAAAATACCAGCTTATTTAAAACATAAATGGGTAAATCAATTCAAGAAAAATGCGATTGTTTTATTTTCTGTTACTCCGCCGATTTTTTAATATAAAATAAAAAGATAGCCACGCATGGACATACTCCATATGTAGCTATCTTTTTATTTTTTCGGCACGAACAAAATCCCTAAACTAATAACAAAGAAGCTCATTATTTGCTGTATTGATAAACCAAGTAGAACCGAATTTTGCTCACTAATAAGCGAAATAATAATATGAGCAACACCCTCAATAATTAGAAAAACACTTATATTCTTTCCATTTCCGAGTCTTTCATTTTTCACCCATAACAAGCCCATTATACAAAGAGCAAGGATGATCTCATATACGAAAATAGGGTGATATAAAAATTTTGATTCATATATTTTCACACCCCAAGGCAGTGTCGTTTGTACACCTATTTTGTGGTTGAATAGAAAATAAAAAATAATACTCATACTTAGTCCAATAGGCAATGCATCAAGTAAAATACAAAGCGAAAATTGTTCCTTTTTACTTTTCCAAACAATGTATACACTCGCAATTACACATCCTGCTATAATATGCTGCATACTTCCTACAGCTAATAATGCTTGCAGTGGCGCTCCAATGGCCCATACCGGATTTAAAATTACCGGTGCGAATTTCCATGCTAATACAATGATGAGAAAACCATTCGTTACCGCATCCATCATTTTTTCATATTGAATATTTTGCTTTTTCATCCTTAGTTTCATCATAGTAAACCCAAATAGACTTCCTATTATAAGAGAAACTGGCTGTAACCTCACCATCCACTCCATCACTATGAAATCCCCTCTTAATTCTCAATTATTTTTTTAAACTTCTCTTCTAATTGATCTGGAGGTAATACACCTCGTGCATGATCTACAATAATTCCATCTTTATTAACAAAAAATGTCGTTGGTAAAGAAAATACTTTATAATCTATTCCAGCTACTCCGTCCATATCTAATAGAACAGGAAATTTAAATCCGTGACGATCTGCAAATGCACTCGCTTCTTGTACTGGATCCCCGATTGTTGCATTTACCGCAAAAATTTCAACATCCTTTTTATATTTATCATACAAACGAACTAAATCAGGAGCCTCCATTTCACATGGCCCACACCATGATGCCCAAAAATTAATAACATATGGTTTTCCCTTTGCATCATTTAACGAATGCAGCTTACCGTCTAACCCTTTTAATGTTATGTTTGGCGCTTTAAATCCTACTTGTGGTAATACTTCTGTTTCTTGTAACTCCGCTTGTTTTGCTTTTCTTTCTTTTTCTTCTTTCTTTGTATTATAAAAGTTAACCCCTGCCCAAATTAATGCCCCGGCCAGTATAATAGCAATTAGTTTCTTCACTTTTCTTCCTCCTCATTTCTAAAATCCTGTAAATCCACCAAATATACGAATAAAAAATGCTGTAATTTTCGTCATTTGATTTGTATATAATAAAACTCCTGTTACAAGCATAATTCCACCGCCAATTTTCATCATGACATTGGCATATGTAACAATCCATTTTACCTTTCCAATAAAAAATGCCATCACGAAAAACGGAACCGCAAATCCAAGGGTGTACGCTGTAATATACAGAAGCGCACTTTCAGGATTGGTCGCACCAAGCATAAGCACTGCAGAAAATATTGGTCCAACACACGGTGTCCATCCTGCTGCATATGTCATGCCGACCAAAACTGAGCGAATATAGCCTGTCGATTTTCTTCTATATTGTACTTTTTTCTCTGCCATAAGCCACTTAGGCTGAATCAATCCAGTCATAAATAGCCCCATCAAAATAATAAATATCCCACCAATTTGCTGAATCAACCTTTGATTAGATGAAAAAGTGATCCCAATCCAGCTTACCGATAAACCTAACGCATAAAAAATAACCGAGAAACCGATCATAAAAAATACTGTATGTATAATCGCTGACTTTTGCATAATTCCACGATTTTCTTTTAAATCTTGAATAGAAACACCTGTAATATATGATAAATAAGATGGATATAGCGGTAAAGAACATGGTGATATAAATGAAAGTATCCCCGCCCCTACTACTAGCCAAATTGTTAAATCCGTCGCATTCATTTTATCCCTCCTAAAAACACTACAACGTGTAGTGTTGATTATTAAAAAAAGAGGCTATATGCACTCTCCGACAATAAGTACAATCGACATACAAAATAGCCCTAACGTTACATATACTGAATTTGTATGTAATGGCATATTCAGCTTAACAACTTTCTCATTCAATACTTGCTCAATTCGTAAATTAATTGCGGTTTTCGCAAACGACGCTGTAATACATTGATTTTCCATCGTCTTTATTTTAATTAACTTTAATAATGCTCTACCTAGCTCAAATGAAGATTTCATTTTTTGCATTGCATATTTATCAGCTGATAGCTCTTGATATACATGATAACGCTGCAGCATCCCTTTTAATATAGGAATATACATCATTCCCTCAGCTAACAAGGTAAAGAAAAATAACTTTAATGGATCTCGATTTTTTTGATGATATTCCTCATGTAATACAATCGCATCAATTTCTTCCTCAGAAAATGCCTGAAACATTCCTTCTGAAATGACAATTTTCGGTCGAAATAATCCAATTGTAAATGCCGTAATCTGTAACGTTGATAATACGTACACTTGCTTTCCTTTTCTAGTAATAGACACGAGATTTCTTTTCAATCTTTTACTATAAAAAAATTGCTTCCAAATTCTTTTACTCATAATGATTACAGTAAATAACAGTAATCCGGCTATCATTATACGAAGTATCGATAGTTCCCTCATATGTTTTTGTAATTCAAATAAACAAAATTGCGAAAGGAAAAATGCTTTATTTTGAAAAAGAAATGGGTATGTAACATAGTATACTAACATGCTTAAAAAAAGCACACTAATAGTCACTGCTAACAAAATGATTTTACGCATTTGCCACTTCATTTTATCGGTCCTCTTTTTTTAGCTGACTTAATTTCTCTTCTAATTTTTTTATTAAAGATGGATCAGCTTGTTCTAACTCATCTATCATATGGTTCACAACAAGAGCCCCAAATTCACCCATTAATTCCTGTGTCATTTTCTTCGTTTGATTAGATAAAAATTCTTCCTTCGTTTGTGTAGTACGATACATACCACTTCTTTTCACAATATGCTTTTCTAAATGTGCTTTCTCTACTAATCTGTTCATAACTGTCATTACAGTATTAAAATTCACCGGGGATTCTTCACTTAATTTCTGTTGCACATCTTTAATGGTAATACCCTCCGTAGCCCAAACAATCTCCATTATTTTCGCTTCAAGCGGTCCGAAAAAGTGATTTAACCCTTGCTCATTTAACTTATAGTTTTGAGTAAACATCGTATGGCCCCTTTCACACTACAGATTGTAGTATAAAATATATAGAAGGTCAAACATAAATGATATTAACTGATACTTAAATGAATCCTAATCTCCACTAATTAGTTAGCTGTACCGCGTTCGATTCATTGTAAACCTAACTTCTCACCAAATGTATCATAGAGATAATATTCTAATATTTGCACACTAAATTTCTCATTACGCCCGAGTGCAAATAATTCCCGATCTTTAGCTACGATAGTATCTAATGGAATCGCCACATTATCCACTATTTTTGTAATTTCAATTATATTACTTTCTACGTTTACTTCTGTTTTAAATTCAATATTTTCTAATACTATATGTGAACGTCTTCCTGATGCAAAAAAAGTAAAGTTAGGATTTTTAAAAATTCCAATTTCACTCTCTAACGGATATAAATATTTATAAATTATATCTCTGTGTCCATCTTTTATTATTTTTTCATCTTTTTCATCATCTAAATATTCTTTCACCTTCGCTGCGAACTCAAATCGAAAATCCACTCTTTCACGCTCCCTCTTTTCAGTCTACGCTAATAAATATATTAATATAATTTTACCATATTATAAAATAACTTCCAATAAAAAGTAAAAACCGCTTTTGTAAAACCTCTGGTATTCCCCGCACTTTTTAAATATAAACACTCTTTCAATATTAATTAGTACGCCGTTATATTCATTTAAACATATTGTTTCCATACTTTGAAACAATATTATCCAGTATTATATATCAATAAAGTGAAACTTTAATCAGTGGGGGTTTTGTTCATCCCCCACTGATTATTAGCCTTCACCAATCGGGCGTTTACGGGCAGCAGGGCTTCCACTTAACTGCTTTGATCCAGTCGAATTTTGAGTTGGGAATCTTACTGCCCGCAAATAGCGGGATAAACTGCTTCTAATTCCTTTCTATCCACAGCTATCGACTCCTTATGCTATTCTAATATATTGTTCACTTTATTTCCCCTTATTCATTAAATCACAGAAGGAATGTAACTCCCCACTATCGAATTTTTACATAACAAATATTATTAGGTGGTGCTTTACTATGAAATTAGCTGTCATTGGTGGCGGTGATTTACAAGATCCAAATCACTTGCATATTAATGAACGACTTATAGAATTAACGAATAAACAATACCCAAAAGTATTATTCATTCCTACAGCTAGTCGTGATGATGAAGGATATATAAAGTTATTTTTAGAAACATTTGAAAAGCAATTACATTGTGAGGTTCAAATTTTACGCATTTCAACCGAAACACCTACTAAATATGAAATAGATGAGATGATTCATTCTGCCGATTTAATTTATCTTGGCGGTGGAAATTACGTTCACATGCTTGAACAATGGAAAGAACATAAACTAGATGAAAAGTTACTATTTGCTTTAAAACGTGGAACACTTATTGCAGGGTATAGTGCCGGTGCGATGTGCTGGTTCACATCTAGCATTCGTTCAGATTATGAAGGTTCTGGTTATATAGAAAGTAGTGGCTGGAGCATTGTTAACAAAAGATTTTGCCCTCATTACAATCAATTAAATAGAATGAATGCTTTCCATACGTTTTTACAAACTCACCAAGGTAATATAGAAGGCATTGCATTAGAAGATAATTGCGCTTTATATATTACAGAAGGTTCATTTGAAATTATCGGTGAGCCAGATACAGCTTGGGAGTTTTATATGAATAATGGAAAACTCATTAGACAACATTTTGACATAACTTTAAAAAGTTATTTATAAGCATTCATCAAAAAAATGTCCCTAAGTATAATGACTTAGGGACATTTTCATTTTTTAACTCACTAATCGTGTAATTCGTTTCTTCTGCCATGAAAGCTTATAATACGCATACTGTAATATTAAACTGACGATGAATGCCGCTGGGTATCCAATCCAAATTCCTTCTATACCAAGACTCGTATGGTAAGAAAGATAATACGCTACAGGTACTTCAACAAGCCAGATGGATACAACCCCAATCACAGTTGGCCAAAGTACTGTACCACTTGCTCGCATTGTCGCACTAATAATTTGTGCATGACCGAAAATTAAGTAACTCCATAAAGTAATCATAACTAAGCTATGAGCAATTTCAATTGTAGTTTGACTTGTCAAAAATAACGCTAAAATATCTCTTGAGAACAAGTAAATAAGTGATATTAATACACCACCAATGATATAATTCATGATAATTCCGGCCTTAACAACTTTCTGTAATCGATCAAATTGGTTCGCACCAATTGATTGAGCTGCAAAAATCGATACTGTAATGCCTAGGCTAACGGCTGGCATTTGTACATAACTTGCAACTTGGTTCACAACACCATACGCCGCTGTTGCATCTGATCCATAGCGATTCACAAACGCGATTACCGCAATTTCAGATAATGAAACTAATATCATATTAATACTCGCTGGAATACCAAGTCGTAACAATAGCTTTAATAACTCCAAATCCATTCGAAGATATTTTCTTACCGTTGTATCTAGTTGTAATGGGTGATTTTTCTTCTTTAAATACACTAGCATGACAATAAACGTAATAACTGTAGATATAACTGAAGCATATGCTGCTCCGTAAACATCTAATTTCGGAAGTCCTAACCAACCAAAAATAAGAATCGGTAATAATAACATATTTAGTGCTGTACTAACGATCAAAAAGTAAAATGGCGTTTTGGAATCTCCCGTCCCTCGCATAAAAGTTGTATACGCAAAATATAAAAATAAAATTGGCATAGATATAAATAAAATACGTGCATAATGTACACTTATATTAATAATATTTTCTGGAGTTCCCATGATGCGCATAATATCCAGTGCAAACACACTTCCTACTACCGCCAACACAACTCCGATAATAAAAGTAAACGTAAGCGTCGTACCAACGATAGCTTTTAAACGTTCTTCATTTTTAGCACCAAATGCCTGACCAATTAAAATAGAACTACCAGAACCAATTCCAATTACAAATGAAACGAGTAGAAAAAATAATGGGAAGAATGCCGATATAGCCGCTAAATCATTTACACCAAGCCATCTCCCTACGACTACCATACCAAATAATTGTCCAACTGATTGTAATACATTACTTAATAGTAACGGAACTAAAAACATAGACATCGATTTCCATATTGGTTTATTTCCCTTTTCTGACTGCTGTGACTCTACACCTTCTTCATTGTTATCTGTAGGTGGTTTCAAATTTCATATCTCCTTTTATTAAAAGTTTGCACGGTTACACCCGTGTGCTCCGTACTGTTGCATTTTTTCAATTCTACTTTCGATATTGAAATGCCCATTCCCTTTCTTTTTGAGACCTCTCATGCTTCAAGCTCATCATACTTTCAACATACGTTTTTTTGTCTTTATAATGTGCTACATATTTCAATCCCTATCTCTTTGTATAGTTGTTTTTATGATGTGCTTCTATTCACTTTCTTTGCTTTGCTTCATTCTTATAATTTCACCCAATATTGGCTTCCATCGGCTGTTCTATCTAAAAAACCATACTCGATTAAATATCTTCTTAAAGTTACAAAATCCGGATATACACTTTCTAAAACTGCGTTTACTTCTTTTTCAGTATACTTTTCATTACTATCAAACTTCTTCACTAAGTGACGTAATATAATTAATTTACGCTTTTGCTTTTTCGGAAATTTAGAAAGCGGCCCATCCAATCCTTCTGTAAAATGCGTTGTTAAAACTTCATTATTTTCTTCTTCTGTAATATTGTATCGATCATCCACCATCGTAGCTGTTCTATGAATCGGTACAAATTTCGATTGAACTTTTGATTTTTCTTCTGACAATTCCATTAATGCTAAAAATACTTTCGCTTGCTTCATCTTCTCTCGCAATGTAAATCGATGATTACGAATTGTTGATGTGCTCCCGCCATCCATCTCTTTTACAATCTCTTTATCATTAAGTCCCATATAGAAAAACTGAACCATCTTCTTTTGCAAATCGGTTAAACCTGTAAACTTTTTATCAAGATTTAATAAATACTCAAACATAGACGAATGTTCATTTTGAATATGCAATTGTACAAACTTCTCTGCTTCATACAAAACCTGATTATCTTGATAAATAACCCCTTTTATAAACGTTTCTCCGCAAGCTAAACAAATATATTCTTCTGCTACCTCGTCAAACACATACCCTTTCTTCAAATCCTCTACCGACGCATCCCAAAACTTCTCTGAAATATCACTCATACTAAACATTCCTCCAAAAAGTTTATTAAAACCATAAACAAATTAAGATATCGTTTATTATCACTCCATCATCTTAACATAACAAAAGCAAACAATTCAATATTTCGTTTACCTATTTTACAAACTTTTATAAAAACATCTATTTATACATTATAAAAAGGACTTATCACAACAAACAGCGAATGTGTTTTAATAAACCACTTATTATTAGGATGTGAAATAAAATATGGTTACTATGAAAGATCCTTGGTTTACCATAAAACAAATCGCGAAAAATACATATGCAATTAGTGAATATGGCCATTGGGAGAAAGTACATTCCTTCTTACTTACGGGCAATACAAATGCACTGCTTATCGATACTGGACTAGGTATTGATAATATAAAACGTATTACTGACAAACTAACAAACTTACCAATTATAGTAGTCACGACACACGTTCATTGGGATCATATTGGTAGTCACGGACAATATGATGAAATCTATGTACATGCTTTAGAAGAAGATTGGCTCATTAACGGTATAAAAGGACTTCCTATTTCTCAAATCCGGAAAGACATCGCTCGTGATATCACTTTACCTCCCCCTAAAACATTTCAACCTGAAACATTCAAACCATTTCAAGGAACACCAACAAAATTACTAGAAGATGGAGATCTTATTGATATCGGAAATCGGAAAGTTCAAATTATACATACTCCTGGTCACTCACCGGGACATATTTGTATATATGATTACGAGACTGCGTTTTTATTTACAGGAGATTTACTTTATGAAGGCACAATTTTTGCATTTTATCCATCAACAAACCCTGTAGATTTAGTTCAGTCTCTAAACAAAATTACAAATTTCTCTCCTATTAAACAAATTTATGGTTCACATCACACCCTTGGCCTTTCGCCTATTATATTGAAAGAAGTGAAATATGCTGTTCAATATTTAAGTGATAAAAACCTAATTCAACATGGAACCGGCATTCATACATTCCAAAACTTCAGCATTCAATTTTAACTACAAAAAAGGTGTTTCCACATATAGAAACACCCTTTTTACCCTTTATATATTTTATAAACAACTTCCACTAAAACTTTACTCGCTTGTACAAATACATGTTTTCGCTTTCCATCCTCAACGAATCTATTTGAGCAGCCATTCATAATCACCATACAACTAATTATGACTAGCACTACACTTCTATTCTTGTTAGTCACTTTATGCCACTCCACTATTAAAAACTTCATTTAAATTTATCCTATCAAAAAATTTTACACGAATAATAAACCGAAAGAATATGTAATTCTGCATATTCCCACGTTCTATTACGATGTTGTGATTTAATTTAGTTAAAGAACACGTATAACGAGGTGACTAACTTGAAGTTTAAAGCGAAAAAAAATCCATTTCACGTCATTTTTATTACATTATTTATAATTATTTTTTTCATTTCGCTATTCTTCCAAAACGAAAATTCTATTTTTTTCACTCTTATGATGCTGTTAAATATCGTGAATCTCTCTTCATACTATTTCTCTCACTACAACATAACGGAATTTTCTCTTATTGTAAAACACGGTTTCATATTACGTACTGAAATTCCATTTGAAGATATTCGTTACATTAAATACTCTGGCAAAACACTCCGTTCAGAAAAATGGACTAGGCAGCAATTAGAAATTGATTATAATTTATTTGACTCTGTGACAACTTTCGTACCACAAGAAGAAGAAGAAAAATTCATTTCACTCTTAAAAGAGAACTGCCCACATATGAAAGTAATGAATACGTCTTCTAACAAATAATATCTTTTGGAGCTTTCAGTAGTACAAGTGGCGGAAACATAAAAATGAATATCAAAAAAGCCAAGATTCTAAACAAAGAACCTTGGCTTTTTCTATTACTCTTTCGGAGCAATCATTTTTTTCGGATCTACAATTTCATCAAATTGCTCTTCTGTTAGTAATCCAGATTGCAGCGCTGCTTCTTTTAACGTTAAGCCCTCTTTATGAGCATGCTTAGCAATTTTCGCTGCGTTTTCATATCCGATATGCGGGTTTAATGCTGTAACAAGCATTAATGAACGATTCACATTCTCTTTAATTACTTCTTCATCCGCTTCAATGCCAACTGCACAATTATCATTAAATGAAACAATTGCATCTGCTAATAAGTGAGCGGATTGTAAGAAGTTATATGCAATAACTGGTTTAAATACGTTTAGCTCAAAATTACCTTGGCTCGCAGCAAATCCGATTGTTGCATCATTTCCCATCACTTGCGCTACAACCATCGTTAACGCTTCACTTTGCGTTGGATTTAATTTACCTGGCATAATAGAGCTTCCTGGCTCATTTGCCGGAATAATAATTTCTCCTAGACCACTACGTGGACCACTTGCCAGCCAGCGTATATCGTTAGCAATCTTCATTAAATCAGCAGCTAATGCTTTTAATGCTCCGTGTGCAAATACAACTTCATCATGACTCGTTAACGCATGGAACTTATTTGGTGCAGAAATAAATTTCTTACCTGTAAATTGACTAATTTCCTCTGCTACCATATCACCAAATTTAGGATGAGCATTAATACCTGTTCCAACCGCAGTACCACCAATTGCTAATTCTTTCATATATGTATTGCTATCCGCAATCATACGCTCTGTTTTTTCAAGCATACGGTGCCATCCGCTAATTTCTTGTCCTAACGTTAATGGTGTTGCATCTTGTAAATGCGTACGACCGATTTTAATAATATGTTCAAATGCAGTCACTTTTTCTGCTAATGTTTCTTTTAATTTCGTAATAGCTGGTAATACATGATTTTCTACCGCAATTACACACGCTACATGAAGCGCTGTTGGGAACGTATCATTTGAACTTTGAGACATGTTCACATCATCATTCGGATGAATATGTACGTCAGATCCCTTTTCTTTCAAAATTTGATTACCGCGGTTTGCAATTACTTCATTTACATTCATATTCGATTGTGTACCACTACCTGTTTGCCATACGACAAGTGGAAAATGTTCATTCCATTTCTCTGCAATTACTTCATCAGCAGCTTCCACAATGGCTCCTGCTTTTTCTTCTGATAACTTTCCTAATTTTTGATTGCTAAGTGCTGCACTTTTCTTTAAAATTGCAAATGCTTTTACAATTTCAAGCGGCATTTGCTCTGTTCCAATTGGAAAGTTTTCTTTACTACGCTGCGTTTGCGCTGCCCATAATTTATCAGCTGGAACTTTTATTTCTCCTAATGTATCTCTTTCAATTCTGTACTCCATTTTTTCATCCCCTTGAAAATAAAATACCTACATTTCTCATTTTAACAGACTTCCACCCAAATGATAAGAATTCTCACTCTTATATATAAAAAAAATACCTTCTGCCACCGCAGAAGGTATTTTTTTATGATGCTTGCTTTCCTTTTTCAACGTCATCTACATACCAAATGAATTTGCCTGTATATCCGTAAATAACTGCCAAAATTAATGAAACGAAGCTTAACCACATAAATGGAACGTATGAGAACGTTGCCACACCTAAAATACCAGCCATAAAAATACCATTATCCGACCACGGAACCATACCAGAAGTTAACGTTCCACCTACTTCTGAGTTACGCGCTAATACACGGCGGTCTATTTTTAATTTATCATAACTATCTTCCATAATTTTCGGTGTTAAAATAAGTGATACGTACATCGCACAACCAAATATATTAGCTAAGAATGCCACGATTAATGTAGACAATGTTACATTACCTGCAGAATTTAATTTCTTCTCAAATTTTGATACGATTACTTTTAAAACACCTAGCTTTTCAAGTAGTCCACCAAAACCTAATCCGAAAATAATCACGGCTACTGAACCAAGCATACCGTTAATTCCACCACGATTTAATAACTTATCTACAAACTCAACACCCGATTGAATTGAAAATCCGTTATATGCTGTTCCAATCGCCTCTCCAAAGTTCATTCCTTGGAAAAGAGTTGCCCAAATTGCACCAATTAAAGCTCCCATAGCAATTGTTGGCATAGAAGGTTTCTTCAGCGCCAATAGCACAATAACAATGACTGCTGGAACAAGCATCCATATTTTAATATCAAAGTGCTTTAATAAAGATTCTTTTAAAAACTCTACTCTATTCAAGTCTACATTGTCCCCGCCGTACATCCATCCAGCAACAGTAAACATAATGCTGGTAATAATATAAGCCGGAACGTCTAACACGAGCATAGCCCGAACGTGAGCAATAACATCTACTTTCGCCATAGAGGCTGCAAGAACTGTGCTATCAGAAAGTGGTGATAACTTATCCCCGAAATAAGCTCCTGAAAGGACTGCACCCGCAACAAGCGGAAGTGGTAATCCAAGCCCTTCACCAATCGCCATCATAGCAATACCAGCTGTTCCAACTGTTCCCCATGATGTTCCTGTCGCGATAGAAGTTATGGAACAAATAATTAAAGTTGCCAATAAGAATATGCTAGGGTGAATGAATTCTAATCCATAATAAATTAATGTGGGTACAACACCACCAGCTATCCATGTTCCAATTAAAGCTCCAACTGCAACTAAAATAAGAATTGCTTCTAATCCATTAGAAATCCCTTTCGTAATTGCATCTTGCAATTCTTGATAACGAAATCCTAACCTTAATCCAAGCGCAATAACTAAAAACCATGAAATAAATAGCGCTAATTGAATTGGGAGATCAAAAATCGTTTGGAAGGAAAAGACGACAGCAAGAAATAGGAATAAAAGAATGATGATTTCTAGCATCGAGGGTAATCTTACACTTTTCATTTTCTTCTCTCCTTACAAGTCGATAACATGATGTATGTCGTCTTACGTGTATGTAGTATACAATTAGCGAAGACAAAACAAAATTTTCATATTATTTCGATTTATTTTTTCAGTATAATATATTCACAACCCTTTCTATTGTAAAAGTAGATGCTACTTTTCGCAATGAAAAAAATAAAAATATTATATTTTTATTTATAAAGATCAATCCAAGAGTAACTTTTTTAATATTTGCCACGACAAAACTTTTTACTATTATCCTCACCTTTTACGCAGCCCTATTATTTCCCAGATAAAAAAAGCACACATCATTAAAATGATGCATGCTCCACTTCTACTTATACATATTTTGTATTTCTTCTTTATTTTTAAGTATTTCCACAAACTTATCGCTATAACCTTTCGGAAATAATACACCAAGCCCATATGAATGCTCAAACTGAAAATGAGGGTGCTTCGCTTTAACTTCATCCCAAAATTTATACACCCCAAAATCAAGTTCTTTAACTTCAATATCATGAAATAAAACGATACCGTTATCCGCAAGTTTCGGTAACCATGTTTTATAATCATGAGAAACTGCTTCGTACGTATGATAGCCATCAATATGCAACAAATTTATCGTTCCATCTTGAAATTGATCCACAGCCTCGTCAAAAGTAGAGCGAATTAAATTACCTATATTAGGATAACTCGTATTTACTACTTTATTTACTATTTGAAAAACACCTTCCCCATATGGACCTGTATGCTCATCTCCCGTCCAAGTATCTACAGCAAAACATTTTGTACCTAATCCTCCATCTTTTACCCCTTGACAAAAACTGAAAAAGGAAGCCCCTAAATGTGTCCCTAACTCAACTAATACTTCCGGCTTTTCAAACCTTACTAAATCATATGCGAAATTTAAATGCCCAATCCACGCTGTATTCGTCCGAATAAAATGACTATAATTATCGAATTCAAATGTTGGTTTATGGGTGACCCAGCTCATCACATATCTCCTTATACACATATTTTTAACAAATCAAATTACTCTTATCTTTATTTTTTTATCCTCTTGATTATGATTTAATTTTATAATTTTATCTTGCTTTATTTAGCCTACTTCCTTGTATTATAGACCTAACTACACTTCATACGATTTCCATTTAAGGAAATCAGAAATTTCAATTTATAAATCCCCCATTTCGTGATATATTGCATATTGTATCCAATATATATTTTGGAAGGAGGACTATATACCTTATGAATCCAAATCGATTAAAAGGAATTATAATGGTCATAATCGGTGCTTGTTTATGGGGGTTGTCAGGAACAGCCGCGCAACAACTTTTTCAATATGAAAATGTTTCAACCGAATGGTTAGTTACGATTCGTTTGCTTATATCTGGGGTTATTTTACTCATTATCTCATCATTCGGAACGAGAAAAAAAGAGATCTTTGCCATCTGGAAGCAAAAATCCGACGCTAGTAAAATGATTTTGTTCGGTCTTTTAGGCATGCTTGCTGTACAGTACACGTACTTCGCCTCTATTAAAGAAGGAAACGCTGCTGTTGCAACTTTGTTACAATATTTAGCCCCTATATTTATCACTGTATACTTACTTTTCAAATGGAACGTTCGTCCATCAAAAATTGATTATATTTCAATTACACTCTCATTAGTAGGGACTTTTCTCTTATTAACAAACGGGTCTATGCATAGATTAGCTGTATCTACACCAGCTATCATTTGGGGCATTTTCTCTGGACTATCTCTTGCATTTTATAGTTTGTATTCAAAAGAATTGTTAGAAAAGTGGTCTTCATCTGTTATCGTTGGCTGGGGTATGATTATTGGGGGGATTGGTGTAACGATTTTACACTTTATTTCCACAAACGAATTCATTTTATTATCCACTATGAACTATGTAAATTTAAGTACCCTCCCGCTCATTACATTCGTAGTCATTTTCGGGACACTCATAGCATTTTATTTATACTTAGATAGCATAAGATACCTTACGCCGAAAGAAACAACGTTATTTGGTTGTACAGAGCCGCTCGCAGCTATTATTTCTTCCGTACTTATTTTGCACGTACCGTTTCAATCTTTTCAGTTATTAGGTGCTTTTTGTGTCATTGTAATGGTGCTTATATTAAGCCAAAAGCCGGATGAAGGAAAACCGAAGCTAAAACTTATGAGTAGAAACAAACAAAATATACAATGAAAGGATTGAATTATTTATGCCTGTCCCTCAAAATTATAAAAAACCTGGAAGAGTTTCCGCAAAGTCACTCGTTTTAACCCAACTACAAGATTGGATTATAGAAGGTGTATTACAACCAGATGAAAAAATTAATGATGGGGAATTGGCAGAAGCATTAGGAGTAAGTAGAACACCAGTTAGAGAAGCTTTACAAATTTTAGAGCTTTCTGGGCTAGTAGAAATGATTCCCGGTCAAAAAACGAAAATTGCTCCTATTAAATTAGAAAACGTATCTATCATTTATGAGACGCTGGCCGGTCTTCACTCAATTATAGGAAAACAAGCACTTCAAAAAGTTACAGATGCTGATATTAAACTACTTTCCGAGATAAATGATACTTTTCAACAATCTATGCATGAAAAAGATTCAAAAAAAGCTTTAAAACTAGATATACAATTTCACAATACAATTACTTCTATTGCAAAAAACCGATATATTGAACCTTTTCTAGAAAATATGCAGCTTCACGTTTTACGGCTTGAATATTTGTTTTTCCAAAACTTTGTGCCTGCAAGTCAATCTATTAAAGAACATCACTCTATCATTCAAGCACTTCAAAAGCAGGACGAAAAACGAATGGAACAAATGATGGCTCAAAACTGGCTCCGTCCCATGAAAGAAATACAAAAAATGATTTCTATGAAAGAAGAATAAAGCTGGTTACACAAAAGTGTAACCAGCTCCTTCTTTAATAATCTATATGCTATGCCTGAATATTTGCGTAATCTCCAATATCTTCGTACTCTTTTTCCAATTCCTCTAAAGATAGCTCGTATAATTGTCGGTCGCGAATCTTAAACACCCCTGCTCCAATTAACTCATCAATTAAATGCCTCTTACGATTTTCAACAGCAAAACGGAGTTGACTACTCATCTTTTAAAAAACTCCTTTCTACGATCATTGAAAATGATAATCTTTATCAATTACCACTTTTGATTATAAAAGATGATTCTTAATAAGTAAAGTAATCTTATGAAATATTTACCTTACAAAGTATTTGTGGCCACATTATATATATGTATGCCCTGCGAAAAATGTTATGACACTTTTTCTTATCCTTTTTCTTTCATACTTTGCAAGTTGTTTCACTATGCTTGAATTCACCGTCTATTTCTACTTGAATGGTGACATGTTCTACATGAAACCTCTCCTTTAATACATCCGTTGCCTCTTCTAATACACTTTGCGTCTCATTACCTTTTATAATAAGGTGACAAGTTAATACTTGAAAATCAGATGTGACAGACCATATGTGCAAATCATGAACTTCTTTTACAATCGGAATATTTAATAATGTACTTTTTACTTCTTCAACATTTATGTGTTGCGGTACACCTTCCATTAATATATGGACCGTATCACGTGTTACACGCCACCCACTAATAATGACTAAAATAGACACAAGAATACTAGCAATCGCATCTGCAGCAGTCCATCCGAAAAATTTAATAAGTAACGCAGCAATAATCGCTCCAACTGAACCTAATAAATCACCTAGTACGTGTAAGAAAGCTCTTCTTAAATTCAAATTACCTTTCACATCTCCGCCTCTCATTAATATCCAAGCTGATACAATATTAATAAGCAGACCAAGCACAGCAATAATGAGCATTCCATTACTGGCGATTTCAACTGCTTCCTTAAAACGACGAATTGCTTCAATAAAAATATATACTGAAATGACAATAAGAACGACACCATTACATAATGCCGCTAACATTTCGACTCGCTTATATCCATATGTTTTCGCAGTTGTTGCTGTTTTTTCTCCAAGCTTAAACGCAAGTAAACTTAACGCTAAAGATACCGCATCACTTAACATATGCCCCGCGTCAGATAGTAGTGCTAAACTGTTTGTTACAAATCCTCCAATTACTTCAGCAATCATAAAACTTGTTGTTAGTATGAAAGCAATTAGTAGCGCCTTTTTATTATTAGAATGACCGTGATCATGTGAATGTCTCATACGAATGCTCCTTTAAGTGCACTATCTGTATGTTAGTATGAAACAAACTCCCCATCCTTATCCCGCTTCCTCTGTATACACACTTCGCTATTTTTCAAACAAGTCCTTTTTCTCAACAAAAAGTAAGACTACTTCTTTTTCAGCTTCATATTGTTTACTAATGAAAGAAATTCTAAGGAGGTTACTAAAATGAAACGTTTATTTCTCTGTATGGAGCGTGAACTTGTCGTAGTAAAAGAACAATATGGTAACTATGAAGCAACGTATCACTTACAAAATATGCAACCTACCTGTATCGCCGTTGATCCATTCCAACAAAACCGTGTATATTGCGGAACATTTGGACGAGGTTTATGGTTAAGCGACGATGGCGGAGATTCATGGAGACCGATTGGAGATTCTTATCGTTACTTTGATTTCCCTAAAGAAGATGGTATTTTACATTCTTCGATTACTTCCATTACGATAAGCCCTAATGAACAAGTTAACGGATATGGTGTCGTTTATGTAGGTACAGAACCTAGTGCTTTATTCCGTTCAGAAAATGGTGGTGAAACGTGGACTGAACTTAAACATATGAAATCATTATTATCTTCTTATACGTGGGCTTTTCCGCCTAGACCTTTCACCCATCACGTACGCTGGATTACAGTGGATCCACAGAATCCGACTACAATCCATGTTTCAATTGAAGCAGGTGCTGTTATTCAAAGTAATGATAAAGGGCATACATGGATTGATAAAAAATTTGGTGCTCCTATCGATGCTCATCAATTACTCATGCACCCTAAAGCACCAAATCGCCTTTATGCATCATGTGGTGATGGATTTATGGGCGGACCTGATCGTGCATATCTTGAAAGTTATAACAGTGGAAACAGCTGGATCTCATGTAGTGACGGACTTGAGCATCATTATTTATACAGCATGGCTATCGATCCAGCTGATTGCGATACAATTCTCGTTTCTGCCGCACCAAGTGCTGATCTCGCTCATCACCGTATTCCTTATGAATCTTATATTTATCGAAAAACGAAAGATACTCCTTTCGAGCAAGTACAGCAAGGTCTACCATCTGCAATCGGTACAGTCATTTCGATGTTTGCTACAAATCAAGCAGAACCACATACGTTTTACACTTTAAATAACAACGGCGTGTTTCAATCCAATGATAGCGGCGAATCGTGGGAACAACTAAACATTCCGTGGAAAGATGAATATAAAACGCAGCATCCGCATGCATTGCTCGTTACTAGTCCTTAACGAAAAAAAGACTGCCTAACGATTTTAGGCAGTCTCTCTTTTATTTCTTTAAATCAATTACGATATCATCTAGAACAATATCTTTACTCTTCGCTTCTTTTTTCGGCACTTCTATTTTCTTCTCTTTTCCATTCACATACTCCACTCCACCATGATTTTCAGGTGTATGAACTCGCAAGTGTACACGAGGTGTAACGATAAGCTTTGTTGCATTTTCGTTTAACTTTTGGAATGTAGCACTCCATCGAATATTGTAAGGATCGTTGCCACTTCCCCCATTTCCTTCACCCGAATAATCATTCCCTAAATCATCCTTAACCGTCAATTCAACATCTACACTATCCCATTCTTTCCTCGCACCCTTAGAAACTTCTTGATTGTAATAAAGAATAAATGAAACCGGCGACATTGCGATCTTTTCCATATTTGCTTTTATACCTTCTTTTTCCGAACTTCCACCAATTGTTCTCTCTTTA
>Ga0209130_1000925_pt1 | contig 23546 bp, 26 predicted proteins | sample AraplaMF_Cvi_mLB_FD_184264 | JGI IMG/M metagenome (GOLD analysis project Ga0209130, IMG submission 184264) | Arabidopsis root microbial communities from the University of North Carolina, USA - plate scrape MF_Cvi_mLB (SPAdes) (version 2) | ecosystem: Host-associated > Plants > Roots > Endosphere...
TGTACATTTACGCCCTGTTGTACATTTACGCCCTGTTGTACATTTACGCCCTGTTGTACATTTACGCCCTGTTGTACATTTACGCCCTGTTGTACATTTGCGCCCTGTTGTAAATTTACACCCTGTTGTACATTTACGTTTTTTAAACCAGAAGTGATCGAATTTTTTCACGCGAGTACATCTTGTTCTTGTACATTTACGCCCTGTTGTACATTTACACCCTGTTGTACATTTACACCTTGTTGTACATTTACACCTTGTTGTACATTTACGCCCTGTTGTACATTTACGCCCTGTTGTAAATTTGCGCCCTGTTGTAAATTTACACCCTGTTGTACATTTACGCCTTGTTGTACATTTATGATGAGAGAATTTATCATCATCGCACTCAAAAGTACTTGGATCTTGGTATAAAAAATCCTCCATCCCAACACTTTTGATTTCTTCAACAGCTTTTCTAATGTCACGTTTCATAGAAATCCTCCTTATCGTGTATTAAATTGAACAAGTATTCTTTTTCCTTAACATGATATGAGATTAGGTTTCTTTCTGAACAAGACAAGAGTGTAATTTTATATAAATAGATGATAGCGGATGTATGGACAAGACAAGGCGCATACATTGAATGAAGAGAACAGAGAAGGGATGAGAATATATGCTACCTTCATATGAATTTTTTATTCATCCAATGTACTTAGTGGAATTGAAAAAAGATATTTGGTCAGATAGTCCAGTACCAGCAAAGTTAACATATGGAAAAAAGAAGTATGATATTGATATCGTTTATCGGGGTGCTCATATTCGTGAGTTTGAGAAAAAGTCATATCATGTTCAGTTTTATAAACCGAAAAAATTTCTAGGGGTGAAGGAATATCATTTAAACTCTGAATTTATGGATCCATCCCTTATTCGTAACAAATTATCATTAGACTTTTTTAATGATATTGGGGTACTTTCACCGAAGTCACAGCATGTAATTATAAAAATAAATGGTCAAATCCAAGGAGTATATTTACAGTTAGAATCGGTTGATGAAAACTTTTTAAAAAGTAGAGGGTTGCCGAGTGGTTCTATTTATTATGCGATAGATGATGACGCGAATTTTTCTTTAATGAGTGAAAGAGATAAAGATGTTAAAACTGAGCTTTTTGCAGGGTATGAGTTTAAATGTTCGAATGAAAATAGTGAAGAGCAACTGAGTGAATTCGTTTTTCAAGCAAATACACTATCGAGGGATGATTATGAAAAAGAGATTGGAAAATACCTTCATGTTGATAAATATTTACGTTGGTTAGCTGGAGTTATTTTGACTCAAAACTTTGATGGTTTTGTTCATAACTATGCACTGTATCATAACGATGAAACAAATTTATTTGAAGTCATTCCGTGGGATTACGATGCGACTTGGGGGCGGGATGTACAAGGGAGACCGCTTAATCATGAGTACATTCGTATTCAAGGATATAATACGTTAAGTGCAAGATTGTTAGATATACCGATTTTTAGAAAGCAATATCGAAATATATTAGAAGAAGTTTTAGAATTACAATTTACAGAATCCTTTATAAAACCGAAAGTAGAAGGTATGTGTGAATCCATTCGTCCACATTTACTTCAGGATCCATATATGAAAGAGAAAATAGCAGTTTTTAATCAAGAGGCTGAGATGATTTTTCAATATATAAATAAAAGAAGGAAATATATACAAGAACATCTTCATGAATTGGGATGATTTTGAAGGAGATTGAAACATTATCAATCTCTTTTTTGTATAATAAAGACGGAGAAATAAAAAAGTGAAATAGTATTTAGTGGAATGAAATTGATTAAGAATGGGGTTGTGTAAATATGACGGTTAAATGGATTGACTGGGTCAAACAAATACAATCAATAGCACAAGCTGGTTTAATGTATTCCAAAGATGTATATGATATAGAGCGTTTCCAACAATTACGGGACATTTCAGTTTCAATGATGTCACATTACACAAACACAGATTGGGAAGTAGTAGTGAATTTATTTGCAAGTGAGACAGGCTATCAAACGCCTAAAGTTGATATACGGGCAGTTATTTTTCAAAATGAAAAACTATTATTTGTGAAAGAAAAAAGTGATAGGAAATGGGCATTGCCAGGTGGATGGGCTGACATTGGTTATACGCCAACAGAAGTCGCGGCGAAAGAAGTATTAGAAGAGACAGGTTATAAAGTAGATCATTTTAGGCTACTAGCAATATTCGATAAAGAAAAACATCAACCATCCCCATCAGCAACCCATATATATAAGGTTTTTATAGGTTGCGAGATTGTTGGCGGAGAAAAGAAGCTAAGTATTGAAACAGAAGATATAGATTTTTTTAGTGAAAATGAAATACCTGATTTATCAATCGCTAGAAATACCGAATGGCAGATTAAAGAAATGTTTGCGTTTATGAAAGATCAAAATAAGGAAAGGATACTTGATTAATTAAATGAATCAAGTATCCTTTTAGGGTATATTGATGAAAGGTTGTACATATTCTTTTAACAAAAAAGAACATTGTGTAGTTATCATTAATGTCTATAGGTTAGGTGAAGAGGTTCACATGATTAGATTGGCAGATGCCAATTTTTATGTGATAATAGGATGGTATGTGAAGAAAAAAGGAGATAGAAAAGAAAATGTTAGCAAACATAATAGATCAGTTATTGCAATTCTTTGCAAGTCTAGGATACTTTGGAGTAGCGCTTGGTTTAATGATTGAAATTATCCCGAGTGAAATTGTTCTTTCATATGCAGGATTTTTAGTTGCAGAAGGAAAAATTAGTTTTGTCGGAGCTGTTATCGCTGGAACAATTGGTGGTACTTTAGCGCAAATCTTTTTATACTGGCTTGGATACTACGGAGGGCGTCCGGTTGTTGAAAAATACGGGAAATATTTACTTATTAATAAGCATCATCTAGATATTGCAGAAAATTGGTTTAAACGATACGGGGCAGGTGTAATATTCTCTGCACGCTTTATCCCAGTTGTACGCCATGCTATCTCTATTCCAGCAGGATTAGCTAAGATGCCGTTAAAGCTCTTTACACTGTATACAGTAGTAGCGATTATTCCATGGTCAATCCTTTTTATATACTTAGGAGAAAAGCTTGGTGGAAATTGGAGACATATTAAAGAGTATGCATCTGATTACACACATTACATAATTATAGGTGCGGTTTTCTTTATTGCTCTTTACTTCGGTTTAAAGCTTTTGAAAAAGAGAAAAACAACTCATTAAAGTCAATGATTTTTCATTGGCTTTTTTTATTGTTTCAGTTCTAAAAAAAAGAAGTTGTCCATAATGTGTAATAATAAAGCGTAGCGGGGGAATGTGATGAAAGGATCACCGTTTTTACGTGGAACGATATTTTTAACGATGGCAACGATGATATCTAAAATGTTAGGGTTCATATATGTTATACCATTTACAGCAATGGTAGGTACGAGTGGGTACGTATTATATACGTATGCATACCGTCCTTATACAATTATGCTTAGCATTGCAACGATGGGATTGCCACTTGCCGTTTCAAAAATGGTATCAAAATATGATCAACTGAATGATTATCATACGGTTAAAAGAGTATTAAAGAGTGGTATCGTTTTTATGTTTATAATGGGAGTTATTTCATGTTTTACACTATATATATTAGCTCCACATTTAGCTAAACTTGTAATCGATGGAAATGATCAAACCGGGAATAGTATAACGGCGGTCACTAATAACATTCAAATTGTAAGTTTTGCGCTAATACTTGTACCAGTAATGAGTTTATTAAGGGGATTCTTTCAAGGGTTTCAATCGATGGGGCCTTCTGCACTAAGTGTAGTTGTTGAGCAATTTTTTCGGGTCTTAACCATTTTAATAGGAAGTTTTGTCGTTTTATATGTTTTAAAAGAGTCTATTTCGCTAGCGGTCGGTATTTCAACGTTTGGTGCATTTATGGGAGCAATAGGTGGATTAACAGTTTTAAGTGCGTATTATGTAAAAAGGAGAAGGCACTTAAAGAAAAAAGAGATGGCAAGTATACAACAAACAACGAAATCTTTTTTCTCGTTATATAGGGAGCTCTTTGCATATTCAATACCGTTTGTTGTAGTCGGTTTAGCAATTCCGTTGTATCAGACGATAGATACATTTACAATTAATAAACTACTCATAGAAATCGGATATATGCAAGGAGAAGCAGAAAAGATTAATGCGATTATCGGCTTAGTTCAAATGGTTGTGCTCATTCCAGTTTCCGTTGCGACCGCTTTTAGTATGTCTCTTGTACCGGAAATGACGAAAGCTTATACAGCAGGAAATACAAAATTGCTGTACAAACATTTTACGAGGACGAATGTATTAGTAGTAGGGATTACAGTACCAGCGGCAATTGGGATGATGGTATTAGCTAAGCCAGTATATACTCTTTTATTTGGTGCCGGAAATGATCCGGAGATGGGGAGAATCATTTTACAGTACTATGCTTCTGCGTGTATATTATTTTCACTCTTCACAGTAACGGCTGCTATGCTACAAGGAATCAATCAACAGCAGAAAACAGTGCTAGGATTAGTAATCGGAATAATTGTAAAGATAGTTTTAAATATTGTATTGCTACCGTATTTTGATTATGTGAGTTTTATCATTTCAACATATGCTGGCTATACGATTTCAGTCGGCTTTAACTTGTGGATGCTTTCTAAATATGTTATAAAGGCAACATAAGCTTTTTTAAAGGCAGAGAACACTCTGTCTTTTTCTATGTTTACAAGATTTTTCTTAAAAAAACGTTTTCAAAATAATTTTTCTATTGAAATTTAATCGTTTGTTCCATATGCTGAAAATAGCGGTTCAAAAACTGTTGTTTAAGTGAGGTAGATTCCTACATGTAAAAAGAATCGGGGTGATAGTATGTTAAATATTTATTTAACAGACCGAAACGGAAAACTACAAGAGATTGAGGAAATGCAAAAGGGCTGCTGGATTAATGTACTTCATCCAACAGAAGAAGAAATTCAGTATCTAGTACAAACTTTAAATGTAGACTTAGATTTCATTAAAGACCCTTTGGATGATGAAGAACGCTCTCGTATTGAAAAGGAAGACAATAATACTTTAATTATCGTGGATATTCCGACAGTCAGACATGATGAAGAAGGAAATTCCATTTATGACACGATTCCAATAGGTATGATTGTAATGCCAGATTGTTTTGTTACTATTTGCTTAGAAGAAAATCCAATTTTTGAAAGATTTATTAATCAACGTATTAAAGAATTTTATACGTTTAAAAAGACGCGCTTCGCACTTCAGCTCTTATATACAATTTCTACTTATTATTTAAGATACTTAAAGCAAATTAATCGAAAAACAATCGATTTAGAGCACCAATTAAATAAGTCGATGAAAAATAAAGAAATTTTCACATTGCTCGGTCTTGAAAAAAGTTTAGTTTACTTTACAACATCATTAAAGGCCAATAAGATTGTAATTCAAAAATTAATGCGAAACAGTACATTTTTGAAAATGTATGAAGATGATCAAGATTTATTAGAAGATGTATTAATTGAAAATAAGCAGGCTATTGAAATGGCAGAAATATATAGTCACATTTTAAGTGGGATGATGAATACATTTAGTTCGGTTATTTCTAACAATTTAAATAGTGTTATGAAACTGTTGACTTCAATTACAATCATTTTATCATTACCAACGATGGTTTCTAGTTTCTTTGGAATGAATGTAAAGGTTCCGTTTGAAGGGGAAGCACATGGTTTTGTAATTGTACTTATTATATGTGTAACATTATCTTTCACTTTAGCATTTGTTTTTTGGAAGAAACGTTACTTTTAATGATAGGAAAGCTGATCTAGCATAGTTATAAAACTGCGCTAGATCAGCTTTTTTTGCTATGAAATCTCAATTTTGGAACAGAATATATATTGTAAAATGTAATGTGTATGAAGGGTGTGAATTCTGTATAACCCTTGTTCAAATAATAAAATGGGGTTAAAATTACATATTGTTAATGAAAAGTTGGAGGAAATACATCATGGAATTGTTTCAATTACCGAAAGCATTCCTGCAAATGAATACAATCTTTATCTCAATATTAATCGAAGCACTTCCGTTTGTGCTAATTGGTGTATTTATTTCAGGATTCATTCAAATGTTTGTGACAGAAGATATGGTGGCAAAATGGATGCCAAAGAACCGATTTCTTTCTGTTTTATTAGCTACTTTTTTAGGCATGATGTTTCCTGGATGTGAATGTGGAATTGTTCCGATTGTAAGACGACTAATCGGAAAAGGCGTTCCACCATACGCAGGGATTGCATTTATGTTAACTGGACCGATTATTAATCCAGTTGTACTATTTGCTACATATGTTGCTTTTGGAAGTAGTATGCACATGGTATGGTATCGTTCTATTGTAGCGATTATCGTAGCAATTATTGTTGGAATTATATTATCATTTATGTTTAAAGAGCATCAATTAAGAGATGATCACTTCCCAGAAGTGAATCATAAGCGTCCATTACGTACAAAAATGTGGGATGTATGTACTCATGCTGTTGAGGAATTTTTCTCAATGGGAAAATATTTAGTGTTAGGAGCGTTAATTGCTGCTGCAGTTCAAACGTTTGTACAAACTTCAACATTGCTTGCTATTGGACAAGGTCCGTTTTCTTCATCAGCTGTAATGATGGGACTTGCTTTTATTTTATCACTTTGTTCAGAGGCAGATGCATTTATTGCTTCTTCGTTTCAAAGTACATTTTCAACAGCGTCACTTGTCGCGTTCCTCGTTTATGGACCGATGGTGGATATTAAAAATATGTTTATGATGCTTGCGACATTTAAAACAAAATTTGTAATTGTCGTGACGGTTACAGTTACACTTGTTGTTTATGCAAGCTCACTACTCATTTATGCGATGGGGTGGTAGGTTATGTTTCGAGCATATATATTATTAGGTTTTACAATATTAATTGGACAGCTTCATATTTCCGGTAATATTACGAAATATATAAATATGAAGTACGCCTATTTATCAAAAACTGCAGCTATTATTTTAGGTTTCTTAACGATTGTACAAATTATTATCGTTTTCCAGAAAGAGCACCAAAAGGAAAAAGAGAAACATGATTGTAGTTGTGATCATAGCCATTGTGGTCATGATCATTCGAAAGATGAAAATACATGGTGGAAACGAACGTTTTCTTATACTCTGTTCTGTTTTCCGATTATTTCAGGATTATTTTTTCCGATTGCAACATTAGATTCGGACATTGTTAAGGCGAAGGGGTTTCACTTTCCTGTTGCACAAGCGGAAAGCAAAGATCCATTTATGACAAGACAATTTTTAAGACCGGATACGAGTATTTATTACGGGAAAGAAGGATATCGTGGTGTAATGGAAAAAGGGAAGAAAGAGTTTGTTACAAAAGACAATATTGCATTAAAAGATGAGGATTTCCTCAAGGGTATGGAGACAATTTATAATTATCCTGGTGAGTTTACTGGTAAAACCCTGTCTTATAAAGGGTTTGTTTTTCGCGATGACTCTTCCAAGAAAGAACAATACTTCTTATTCCGTTTCGGTATTATACATTGCGTAGCGGATTCGGGTGTATATGGTATGTTAGTAAAAAAACCAGAAGGTGTAGAGTGGAAAAATGATGATTGGATTCAGGTGGAAGGAGAAATTTCAACTGAATTTTATCAGCCGTTTCATGCGAATATCCCTGTTCTAGAAGTAACGAAATGGAATAAAGTTGAACAGCCGAAAGAACAATATGTATTTAGAGGAGCCGATTGATAAAATCGGTTCTTTTTTATGGACTAAAAGTTCTAAAAATTGTTAATATTAAACGTGTAGTTCATGAGATGTAGAGTATATTGGGATATTTGGGATAAATAATTAAAGGGGTGATAACAATGACTGAAGTAAAGGGTAAAACAGCTAATGAATCAAGAGTGTTTAAAACGAGCCGAGTATTTCCAACAGATTTAAATGATCATAACACGCTATTTGGTGGAAAGATATTGGCGGAGATGGATATGGTTGCTTCAATTTCAGCAACGAGACACTCGAGAATGGAATGTGTCACAGCGTCTATGGATTGGGTAGATTTCTTACACCCAGTTCGTTCTTCAGATTGTGTTAGTTATGAATCTTTCGTAATTTGGACGGGAAGAACTTCTATGGAGATTTTTGTGAAAGTAGTAGCGGAAGATTTAATTTCAGGTGAAAAACGTGTAGCGGCAACTTCATTCGTTACTTTTGTTGCGCTTAGTAAGGAGAATAATCCAGTTCCTGTACCGCGTGTTATCCCTGAGACAGAAGAGGAGAAAGAATTGCATCGAATTGCTGTGTTACGTGCAGAACAACGCCATATTCGTAAGGCAGAGAGTAAGAAGGTAGCTACACTGTTAACTTTTTGATGAAACATACTTTTCCAGTGGTACTATTATTGAAATAGGCTAGGGGATTTTTGCAATGAAAAGCGGACACCTAAAAATAGGTGTCCGCTTTTATAGTTTTTTCATCCGCATATCGTATTACAATAACTGCTTAGCAGAAGCAAGCAGCACCGACGATAATTAAGAGGATAAATAATACGACTAGTAGCGCAAATCCATTACCATGTGCGAAGCCCATTGTTATTTCCTCCTTTTATTTTAAGATACAACATACAATATGCAGATGAGCTCCGGTTTGATATGGACGTATATCATGCAATGACATATTTTTTGAATGGTAATGTTAAAAAAAAGGAAAGATATAGGAATAACAGTGTTTAGAGAAAGGAACATATCCATGAAGCACTTTTTAATTGTAATATTTTGTTTTATAGGTGTATTCATATGGATGAACGTCGATGTGGAAATGGGGAAGAAAATGGCTAGTGGATATGAATTAGAAAAAATTCGATTAGGGGATTTTCAATTATATACGAACGGTGATGAGTTATATAAAAGTTTATTTGAGGATATAAATCGTGCAGAAAAGAATGTGTATATTCATTTTTATATTGTAGGAAAAGATGAAGTCAGCCAAAAGTTCTTACAGTTATTAGAGAAAAAAGCATCTAGTGGAGTAGATGTGAAATTGTCAGTAGACCGTATTGGTGGATATAAACTTAAGAAAAAGATAATTAATCAATTAAAAGAAAAAGGCGTAAAGTTCACATTTAGTAAAAAACCTAAATTAAAAAACTTATTTTATTCTTTGCATCAACGTAATCATAGACGTATTGTTACGATAGACGGGAAAGTATCGTACATCGGTGGCTTTAATATTGGAAAGGAGTATCTTGGACAAGATACTAAATTTGGTCCGTGGCGTGATTATCATGTACGCATCGAAGGGAATGGAGCTGCTGATATGGAACGGAAATTCGCGGAAGATTGGCAAGAGGATACGGGAGAGAAATTCCCTATACATCAAGATTTACCTGAACAAGGAAATGTAAAATATCAATATATATTTTCGAATGGAAGAGGATTATGGCAGAAGTATGGAGCGCTATTAAAGAAGGCAAAACACTCTTTAATTATTGCTACACCATATTTTGTACCGAGTAAAGAGATGGTAAAAGGACTGAAAGATGCATTAAATCGTGGTGTCCGTGTGAAAATTCTCGTCCCATTTAAAAGTGATGCCGTATTGTTAAAACAAGCTGCATATCCTCATTTGAAAGATATGTTAGATGCTGGGGCGGAGATTTATCAATATCGGAATGGATTTTTTCATGGGAAAGTGACAATCATTGATGAGGAAATCGTCGATATTGGAACAGCGAATTTTGATAATAGAAGCTTTTATTTAAATAACGAATCAAATTGTGTCATATATGATAAGGCAGTCGTTGTTGACGTCTGGAATCGACTAAAAGAAGACTTTCATAAGTCAAAACGATTTTCAGAAGAAGATTTTGAAGAAATTAGTCGCTGGGATTGGTTTCTAGCAAGAATAGCGAATGTTATCGCATCATATTTATAGTATATAGGTGAAAAATAGGAAGGGAGGCGCTTTAATGGATTGTATGAAAGAATTGATGACATATAGTTACACACTTATATATAAAGTTGGAGAATACACGAGCAAGGTTCGAGATGAAGAATTAAAGGATATTTTGCAGCATCATTTGCCGTATATGTTACAAGCATATAATGAACAAGTGAATTTTCAAGAAGGAGAAAATATACAACATATAACTTGTAAACAAATGTGGCCGGAATTTACTGAAATGGATAGGGAAACAGATGATGAGTATACAGGGGATATTGGGATTGCTATTTGTTATATTACACATTTGAAACGATTAGCATTAAAGTTTGCTCAAGTGGCAGTAGAAGTTGCGAACCCGGAGTTTCGTTCTTTTCTGGAAAATTGTTTTGTGAAAATGAACCGTTACGCATATAATGTTTGGCAATATGTTATGAAGAAGGAATATAAGATTAAACATGTGTATGAAAATGAAAAATTCGCGTGAAAAGCTAAGGCGGAATGAAAGGCGCCTTAGTTTTTTTATGTTCAATTAGAGGGTGAAGATTAAAGAGTGGGTTTGTTATCGGGATATTTACAAAAATTTACTGTATCTTTACTATTTTTAAATCTTTCCTTTAAAAATAAAGAGTAATATGGGATTGTACATATTCTATCAAAGGGAGGAAACGCAAATGAACAAATGGGTTAAGTCATTAACTGCTATGGCACTTGCAAGTTCTTTATTAATGGTAGGTTGTAGTAAAGGTGAGGATAAAAAGAAAGGGGATGACACAACTTCGCAGCAAGATGAAAAGAAAGATAAAGAAACAAGTGGAACAGAAAAGTCTTCTGATTCAAAAGAAAAGAAATAAAGTGAAGCTTTAATCAGTGGGGGGGTGTCCATCCCCGACTGATTATTAGCCCACACTAATCGGGCTTTTACAGGCAGTTGATCCCGGTCCTACCTAACTCCCTCGTACTCGCCGAATTTTGAGGTGGGAGTCTTATTGACCGCAAATAGCGGGGAAAATGGATAATAGTGCTTCCTCACATATATGGGGAAGCTTTTTTGTTGTATATTTGTAAGTTTTGCGGAAAAATAGAGAGAAAGAATGGAAGAGGGGGATAGTATATGAAAGTATGTATATTAGGAGCGACAGGTAGAGTAGGTTCACACATTTTGAAGTTAGCATTACATGATTCATATGAAGTGACTGCATTAGTTCGTGATTTGAGTAAAGTGGAAATAGAGCATGAAAGGTTACATATTATAGAGGGAAATGTATTAAATGAAAATGAGATAAAAGAAGCAGTGAAAGGGTGCGATTTTGTAATTAGTACTCTTGGGACAGATGGGAATGGAACGTTAGCAAAGAGTTTACCAATTATTATAAAATGTATGGAAAAAGAGGGCATAAAGAAGATAGTTACAATAGGAACTGCTGGCATTTTACAAGCACGAACAAATCCAAGTATATATCGTTTCCAATCAAATGAATCGAAAAGAAAAACAACAACAGCAGCGGAAGATCATTTAGCTGCCTATGTAGCGCTGGAAAATAGTAAACTTTGCTGGACTGTTGTTTGTCCAACGCATTTAATAAATGGTGATGAAACTGGTTTATATCGAACGGAAAAAGATATGTTGCCGGCAGATGGATCCAAAATCACTGTTGGTGATACAGCTCATTTTACATGGGGATTATGTCATAAAAGTAAATATGAGAAAAGTAGAGTAGGTATTTCATATTAAAAAACCATCCCAAAATAGGGATGGCTAAAAAATGATATAGCATACAAAGAAAATAATCATAATGATTTGGAGAATTGCTTTTGCTACTGTACTACTTAAAAAACCAACTACAGTTGCAATTCCGACTAAAAAGGCGTCTTTTGGCGCCTTTTTATGCATTAATTCTGTTATAAATACCGATAAAAACGGTATTATAATAAGACCAAATGGTGGGAAGAAGAACGAGCCGACAATGATAGAAATCATGCCGACACGTTCACCCCACTTAGAACTTCCGTATTTTTTTAAGAAATATCCATTTGCAATAAAATCAGCACCGAAAATGAAAAGCGTAAAAATGACTTGAATGATCCAAAAAGATGTTGTTAACTCTCCGCCATTTATACCAAAATGATAAATGAAATAGCCAGCCCATACTGCAAGAATGCCAGGAATAATGGGGTAAATAAAGGCAAGAAATGAAACAATGAAACAAGCGGTGATACTAATGGTTAATAATACAGTCACTTTATACCTCCTTAATAGAATCTAATTTATGTACAGCAATCTTTTTAATTTGATGTCCGTCTAGTTCTAATGCCTTAAATTGAAAACCATCATGTTCAACTGAATAGCCAGCTTCAATATTCAAGTCAATAGCTTGTGAGAGAAGCCATCCCCCAATTGTATCTAAATCGTTATCATCAATATGTAAACCAAACATATCATTTACTTCAGAAATAAGTACTTTTCCATCTAATACTGTAAGTTTAGGTGTGCGTTTTTCAATCATTGGTGATTCATCTGCATCAAATTCGTCTTGAATTTCACCAATAATTTCTTCAAGAATATCCTCCATCGTTAAAAGTCCAGCAGTGCCACCATATTCGTCCATTACAATCGCCATTTGAACACGGTTTTTTTGGAGATGTATTAACGTTTTACGAATAGGAACTGTTTCAAAAACAGTTAAAACTGGGTGTATGTACGATTCAAGTGGTTTATAAATTCTTTTTGTTTGATCGTGAAATACTTCTTTCGTATTTATCATCCCAATTATGTCGTCTTTGTCTTTTTCAATAATAGGATAACGTGTATACTTTTCGGTTGCGACGATATCCATATTTTCCTCTAACGTATTTTCAGTAGATAAGCAGATCATCTCAGTACGAGGAACCATGATTTCTTTCGCAACACGATCATCAAATTCAAAAATATTATTTACATACTTATATTCGGTTTGATTAATTTCGCCGCTTTTATAACTTTCCCCTAAAATAAGTCGCAGTTCTTCTTCAGAATGAGCAAGTTCATTTTCTTTCGCAGGCTCTAAACCGAGTAATTTTGTGAAAAATATAGCTGCACTATTGAGAAGCCAAATGAACGGATACATAATTTTATCAAATAAAATAAGTGGTTTTGCAAACTTTAAAGTGATTGCCTCTGCTTTTTGGATTGCAAAAGATTTAGGAACTAACTCTCCTAATACAACATGGAAAAAAGTAATCACACTAAAAGCAATAATAAAGGATAGCGTGTTAGCCATTGTCCCAGTAATATTGATTCTTTCAAATAGTGGTCGTAATAAATGCTCTACAGTTGGTTCACCAAGCCAACCAAGACCTAAAGAAGTGATAGTAATCCCGAGCTGACAAGCGGATAAATAAACATCTAAGTTAGATAGGACGCTTCTTGCAGCTAATGCTTGCTTATTACCTTCATTGGCAAGTTGATCGATTCGACTTTTTCGTACTTTTACAACAGCGAATTCTGATGCAACGAAAAAACCAGAAATAAGGATAAGTATAAAGATGAGAAAAATATTTAATATGTCCAAGTGTGTTCCCTATTCCAAAGTTTGGAATAAAGATGTCACCTCCTGCAATTATGTTATACTTTTATAATAAATCCAAATGAAAAGATTAGTCAAAGGAAATGGGTAAATAATGGTAGGTTTTAATAGTAGTTTTTTAATTTGCTGTTATTTTGTCCTCTATATAATAGGAATAACCGTCTACATTTAATTTAAGTAGACGGTTATTCTATGTTATGGTTTCGAAATACTTCTAGTTAAAGTATACGTATTTTGTTTAGAGTAGTTTGTTGTCCAGAAAGCTTGGAGAAACGATAAGATGCTATATGGAATATAAAGTAGTAATAAACCAATTGTAACAACTATAGGTGCTTTTCCGCCAAATTGAACGACAAATTGTAATAGTCCGTTTGTGTGAAAAATACATTCCATAAAAACGAATGAAAGAATAATGGAACTTAAAATAGATTTATGATTGGAAGTAAGTGCAATAAATAACGTATCAACAAGGAAAGATGAATTTTTTATTTCATATTCATTAGTATTATTTAAGAACGGTAGCCATTTTTTAATTGCTTGCATAACGATAATCATGGAAGCGCTACATACGATGATAATAGAGGAGAAGAAAGGAAACTTTATGAATTTCGCGATATAGAGAAGTGATAATAGGACTGAACATTGTAATATCACAGTGCTAAAAGAATATGGTATCCAACGAAATAAAGAACTGCACTTTTTTAATGAATTGGGTGCTTTTAAAAATAGATGACCAATTCCTAGACTTATAAAGAAACCGATTACAAGAGTGAATGTGAAACGAACTATCGATAAAAAATAAATTTCCCATATGTAGGGGAACAGTGGTGACGAATGATTAGAGGTATGTATTATATTTTGTGCATGTATAAGCTGATTTGCTGAGAAAAGGATAGGTTCATGCATCCAATCAATTGTTGGAATTGAAATGGAAGAAGGATGTGCAAAATTATGAAAAATGCTTACAAATCCAGTTAAATAAGAGTAATTATGTGTAATGAATAATGCTGGAATAGGACTTATGACAAAAATAATCAAAACACCGATTATAAATTTACATATATGTGAGCGCAATAAGGACATACAATCACCTACTCTTTGAATATTCAGAAAATTCTTATTCTTATTTTAGCCTTTTTCGGATGAAGTTACAACATATTTTTCTCGAAGTAGGTTAGAGAGAATGTACTACGCTCAAGATTATCCCGCTTTAACGGGCAGTAGGAATCCACCACAAAATTCGGCGAATGTGAAGAAGTTAGGTGGGAGTCGGGCTGCCCGTAAAGGCCCGATTGGTGAGGGCTAATAATAAGTGGGTGGAAAAATCCCCACTTATTAAAGTTTCACTTGATACAAGTGTATGATTAATGAATAAATTATGACGGAAAAATGAATAATTTTCAGAAAAATAAAATAAATCATTTATTTTTTTCTGAAAATATAATATAGTTATGGCACAGAAAGTATTTTAACATAAGGAGGCTATTTATGAGGATTAAAGGGAATTATGTGCCGAAAAGGGAAGTTTTATTTTGCTCCGGCTCAATTACAGTAGGGGAAGCGCTAGAGCACTTAAATAAAACAGGGTATCGTTGTGTACCAGTTTTAGATGAAAAAAAAGAGAAATTTTTAGGAAATGTATACAAAGTAGATATTTTAGAATATAAAGGTTCGCTTGAAGATAATGTATTACAATTATTGAACGATAAAGATGGGTACGTGAGAGAAGACTCTTCCTTCTTTAAAGTATTTTTTACAATTAAAAAGCTACCTTATTTATCAGTAGTTGATGAAAAAGGGGTCTTCCTTGGTATTTTAACTCATAAAAAAGTTTTTGAACTATTAGAAGATGCATGGGGAGTCCATTCTAGTAAATATTCTGTCATGATTGGAACACAAGATTATAATGGGGCTATTCAAAAATTATCGACAGTGCTAAAGAAATACACTGGTATTCAAAGTTTAATGACTTTTGATAATGATGCTTTATTAGTACGTAGAATTATGTTTACATTGGGAGAAGAGTTTGAAGATAGCGAATTAGAAACATTGCTAAAAGATTTAGAAGATCATGGATTTAGAGTTGTGTATGTTGAAGAGATGAAAAATCCACGTGAAGTTGAAACGATAGACTAACAAGTAAAGCCATCTTATTTTTGATGGCTTTTACTTTCTTTCACATAAAGATATCTAGATATAATAAAGTAAATGAATCTTAAATTTTTAAAAATATTTGTGTAATAGAATAAATAAAGGAAGTATATGTGGATAATTTCGATTTTCAAAAAATTCTATTTAAAAATATGTTTTTATTTTTCAACCAAATATGTTACTATATGTGTGATAAAAACAAAGAGGTCTGACAACCATATTCCAAGCAATACCACTCTAATGAGTTGGATATTCAAAAAAATCAAAAATAATAATTAGAGTAAGAATAAGGGGAATGGAGAAATTATGGAGAAAGACATTGCTTTGTGAGGGGCATATTTTATCAGCTTGAGCAGAGAGGAGGATGCATAGCATATTGTGAAAATAGAGATAAACAATGAAAAAGTGCTATGCAAATGAAAAGCATGAAGGGACGTTTAAGGCCAGGTGATACATTAGCAATTGGTTTAATGTTATTTGCACTATTTTTAGGAGCAGGAAATTTAATTTTCCCACCAGTTTTAGGGCAACAAGCTGGAGAGAATGTTTGGGTTGCTACAATTGGATTCCTTGTAACAGGAGTCGGATTACCCCTATTAGCTGTAACAGCTGTCGCGTTTGTAGAGGGGGACTTGAAAGCGCTATCTTCTAGAGTTCACCCTATATTTGCGTTTATTTTCCCATTAATTAGTTATTTAGCGATTGGACCATTCTTCGCCATTCCGCGTACGGGAGCCGTTTCATTTGAAATGGGTATGAAGCCGTTTCTATCAGAAGCAATGGTTTCAGAATGGTACATGCTATTTCTTTTCACTATAATTTTCTTCGGAATAACTTGGTATTTATCATTAAATCCATCTAAATTAGTGGATTGGTTCGGGAAATTTCTTACACCATTGTTAGTATTGATTGTTGCTGTAATTGTCGGAAAGGCAATTATTGATCCAATTGGAGAACCGGCTACGCCGCTAGCAGCATACAAAGAAAATGCCTTCTTTGGTGGATTTATTCAAGGATATTTAACGATGGATGCAATTAGTGCACTTGTATTTGGAATTGTCGTTGTACAAGTTATCCGCTCTAAAGGAATAAAAGAAAGTAGTCAAGTTGCAAAAATAACAGTAGTATCAGGTATTATTGCAGTACTTGGTTTAACGTTAATTTATTTATCACTTGCTTATCTTGGTTCAACAAGTACATCACTTGGGGTATCAGAGAATGGTGGACTTATTTTAACGAATGTTGTAAATGAGTTATATGGAACAAGTGGTAAAATTTTATTAGGGCTTGTTATTATCCTTGCATGTTTAACAACTTCTGTTGGATTAACATCAGCTTGTGCGGGCTTCTTTACAAATTTATTCCCTAAACTTTCGCATAAAGCGATTGTAACAATGGTTTGTGTCTTTAGTTTAATTGTATCTAACCTAGGTTTAACACAATTAATCGCAGTTACATTACCAGTGTTAATGATCATTTATCCAGTTGCAATCGTATTAATCGTACTTTCTTACTTCCATAAATGGATCGGAAAGCGTAATACTATTTATATTGGAGCTATTTTAGGTGCATTGTTAATTAGTTTCTTTAACGGTTTAGAAAGTGCGAATATTAAAATTGACGCGATTTCTAACGTACTACAAATGTTACCTTTATATAAAGAAGGAATAGGATGGTTAATCCCATCATGTATTGGCGGGATTCTCGGTTTCTTCTTCTATAAATCAAATGAATCAAGTGAATTGCAAAAGAAAGGTGCTTAGGCGCCTTTCTTTTTTTAAAAGGGAATTTTTTTATTTTGTCTAAGTAATAATTGGGAGGAATGATAAAATGGCTAATTTTGAAGATTTTTTAAATTTGGATGTAAGAATTGGAACGGTAACACGTGCAGGGGAATTCAAGGAAGCGAGAGTTCCAGCGATTAAACTAGAAATTGATTTTGGAGAGCTTGGAAGTAAGCAGTCAAGTGCTCAAATTACGAAAAGGTACAATCCAGAAGATTTAGTTGGGCAACAAATCGTTGCGATTGTAAACTTTCCACCGAAGCGCGTGGCTGGATTTAAATCAGAAGTACTTGTGCTTGGCGGAGTACCTGAAGCGGGTGATGTAGTATTACTTCAGCCTAATATGGAATTACCAAATGGAACAAAAATTAGTTAATGTAAAGGCAGGGGTAACATGGATATCGGACGAGAATATTTACAATGTGCCATTTCGAATTTTGAAGCAACAAAGAAACAAGGGGAACGGGTGCTTTTACAATTATCATATGAACAGATTGAATGGTCTTCCTATGAAGAAACAAATAGCATAGCAATCATAATTAAGCATCTACGCGGTAATATGCGTTCTAGATGGACGGATTTTTTAACATCTGACGGTGAAAAAGTAGATCGTAACCGAGATGCTGAATTTAAAGGTGGTTATCATTCTAAGGAAGAAGTTCTCGTAGCATGGCATGAAGGATGGGAATTTGTTTTTAAAACGATGAATGTGCTAACGCCGGAACATTTATTACAGACCGTATATATTCGCGGTGAAGCGCAAACTGTTATGCAAGCAATTGAAAGACAAATTTCTCATTATGCTTTGCACATAGGCCAAATGATTTATATCGGTAAAATGTTAAAAGAAAATGATTGGGAATGTTTAAGCATTCCTAGAGGACAGTCTGCACGTTATGTAGAGAAAAAGCGTTCAACATAATAATAGGAAAGAAACCGATATAGAATGGGAAATAAGAAAATAACCCAAATGATAGATGGTTCTGTAATCATAAGAATGCTGCCAAAAATAAGCCCATATATAATTAGAAAGAAATTAAATAGTGTATTCATTGGGATAAATCTTGGGATGCACACTTGCTGCCGCTTAAAGCAATCACTGTGAAATACATACATGCGGCAGTAATAAGATCTTTCTTTCGTGCAATTCTTTTTTTGCATATATGACAGATGAAGGGTGGTTGCATTTCATTACGCTCCATTTTTCATATTTGTAATTATGTAAGACAAAAGTAAGTATAAAGTGTATATCCCTATATACGCTCCTGCAATTAGAAAAAATGGATTTAGTAAAATGCTATGAATACTTGTCATGAAAACTAAATCTTGTATTAAAACATCATATATACGAATAGAAATAATTGTACCGAGTACATAAAGAGATAAGTACGCTGAAATATGTAACGCAACGCGGATTGTAGGATGCTTAGCAAGCCAATAAAAAATAAATGATAGAACAACGGGTAATGTTCCTAGTAGTAGCTTCAATTCATTTCACCTCATTAACAATATAGCCGGAATTTAGACGGTCTATTCTCTAGAGCTTGTACATAACTTGAAATAGAGAGGGTGATAGTATGAATCGAGGCTTTTTTTATGTGAAGTTTACGAGTGTACGAAAGTTAATATTATTTATTATTGCTACAGTACTAGCGACTTTTTTTCTTATTAGTATGATGGTAACTTCTATGAAAGAGACAAAGTCAACGTATTTATATAATTGGTTAAATGAGTTATCGATGAATGGTTACATGTACGTTCTTGGAAAAGAGAATCATTATTTTACACAGGAATATCGGAATTTAAATCAGGATTTTTCCATTTCTTCGTTTCTTTTTTCTATGGCAACGAATATTCGTTTTAACGATGTACGCAGTTTTGTTGGCAAAGAGCTACCGGGTTTTGGTAAGTACGATACAGAAATTGTTATTGCGGGTGAAGGGACAAATTATTCTAACTTACCGATAGAGTCGAGCGTCCCACTTGAAGAAGTAGTAAAAGAACGGACTGGAGAAGGTGGACAGGCTCAAAAGCCTGATACGAGCAAAGAGAAAAAGCAACCGGCTCAAACGACAGGGAAACGACAAGTTGCGTTTATTTATCATTCGCATAGCTGGGAATCTTATTTGCCGTTACTGAATTTAGCAAATGATCCAAATCCGAATAAAGCGACAAGTTCTGTCACGAATATTTCAATAGTTGGCGATCGATTTCGTGAACAATTAGCAAGTGAAGGGATTGGAGCTACTAACGACAAGACAGATGTCGGTCAAAAGTTGATTAGTAAAGGGTTAAATAGTAATAGTTCTTACAAAGTGTCACGGGAAATTGTACAAGAAGCGATGACAGGAAATAAAGAGCTGCAATACTTCTTTGACTTGCATCGTGATAGTGCTCGGAAGAATGTTACGACAAAAACAATTGGTGATAAATCATATGCGAAGCTTGCATTTGTAGTAGGGAAAGGAAATAAAAACTATGAAAAAAACTTGCAATTAGCAACGGCTTTACATGAGACGATTAGTAAGAAGTATCCAGGAATGAGTCGTGGTGTCATTCAAAAAGGATTCCAATCAGGAAATGGTGTTTACAATCAAGATTTATCCGGGCAAGCGATATTAATTGAAGTTGGTGGCGTAGATAATACAGAGGAAGAACTAAACCGATCGATTGATGCCCTTGCTAAAGCGTTTGGTGAATATTTCTGGCAGGCAGAAAAGGTGAATGGATAAAGTAAAACAAAAATGAGTAGGAGAATTTGAAAAAACGTGAGTATAATGCTTACGTTTTTTTGTCATGATAAGACGTCACAGAATAGACATAATTTGTCATTGTTATAGTAATATCGAAATTTGTCAAATTATACTGGGAGATTTACAAAGGGATTTTCGGGAAAATAGAGAAAATCTTTTTACAAGGAAAGCTTTTTATTCTAAAACTGATAGGATGATTGAAGTGATTAGGGAGATCCAAGTAGAAGATGCAGCATCATTTTTGCAATTAAGTAAGCAATTAGATGAAGAAACGAAATTTATGTTATACGAACCAGGAGAAAGGAAATTTACAGCCGAGCAACAAGAGCAAATGATTCATCGCTTTATTGAAAATAAGTATGCAACAATATTGGTAGCAGCTGAAGAAGAGAGAATAGTAGGGTTTATTCTAGTGAATGGGAATCATATGCAAAGAAAGAGACATGTAGCAAGTGTTGTAATTGGTATTTTGCAAGAGTATAGTGGTCGAGGTATTGGGACGAGATTGTTTAAAGAGGCTGAGAAGTGGGCAAGATTACATGATGTATGGCGTTTAGAATTAACGGTAATGGCCCACAATACAAGAGCTCAGGCACTATATAAAAAAGTTGGATTTGAGAAAGAAGGTGTCAAAAGAGCTGCTCTTATTATCGATGAAGAGAACATCGATGAGTATGAAATGGCCAAATTATTAAAATAAGAGGTCGTTATATGAAAAAAAGATGGACACTACTTGGTATCGTAGCGATGGTACTTATTGTTGGAGTAGCAGGAGTCAATTATAAAATGTATAAGGATAAGCAGGCGCGCGAGGTAAATGTAAATAACATATTTCCGAAAGCGAAAGAAACGATTGCGAATATGGATGGTGATATTGCGGTCATTAGTAATCCGAATTCGATGCTTGTGCTTGTAAATAAAAGTAGGCGTTTGCCAGATGGGTATAGACCGCCAGATTTAGTTATTCCGAAAGTGCGCTACTCAAGTGAAGGTGATCAAGAAAAGAAAAAAATGAGGAAAGAAGCAGCAGGGGCATTAGAGGAAATGTTTCAGCAAGCTGATAAGGAGCGCATTTTCTTATTTGCAGTCTCTGGATTTAGATCTTTTGATCGACAAAAAGCATTAAATACGATGTATAAAAAACAAGATGGAGAAGCAAAAACAGCGATGTCTAGTGCAGTTCCTGGAACGAGTGAACATCAAACAGGGCTCGCAATGGATATTACATCTCAATCTGCTAAGTTTCAGTTAGAGACAATTTTTGGTGAAACGAAAGAAGGGCAGTGGCTTTCTGAAAATGCCCATAAATTTGGTTTTGTCATTCGATATACAAAAGAGAAAGAATCGCTTACGGGCTATCGATTTGAACCATGGCACGTGAGGTATGTGGGAAATCCACAAGCTACATATTTATATGAAAATCAACTGACACTTGAAGAAGTAACGCAGTGAACAATTGAGGGGAGAGAAGGATTATGACGATGTTATATAAGAAAAAAGTACACGCATATGTAACAAGAGAAAAAGAAGGAGTTATGCAACTGCTTGTTTTTAAACATCGTGATATACCTGAAGCTGGTATACAAATACCCGGGGGAACAGTTGACGAAGGGGAAACGTTAGAAGCAGCACTTTTACGTGAAGTACAAGAAGAATCTGGATTACGTCATTTATGCATAGAACGACTCTTAGCCGATTACATCATACATGTGAAAGAAAAAAAGGAATATCAAAAACGCCATTTCTTCCACATAACATTACTAACAGATGTAAAAGATGGTTGGGAACATATTGTAAGTGCTGGTGAGGAAGATGAAGGTTTAGTATTTTGCTACGAATGGATTGATATTGCAAAATGCCCTGAATTAGCCGAGAAACAAGGTGAGTTTTTACATTTGCTAGATGAGGTATATGTAAAGTAATGAAAGTGTCTGAAGCGAAAATTTATTCGTTTCAGACTTTTTTTATTTTTCAGGAAATAAAAAGGTTTTACTATTTGTAAGTTGAATTCTTTTAAAGGGATTGTATTTGTATATACGAGGAGCGGAGAAAATAAACAAGTTATAGATACATGATATCGATAAAAGGCTTTATAGAAGGAGAATGAAAATGGAGATGCAGTTCAATGCACTATTACAAAAAGAATTAACAATTCATGAAATACAAGCAGCGATGGAAGCTGGGCAATTAACTTCAAAAGAATTAGTTATGTAATACCTTCATAGAATCGCAAAATATGACCAAGATGGACCGAAAATTAATTCTATTTTAGAAATCAACCCAGACGCAATCTTTATTGCGGAAGTGTTAGATCATGAAAGAAAGACAAAAGGAATAAGAGGTCCATTACATGGTATACCTGTGTTACTTAAGGATAATATCGAAACGAATGATTCTATGCATACAAGTGCAGGTACAATTGCTTTAGAACAAAATATTAGTAGTGAAGATGCAATTCTCGTTACGAAACTGCGGGAAGCAGGGGCAGTCATAATAGGAAAAACAAATATGACAGAATTAGCAAATGGAATGTCGTTTGAAATGTGGGCTGGATATAGTGCAAGAGGTGGACAAACAATAAACCCTTACGGTACAGGTGAAGATGACATGTTTGTTGGCGGCTCTAGTACAGGATCTGCTATAGCAGTTGCTGCTAACTTTACAGTAGTATCTGTTGGAACAGAAACAGATGGTTCTATATTGAGTCCGGCGGTTCAAAACTCTGTAGTAGGAATTAAACCGACTGTGGGTCTAATTAGTCGTAGGGGAATTATTCCGCTTACTTATTCACAAGATACAGCGGGACCATTTGCTAGAACGGTAACAGATGCGACAATTTTGTTAGGGAGCTTAACTGGGGTGGACGAAAAAGATGTAGCTACTCATAAAAGTGAAGGTATGGCAGAGCAGGATTATACAAAATATCTTGATGTTAATGGCTTACGTGGAGCAAAGATCGGTGTATTTAGCGATGCACCAAAAGATTATTATGAAACCGGTGAGTATGATGAAAATTTGTTTAAGAATACGATTCAAGTCTTACGTAGTAAGGGAGCGACAGTAGTAGAAGATATTGATATTCCGTCTTTTCATAGAGAATGGAGCTGGGGAGTATCGCTCTATGAACTAAAGCATAGTTTAGATAACTATCTTTCTAAATTACCTTCTACTATACCAGTACATTCTATTTCAGAGTTAATGGCGTTTAATGAAAACATAGCAGAAAGAGCTTTGAAATATGGACAAACTAAGTTAGAAAGAAG
>Ga0209130_1000926_pt1 | contig 23485 bp, 20 predicted proteins | sample AraplaMF_Cvi_mLB_FD_184264 | JGI IMG/M metagenome (GOLD analysis project Ga0209130, IMG submission 184264) | Arabidopsis root microbial communities from the University of North Carolina, USA - plate scrape MF_Cvi_mLB (SPAdes) (version 2) | ecosystem: Host-associated > Plants > Roots > Endosphere...
CAGGTATCGTACAAGTTGTATTTAACCCAGAAACATCAAAAGAAGCGCTAGAAGTAGCAGAAACAATTCGTAGCGAATACGTATTACACGTAGAAGGTACAGTTGTTGAACGTGGCGAAGGTGCAATTAATGACAATATGGCAACTGGTCGTATTGAAGTACAAGCAACGAAAGTAAACGTATTAAATGCAGCGAAAACAACGCCAATTATTATTTCTGATGACACGGATGCATCAGAAGATGTGCGTTTAAAATATCGTTACTTAGACTTACGTCGTCCTGTAATGTTCAACACATTTAAAATGCGTCACGACGTAACAAAAACAATTCGTAACTTCTTAGATACAGAAGAATTCTTAGAAGTTGAAACACCAATTTTAACGAAGAGCACACCAGAAGGAGCTCGTGACTATTTAGTACCAAGTCGTGTGCATGATGGTGAATTCTATGCATTACCGCAGTCTCCGCAGTTATTTAAACAGCTTCTTATGGTCGGCGGATTTGAGCGTTACTATCAAGTAGCACGTTGTTTCCGTGACGAAGATTTACGTGCGGATCGTCAACCAGAATTTACACAAATCGATATCGAGGCATCATTCTTAACACAAGATGAAATTTTAGAAATGATGGAGCGTATGATGACGAAAGTCATGAAAGATGCGAAAGGTGTAGAAGTTAGTGCACCATTCCCTCGTATGAAATATGCTGATGCAATGGCTCGCTATGGTTCTGATAAGCCAGATACACGCTTTGAAATGGAACTAACAGACCTATCTGAATTTGCAGCAGGTTGTGGTTTCAAAGTATTTACAAGTGCTGTAGAAAACGGCGGACAAGTAAAAGCAATTAATGCAAAAGGTGCTGCGAGCAAATACTCTCGTAAAGACATCGATGCATTAACTGAATTTGTAAAAGTATATGGTGCAAAAGGTCTAGCTTGGCTGAAAGTTGAAGAAGACGGCCTAAAAGGACCGATTGCAAAGTTCTTCGGTGAAGAAGATGCAAACGTGTTAATGAGTACATTAGAAGCTAATGCTGGCGACTTATTACTATTCGTAGCAGATAAGAAGAGCGTTGTGGCAGATAGCTTAGGTGCACTTCGTTTACGCTTAGGTAAAGAGCTTGAGTTAATTGACGAAAGTAAATTTAACTTCCTATGGGTAACGGATTGGCCACTTCTTGAGTACGATGAAGATGCAGATCGTTACTTCGCAGCTCACCACCCATTCACAATGCCATTCCGTGAAGATGTTGAGCTATTAGAAACAGCACCAGAAAAAGCACGCGCACAAGCATATGACCTTGTATTAAACGGTTATGAACTTGGTGGTGGATCACTTCGTATTTACGAGCGTGACGTACAAGAAAAAATGTTCAAAGCACTTGGATTCTCACAAGAAGAAGCACAAGAGCAATTCGGATTCTTATTAGAAGCATTCGAATACGGTACACCACCACACGGCGGAATTGCATTAGGTTTAGACCGTCTTGTTATGTTACTTGCAGGTCGTACGAACCTTCGTGATACAATTGCATTCCCGAAAACAGCAAGCGCAAGCTGCTTATTAACAGAAGCTCCAAGCCCAGTTGCAGAAGCACAGCTTGAAGAACTGAACTTGAAGTTGAACGTGAAAGAAGAGAAGTAAGAGAAGTAAAAATAGGGTCTAGATGGTTATACTAATACCATCTAGACTTTTTTAATGGATGATTGAGAGAAGAAGTGAAAGCACAGTTTACACTATGTTTTCCTTCTTGAAATATGTATTTTTAGGAATTCTATAACTTTTTCTATACAAATAGTCGGAAAAACGCTAGAATACATGGTAGACCATTTTTGTAATAGGAGTGTAGAGCTGAATGTTACATCAATTTTCACGTAATGAATTAGCCTTTGGAAAAGAAGGCCTTGAAATATTAAAAAATAGTACAGTCGGTATTTTAGGAATTGGCGGCGTAGGGTCATTTTCGGCAGAAGCGTTAGCACGTTCTGGCGTAGGACGTCTTGTATTAGTTGATAAAGATGTTGTAGATATTACAAACGTAAACCGTCAAATTCACGCTTTAGTATCTACTGTAGGGCGTTCAAAAGTAGAATTAATGAAAGAGCGTATTGCAGACATCAATCCAGAGTGTGAAGTAATTGGATTAGAGATGTTTTATACAGATGAAACATATGAAGAGTTCTTCAAACACGGCTTGGATTTCGTAGTGGATGCATCTGATACGATTACGTTTAAAATTCATTTAATTAAACAATGTTTACGTCGTAAAATTAAAATTATCTCATGTATGGGTGCTGCAAATAAAATGGACCCAACTCGTTTCCGTATTGCGGACATCTCTAAAACACATACAGACCCAATTGCGAAAGTAATTCGTACGAAGCTTCGTAAAGAGGGTATTAAAAAAGGTGTAAAAGTTGTCTTTTCTGACGAAAATCCAATCGTAATTCGTGAAGAAGTACGTAAAGAAATCGTACCAGACGAAAATGCAAAAATTCGTAAAGCGAAATTACCACCTTCTTCAAATGCGTTCGTACCATCTGTGGCAGGCTTAATTATGGCAAGTCACGTTGTACGTGAGCGTATTAAAAACGTAGAAGTGAAGCGTGTAGGGCAAGAATAAAAGGAAAGCATATATTCATTTCGGATATATGCTTTTTTATGTTTTAAAGAATTGTTGATATTTGCAATACTAATAATTCAAATGTAAGTAATCCTAATAAATAATAATCGTATTTGTCTGATTTGTAGGCGGAGGTCTTTTTTAAACTATGAATTGTAAAAAGACCTAACGCTAGGACTAGAACACCGAGTGTTATTTTGAATACTATTAATGAAATAGCAACCATCTCCCTTCAAGTGTATATATAGACAATAACATTTAAGTGAAAAATATCTAATTTTTTACTTAAATGTTATTGTCAATCTTTGTCGTTAAATCGATATTCCTTGTCGAATCGTTGATATATTTTAAGTTGTGATAGATATATTCGAAAAACCGTTAATATAATTTCATTTACTGTTGAATTGTGAATCAAAAAAAACAGGGATGTCACTTAGTCAAAAAGTGACATCCCTGTTTTTTAATTCTCTGCGGAATATATAATATCTAAGTTTCCGTTTTGATCAGTCTTGAAGATTGGAGCAATCTGTTCCTCGTGCTCTTCAACTGAAACAAGTTTTCGAGCACGGTCCATAATTCTAACAAGCATTGCGTAATCTTCTTCGATTGCTTGTTGTTTTTTTGTGAGTACCGCTAATTTTGCTTCAAGTTCATTATTCGTTTTTTGTAGGGAAGTGAGCTGATCTTGTAATACACCATTTTCAGTTTGCAACTTTGCGATTGAAGGGTTACTATGTTCCATGTTTTGCAAAAATGAGATGACATTTTGCATTGTAAGTTCCTGTTTACTTGGCGTAATATCTTCTGAAAACTCAGCGTCGATTACGAGCTGCCGAGTTTGTGTAAACTGCTCTTTTTCTATTTTAGCTTCAGAACGTTTTAATTCTTTACGTTGTTTTTTTGCAATCTGCACCGCATCTTCGTAATTCGGTCTGACTTCAGCGTTCCATCTAAATCCACAAGCTGCGGAAGTACGGTTTAATGTATCGCCAACTTCATCGAACGCTTTTATTTGTGTACTTCCGCTGCGAATATGTCGTAAAACAGTTTCTGCTAAAAGGAGATCGTCTTCTCTTGTCCATGCATCTTGACGTGTTTTCATAAGCGAAGCCTCCGTAATGGTGACGTTTTCGTTTATGTTACCCTTTATTTTTCGTTTTATTCGAACTTTGTAATCTTTCATAAACAGTAGAAAGTGCTTGTTCAAATTTCCCTGTCGTTTTCGGTTTATAATATTGCTTGTTTTTTATTTTATCAGGCAAGTATTGTTGTTGTACCCAGCCATTTGGATGGTCGTGTGGATATAAGTATCCAATGCCTCTTCCGAGTGATTCGGCACCTTTATAGTGACTATCTTTTAAATGACTTGGAATATCACCTGTTTGACCGTTACGTAAATCGTGTAATGCGGCATCAAGTGCTTTATAAGCTGAATTTGATTTTGGTGATAGGCAAAGCTCGATAACCGCATTTGCAAGTGGTATACGTGCCTCTGGGAATCCAACTCGTTCAGCCGATTCAATTGCGGCTAGTGTACGCGGTCCAGCTTGTGGGCTAGCAAGTCCAATATCTTCATAAGCCATAATAAGAAGGCGTCTACCAATACTTTGTAAATCACCTGCTTCAATAAGGCGTGCTAAATAATGGAGCGCTGCATTTACATCACTTCCGCGCACTGATTTTTGAAATGCTGATAATACGTCATAATGAGCATCTCCGCCTTTGTCGTGAACGAAGCTTTTTTTTTGTAGGCATTCTTCTGCAATCTCGAGTGTGATTTCAGCCGCTCGATCGTCTGTAGTGAAGCTAGATAATACAGCAAGTTCAAGTGCGTTATAAGCGGAACGCATATCACCACCAGAGGCGTTTGCAAAGTGGTGCATTGCTTCATCTGTTACCGTTACAGTATATTCCCCAAGTCCTTTTTCTTTATCTTCTAAAGCTCTTTTTAACCCAATTAAAATATCATCTTCTGTTAGTGCGTGTAATTCGAAAATTTGACACCTGCTTCGAATAGCGGAGTTTATCGCATGAAACGGATTGCTTGTCGTTGCACCAATTAAAGTAAGAAGTCCACTTTCTAAATGAGGTAATAAAAAGTCTTGCTTTGCTTTATCTAGACGGTGAACTTCATCTAAAATTAAAACGAGGTGTCGATGCATCTTCGCTTCTTGTACGACAACTTCCATATCTTTTTTATTGTGAGTAACAGCGTTTAATAGGCGAAACGGGGTTCCGGTACTTCCTGCAATTGCACTAGCAATCGATGTTTTTCCTGTGCCTGGAGGACCGTATAAAATCATAGATTGAAAATGATTCGCTTGGACCATTCGCCATAAAATCTTTCCTTCACCAACTAAATGTTGTTGTCCGATAATTTCTTGAATATTTGTAGGGCGCATTCGATGTGCGAGTGGTTGTTTCATTTTGACCTTCTCCCTTAATGTATAATCTCACTCTATCGTATCATTTTTTTTAATGAAATTTGAAATAAGATGTTGCTTTGTGGGAAAAATGAATATAAATATTTTCATTTTTCTTTCAATTATAATAATTCCCGAGTTTTTCAATGTGATTTTATGTTATCATTTTGATACACAAGTTGAAATTTCTTATAATACTATATTATGCTATAATTTCATAGGATTTTAAATTGTGTTCTTTTATAAATAAGATATAACCAATAGAAGTGAAAATTTGAAAAGAGGTGCAAATAGATGAAGATTTCAACGAAAGGCCGCTACGGCTTAACAATTATGATCGACCTTGCAAAAAAGTTTGGTGAAGGTCCAATTTCATTAAAATCAATCGCGCAGGCACATGACTTATCTGAACATTACTTAGAGCAATTAATTTCACCACTTCGTAACGCTCGTCTTGTAAAGAGTACGCGCGGTGCATATGGTGGATATGTATTATCTGATCAGCCAGCCAATATTACAGCTGGAGATGTAATCCGTGTATTAGAGGGGCCAATTAGTGTTGTAGAAATGATCGAAGAAGAAGAACCAGCACAACGCCAATTATGGATGCGTGTTCGTGACGCGGTGCAAGAAGTATTAGATAGTACAACTTTAGAAGATTTAGTACGTTATGAGGAAGAAAATCACGGGGGCTATATGTTTTACATTTAATTCCTTGTGAAACGATTTGGAAAGAAGGAGATTTAATGGAACGCATTTACTTAGATCATGCTGCGACATCTCCGACTCACCCAGAAGTGGTCGAAAAGATGATTCCATATATGACAGAAACATTCGGAAACCCGTCTAGCATTCACTTTTATGGTCGTCAAACGCGCCATGCGGTAGATGAGGCGAGACGCGCGTGTGCACGTAGCATTCACGCAAATCCGAATGAAATTATATTTACGAGCGGTGGTACAGAAGCTGATAATTTAGCGCTTATAGGTGTAGCACGCGCGAATCGTCATAAAGGAAACCACATTATAACGACGCAAATGGAACACCATGCGATTTTGCATACGTGTGAATTGTTAGAGCGTGAAGGGTTTGTAGTAACATATGTACCTGTTGATGAAACAGGGCGTGTTCAAGTTTCTGATATACAAAAGGCGTTAACGGAAGAGACAATTCTCGTATCTGTTATGTTTGGGAATAATGAAGTAGGGACAATGCAACCAATCGCGGAAATAGGAAAGCTGCTGAAGGAGCATCAAGCTTATTTCCATACAGATGCGGTACAAGCTTACGGTTTAGTAGAAATTGATGTGAAAGAGTTTGGTATTGATTTATTATCCATTTCAGCTCACAAAATTAATGGGCCAAAAGGTGTAGGGTTCCTATACGCAGGTGCAAATGTGAAATTTGAACCGTTATTAATAGGTGGAGAGCAAGAAAGAAAACGCCGTGCTGGTACGGAAAATGTACCTAGTATTGCTGGGCTTCAGCATGCAATTCTTATAGCTGAAAAAACTCGTGAGCAAAAAAATGCCCAATATGAAGAGTTTAAAGATATAATGGTATCTGTCTTCAAAAATGAAGACATTACTTTCGAGGTAAACGGAAACTTGGAATATCGCTTACCACACGTGTTGAATATAAGTTTTACAGGAATGAACATTGAACCGTTCCTTGTGAACTTAGACTTAGCTGGCATTGCAGTATCAAGTGGTTCTGCTTGTACAGCGGGTTCGATTGATCCATCACATGTATTAGTGGCGATGTTCGGAAAAGATTCCGATCAAATACGTTCATCCGTACGCTTTAGTTTCGGACTTGGAAATACGAAAGAGCAAATTGAAAAAGCGGCGTACGAAACAGTGAAAATCGTGAAGCGATTAACACAAAATTAGCATGGGAGGTGACATGATGAACAAACTACCTCACGAAACACGCGTTGTCATCGGGATGTCCGGTGGCGTCGATTCATCTGTAGCAGCTCTTTTATTAAAAGAGCAAGGTTACGATGTAATCGGAATTTTTATGAAAAACTGGGATGATACAGATGAGAATGGTGTCTGCACAGCAACTGAAGATTACAATGATGTAATTGAAGTGTGTAACCAAATCGGTATTCCGTATTATGCAGTAAACTTTGAAAAACAATACTGGGATAAAGTATTTACGTACTTTTTAGATGAGTACCGAGCTGGTCGTACACCAAATCCAGATGTAATGTGTAACAAAGAAATTAAATTTAAAGCCTTTTTAGAGCATGCAATTGCGCTTGGTGCTGATTATGTAGCGACAGGCCATTATGCACGTGTTGCTTATATGGACGGCGAATATAAAATGCTTCGCGGCGTTGATGACAATAAAGACCAAACGTACTTCTTAAATCAATTAAGCCAAGAGCAATTATCAAAAACAATGTTCCCATTAGGTGAATTAAAGAAACCGCAAATTCGTGAAATGGCGACAGCAGCTGGTTTAGCGACAGCCGCGAAGAAAGATAGTACGGGTATTTGCTTCATCGGTGAGCGTAACTTTAAAGATTTCTTAAGTAACTATTTACCAGCACAACCAGGTGTAATGCAAACATTATCTGGTGAAGTGAAAGGAAAACATGACGGTTTAATGTACTATACAATTGGACAACGTCATGGCCTTGGTATTGGTGGTAACGGTGATCCTTGGTTCGCTGTTGGGAAAAACTTAAAAGACAACATTTTATATGTTGATCAAGGATTCCATAACGAACTTTTATATGGTGATGAAGTTATTGCTACGAATGTAGGATGGGTAAGTAACAAGGCAAAAGAAACAGAATTTACATGCACAGCGAAATTCCGTTATCGTCAAGCAGACAATAAAGTAACGGTTCAGATCGTTGATGAAAATACAGTGCGTATTCTTTGTGATGAGCCAATTCGTGCGATTACACCAGGACAAGCAGTTGTTTTCTATGATGGAGATGAGTGCTTAGGCGGTGCTACAATCGATGAAGTATACCGTAGTGGTAAGAAATTAGATTATTTAGGATAAACGAGAAGCCTCTGCCGATTAGCGGTTAGAGGTTTCTTTTACATAAAGCGAATTTTCGTTCGCTTGGAAAATACATTCTTTGTTATAATTTGTTGTAGAGGTGAAGGACATGTCAAACAAACTTGAAACAGGTATTCAATATATGCAAGAAGGAAACTGGGAAGAAGCAGCTAAAAATTTTACGGAAGCAATCGAAGAAAATCCGAAAGATTCGCTAGGATACATTAACTTTGCGAATTTATTAGATGTATTAGGTGATAGTGAGCGAGCAATTTTATTTTACAAACGTGCATTAGAATTAGATGATAAATCTGCGGCTGCCTATTATGGCTTAGGAAATGTATATTACGGCCAAGAGCAATTTGCAGAGGCAAAGGCTGTATTTGAACAAGCAATGCAAGCTGGATTACAATCAGCTGATGTAACGTTTATGTTAGGTATCACACACGTGCAACTTGGAAATGATCGTCTTGCACTGCCATTTTTACAAAGAGCAACTGAATTAGATGAAAGTGATGTAGAAGCTGTTTTCCAATGCGGACTTTGCTTCGCACGACTAGAACATATTCAAGAGGCAAAACCTTATTTTGAAAAGGTATTAGAAATGGATGAAGAGCATGCAGATGCGTATTATAATTTAGGTGTTGCGTACGTATTTGAAGAAAATAATGAGAAAGCTCTTGCTTTATTTAAGAAAGCAACTGAAATTCAGCCAGATCACTTTTTAGCTGGTAATGGCGTTCGTTTATTAGAGCAAGAAGCTGAATAAAGTGAAATTATAGTTTAATGCGCAGTTACCCCTCATCTAAAGAGTATGAAAGAGGTGGGGGATGTACTGCTCATTAAAGTGAAAAGAACTCGGAAAGGAGAGGAAAGATGGGAAATCAACATGCAATGGATTTGTTTGAGGAAGAGAAAAAATTTATAAAAGCGCAAGTTCTTCATACCATTTTCCACAACGAAGAAAACCTCTATTCCGTTGTTAGTATGAAAATCATTGAAACAAATGAAACATACGACGAAAAAAAAGTGATGATAAATGGTCATTTTCCCCGTATGCATGAAGATGAAGTGTTTACATTAACAGGTCATTTTAAAGATCATCCAAAGTATGGGAAACAATATTTAGTTGAAACGTTTAAGAAAGAATTGCCGCAAACAAAAGCAGGTATGGTGCAATATTTAGCGAGTGATTTATTTAAAGGAATCGGAAAGCGTACAGCCGAAAAAATTGTGGACCATCTCGGGGAACATGCTATTTCTAAAATTATGGATGACCCTGAGGCGTTAAATGGTGTTGTTAATAAACAAAAAGCGCAAGAAATATATGAGACGATTGTTGAGCATCAAGGATTAGAGAAAGTAATGAGCTTTTTAAATGGTTACGGTTTTGGAACGAAACTTTCCATTAAGATTTACCAGCAATATAAAGAAATGACATTAGAAGTGATTCGTAAAAATCCATATCAACTTATTGAAGAAGTGGACGGGATTGGTTTTGGACGAGCAGATGATATAGGACGTGCGCTAGGGATATCGGGTAATCACGATGACCGTGTACGTGCGGGATGTTTTTACACATTAGAGAATGTTTCACTGCAACTCGGTCATGTTTATATGGGAAAAGATCAACTTGTAAGAGAAACGATGTCACTTTTAAATAATCAAGAAGGAAGAGTGACGGAAGAAGACATTATAGGTTGCGTTGAAATGATGCAAAGTGAAGGGAAAGTCATCATAGAAGAAGAACGAGTGTATTTAGCATCGTTGTTCTACTCTGAAAAAGGTGTTGTAAAGTCTATTCGTAGGCTTATGAATCAAGAAGAAACACCTTCATTCCCTGAAGCTGAAGTGTTAAAGACGTTAGGTGAAATTGAAGAGCAGCTGAATGTCCAATATGCACCATTTCAGCAAGAAGCAATTCAAACGGCACTTCATAAACCGATGATGTTATTAACAGGTGGACCAGGAACAGGGAAAACAACTGTTATTAAAGGAATTGTAGAAATGTATGCATCGCTGCATGGACTATCGTTAAATCCGAATGAATATAGTGATGATAATCCATTTCCGATATTATTAACGGCTCCAACAGGAAGAGCTGCGAAGCGAATGAGTGAATCAACAGGACTTCCGGCTTGCACAATTCATCGTTTGCTTGGCTGGACGCCAGAAGGTTCTTTCCAGCGCAATGAAACCGATCCGGTTCAAGGGAAGTTACTCATTATTGATGAGTTTTCGATGGTTGATATTTGGCTTGCAAATCAACTATTTAAGTCACTGCCAACGAACATCCAAGTAATCGTTGTAGGTGATGAAGACCAATTACCATCAGTAGGACCTGGACAAGTGTTGAAAGATTTATTAAATGCAGGTGCCATCCCAACGGTAAAACTCACAGAAATTTATCGTCAGGCAGAAGGTTCGTCTGTTATTCAGCTTGCCCATGCGATAAAAGACGGGACGCTTCCGCCAGATTTAGCGCAAAATAAAAAAGATCGTTCATTTATTAGCTGTGCAGGGGCTCAAATTGTTGAGGTTGTGAAAAAGGTTTGTGAAAATGCTAAGACAAAAGGCTTTAGTGCCAGAGATGTACAAGTATTGGCACCTATGTACCGCGGACCAGCAGGTATTAATGTACTGAATGAAGCGTTGCAACAAGTATTTAATCCGAAAAGGGAAAAGAGTAAAGAAATTGCTTACGGTGATGTTGTATACCGAAGAGGCGATAAAGTACTGCAACTTGTCAATCAGCCAGAAAGCCAAGTGTTTAATGGTGATATTGGAGAAATTGTTTCGGTGTTTTATGCGAAAGAAAATGTCGAGCAACAGGACATGATTATCGTTTCATTTGATGGAATTGAAGTAACGTATACAAAGCCGGATTTAAATCAAATTACTCATGCATATTGCTGCTCGATTCATAAATCACAAGGTAGTGAATTTCCAATAGTTATTATGCCGATTGTAAAGAGCTATTACCGTATGTTACGTCGTAATTTAATTTACACGGGCATTACAAGGAGTAAGAAATTCCTTATTATTTGTGGGGAGGAAGCGGCTTTTCAATCCGGTGTAAATCGCCTTGATGATGCAATGCGTCAAACGACTTTAGCTGGTCGCTTGCAAGAATCACAAGGAGAGGTGCAGATGGTAACGGTTAATGGCGAGGAAATGGACGTGGAAAACATTTCACCGTATGATTTCATGTAACAAGGTGAAATTATATAGTGAAACTTTCAAACGTATAACGTTGAAAGGCTCCAGCAATGTATAAATGAATGCGGTTTGGACATAATGGCGAATAGAATCTGGGAGACTGTAAGGAGATGAAAGCCATATGTTTATTTGTCCAAATTGCAAAGGGAAAGACATCGGAAAAATAGGTGTCAACCAATTTTATTGCTGGAATTGTTATATCGAATTATCGGTTTCAAAGGGGAAAATCCATACGCATCAAGTAGAGGAAGATGGTTCATTAAGCTCTCTTGATGATTTATTTGATGAGAACGAAAGAACGATCGGATAACGAAAAGGGGGATTTACTTTGAATCTACGCAATTCATTAATCGCATTAGGTGTTGGAGCTGCAGCATATCAATATGCTCGCAAGCAAGATGTATTTTCAAAACGCAATATGAAAAAAGCACGTAAGATGATTAAATCTTATTTATAAACGTAAAAAACTCCCTTCATGATAAGGGAGTTTTTTTATGCACTCGTATGCAAATATAAAAGTCCAATTTCAGAGAAGAGATAAGATAGGCCGTAGCACCCAACGCCAAGCATTCCATAATGCCATAATTGCTTCGCCCGTTCTTTTCGCGAGGAACGAATAAAGAAACCTTTCCAAATACCAAACCCAATACAAATCCATTCAAGAATCATAAAAAGTGCTGATAATACGAGCATCAACAAAATCATAATGAGACCTCCTGATTATATTGTTTCATGTTGCATTCTCAGGGGTGGTTGTCCTTATTATGTTAAATATATGTCCGTCTTTAAAAAACAGTATGGTCTGTATAAAAAGATTTTAAAACTTTTGCACATAACCTAACCTATTTATTTTCAAAATAAAGGTGGAGGAGGTTTTTCGTGTGAAGAATCTTAAAATCATTTGGATATATCGTTTAGGATTATTGTTACTCATTTTTCTTTGTTTGCTTGTCTTTTTAAAAATTAAGCCATTATGGGCACCGATTATTTTTGTATTTAAAGTGGCAATTACACCATTTCTTATCGCGTGTTTCATTGCGTACTTATTGCATCCTTTAATTGAAAAAATACATAAAGAAGGAATGCCTCGCACGCTTGCCATTTTGCTCATTTACGTACTTTTCTTCGGCGGAATTGGTTATGGGATTTATAAAGGAACGCCCGTTGTTATTAAGCAGTTGCAAGAAATTAATGAACAATTTCCACAGTTTACAAAAATGTATGATTCTTGGATGGATGGGGTCACAGAACAAACGGCGAATTTCCCGTCGTTTATTCATGAAAAGGTGAAACAAATTTTTGGTGGTGTAGAAACGAAGATTCAAGCACTTTTAAATAAAGTGATGAGTACAGCTCGTGGTGTACTCGATTCGTTACTCATTATTTTCTTAATCCCGTTCATTGTATTTTACATATTAAAAGATTACGGTGAGTTTTATCATATCTTTTGGAAACTAGTCCCGAGTAAATGGCGTAGTACGGGTCAAATGCTTGCGAAAGAAATTGATAAGTCACTCGGAAGTTATATTCGAGGACAGTTATTTGTTTGTTTAGTATTAGGGGGAGTATCTGTTCTTTCTTTTTGGTTTATCGGTATGAAATATCCATTATTACTCGGCATTATTATTGGGGTAACGGATATAATCCCGTACTTTGGTCCTATTTTAGGGGCGATTCCGACGTTGATGATTGCAGCAACGGTATCAACGAGTTTACTCATTAAGGCAGGGATTACAATTGCTATTTTGCAATTTTTGGAAAGTAACATTTTATCACCTTACATCGTCGGTAAGTCACTCCGTATGCACCCTGTTATTATTATGCTTGCATTACTAGTTGGAGGAGAGATAGCAGGGATTGTGGGGTTGCTAGTATCGGTTCCAATTTTAGCAGTTATTCGTACAGTAATTGTTCACGTGAGACCCCTTTGGAAAAGAGAAGATGTTTAAAATGAAGCCCTCTATTTAAAAAATAGAGGGCTAATTATATATTTATTTAGAAATCTGCTTGTGTATCTTTTGAATGAGGGAGCTCACATCATTTGTTTGAATATGTTTTATTCTTTTCCATTCCGTATCATACATAAATACAATTTGATTGCTGAAAAGACGCTTCTGTTCTTTTAGATTAGAAATGTTTGCGAAAGAGTACTCTTCAAATATTGGGTTCTGACTTACATCTGGTCCATAAAAGAATAGCCTTTTGTTCGTTAAAATCAATAGGCCTGGCCTTGCGACGGAACGATAAATAAATATGTCTAATGAACATGCTGCGTAAAAAAGGATTTTTTCGTCGGTAGCTAACATTGCTTTAGCTTGATTCAATAAAGTTGTCATTGTAATCGCTCCTTTATTGTTAATAATTTAATTATAACAAATAATGTAATATCTAGAAATTTGTATAGGGGTATTTTTTATGAAGAGATTCCTATTTAGTAGTAAATGCATAATATATCGAAAGGCTGTTAAAAATGAATAGTAGAATAATTATGGTTAATAAGCAATTGACACAATATAAATGATTATCTACATTGACAAACTTAAGAGAATTCTATTATATTTAGTCATATAATACATTAAATCAATGACGGAACAAGTACGTTACAGTCCATTTGTAGAGAGAAGCTTCCACTGGCTGAAAGAAGCTTTAAATGAAGGGTAACAGAAAGCTAATCCTGAGAGCAGCTAATCACTGCCGTCTTGCCACGTTACGGCACCATGAGGTGATGAATTGATTGTTATAATAGTCAATTCATAATTAGGGTGGTATCGCGAGTTAACTCTCGTCCCTTTTATAGGGACGGGAGTTTTTTATATTTAAGGAGGAAAATACAATGAAACAACTAACAGGCGCACAAATTCGTCAAATGTTTTTAGACTTTTTCCAAGAAAAAGGACATGCAGTAGAACCTAGTGCATCACTAGTTCCACATGAAGATCCATCTCTTCTATGGATTAACAGTGGTGTAGCAACATTAAAAAAATATTTTGATGGACGCGTAATCCCGCAAAATCCACGTATTACAAATGCTCAAAAATCAATTCGTACAAACGATATTGAAAACGTAGGGAAAACAGCTCGTCACCATACATTCTTTGAAATGTTGGGGAACTTCTCAATCGGTGATTACTTCAAAGAAGAAGCAATTACTTGGGCTTGGGAATTCTTAACGAGCGACAAATGGATCGGATTCGATAAAGAATTACTATCAGTTACAATCCATCCAGAAGATGAAGAAGCATTCACAATTTGGAATGAGAAAATGGGTGTTCCAAAAGAGCGCATCATCCGCTTAGAAGAAAACTTCTGGGATATCGGTGAAGGACCAAGTGGACCGAATACAGAGATTTTCTATGATCGCGGGGAAGCTTACGGTAATGACTTTAGTGACCCAGAATTATATCCAGGCGGAGAAAATGAGCGTTACTTAGAAGTATGGAACCTTGTATTCTCTCAATTTAACCATAATCCAGACGGTTCATATACGCCACTTCCTAAGAAAAACATCGATACAGGGATGGGTCTAGAGCGTATGACATCTATCGTTCAAGATGTGCCTACGAACTTTGATACAGACCTATTTATGCCAATGATTGGTGCAACAGAATCAATTTCTGGTGAGAAGTATCGTAATGGCGACTTAGAAAAAGATATGGCGTTTAAAGTAATTGCTGACCATATTCGTACAGTAACATTCGCTGTTGGTGACGGTGCTCTTCCATCTAACGAAGGCCGTGGTTATGTATTACGTCGTTTATTACGCCGCGCTGTTCGTTATTCTAAGAAATTAAACATCAACCGTCCATTCATGTTTGAATTAGTACCGGTTGTTGGAGAAGTAATGAAAGACTTCTATCCAGAAGTACTTGAAAAGCAAGATTTCATTGCAAAAGTTGTGAAAAATGAAGAAGAGCGTTTCCATGAAACACTTCATGATGGTGAATCAATTTTAGCTGAAGTCATTGCAAAAGCGAAAGAAGAAAAAACAACTGTTATTTCTGGCGTAGATGCGTTCCGTCTATACGACACATACGGTTTCCCAATTGAATTAACAGAAGAATATGCAGAAGAAGCTGGTATGACAGTTGATCATAAAGGTTTTGAAGCTGAAATGGAAAAACAACGTGAGCGTGCACGTGCTGCTCGTCAAGACGTTGATTCTATGCAAGTTCAAGGCGGTGTACTTGGTGAAGTTAAAGTAGCAAGCGAATTCGTTGGCTACGGTACAGTTGCAACAGAAAGTAACGTTGTAGCACTTGTGAAAAATGGTGAGTATACAGATAGCTTGCAAGCTGGTGAAGAAGGACAGTTAATGCTTGATGTAACGCCATTCTACGCTGAGAGCGGTGGACAAATTGCTGACCGTGGTTATCTTCTTGCTGACGGTGTGAAAGTTCTTGTAAAAGACGTACAAAAAGCACCAAACGGTCAAAACTTACACAAAGTAGTTGTAGAAGAAGGTACGTTAACGAAAGATGCGGCTGTGAAAGCTGTTATTGATACGAAGAATCGTAGTAGCGTTGTGAAAAACCATACAGCAACTCACTTACTGCACCAAGCATTAAAAGACGTACTTGGAATGCATGTTAACCAAGCTGGTTCTCTTGTAACTTCTGAACGTTTACGCTTTGACTTCTCTCACTTCGGCCAAGTACAAGCTGATGAATTAGAAAAAATTGAGCGTATCGTAAACGAAAAAATTTGGGAAAGTATTGATGTTGAGATTTCTCAAAAAGCAATTGAAGAAGCGAAAGAAATGGGTGCAATGGCATTATTCGGTGAAAAATACGGAGATGTGGTACGTGTTGTACAAGTTGGCGGTTATAGCTTAGAGCTTTGCGGTGGTTGTCACGTTGATAACACAGCTTCTATCGGTATTTTCAAAATCGTTGCTGAGTCTGGTATCGGTGCAGGAACTCGTCGTATTGAGGCGGTAACTGGTAAGTCTGCATACGAATTAATGAACGATCAAGTAGGTTTATTAAAAGAAGCGGCAGGAAAAATGAAAACAAATCCGAAAGATATTTTAACAAGAGTTGATGGTTTATTTGCTGAAGTAAAACAACTTCAAAAAGAAAACGAATCTCTTGCTGCGAAATTAAGTAATATCGAAGCTGGAAACTTAACTGATTCAGTAATGACAGTTGATGGCGTGAACGTATTAGCGGCGAAAGTAAATGTTGCAGATATGAACAACTTACGTACAATGATGGATGATCTAAAAAATAAATTAGAGTCTGCAGTTGTTGTATTAGCGTCTGTAAATGATGACAAAGTAAACATTTTAGCTGGCGTAACGAAAGATTTAATTAGCCAAGGCTACCATGCAGGTAAGCTTGTGAAAGAAGTGGCTTCTCGTTGTGGTGGTGGCGGTGGTGGCCGTCCTGATATGGCTCAAGCAGGCGGTAAAAACCCAGCTCAAGTTGAGGAAGCTTTAGCGTTTGTACAAGAGTACGTTAAATCTGTTTCAAAATAAAGAGATAGTAGTGTACAATGGTAGGGAGAGGAGAAGTTCTTCTCCCTATACTTACTACTTACAAGTGAGGTGCTTGAAATGGACGGTTTTGATAAAACAATGAAGTTTAGCATTCAAGATGAAAAACAGAGTGTCCATGTAAATGATGTACTTTTAACTGTGTATGATGCACTTCAAGAAAAAGGCTATAATCCGATTAACCAAATCGTCGGTTATTTATTAAGTGGAGACCCAGCATACATACCTCGCCATAAAGATGCACGTAGCATCGTTCGCAAGCTTGAACGTGATGAGATAATTGAAGAGCTTGTGAAGTCTTACTTGAAACATCATCGTGAGGAGTAGTTTATGCGGATATTAGGTTTAGATGTAGGTACAAAAACAGTCGGAGTTGCAATGAGCGACGAAATGGGCTGGACAGCACAAGGGCTGGAAACAATCAGGATTAACGAAGAACGAGGCCACTTTGGTTTTGACCGTATTTCTGAGTTAGTAAAACAGTATGGTGTGGACAAAATAGTAGTAGGTTTACCTAAAAATATGAATGGTACAATTGGTCCGCGTGGTGAAGCGTGCCAGCAATTTGCAGAAAACCTACGAGAGCTGTTACAATTAGACGTTGTAATGTGGGACGAGCGTTTGTCGACGATGGCAGCGGAACGTCTGCTCATTTCAGCTGATGTAAGCCGTAAGAAGCGAAAGCAAGTAATCGATAAGATGGCTGCAGTCGTAATCTTACAAGGATTTTTAGATAGTAAATAAGAGGTGACCAAAATGGAAGAAAATCAAATTACAATTGTAGACGAAAAAGGTAACGAACATTTATGTGAGATTGTTTTCACTTTTGATGCTGAAAAATTTGGCAAAAAATCATACGTAGTCTTCTCTCCAATCGGTGAAGTAGACGAAGATGGAGACCAAATTTATGATGCAATGGCTTATGAGCAAAATGAAGAAGAGGGCGGAACTTTACTTCCAATCGAATCTGAAGAAGAGTGGGAAATGGTACAAGAAATGTTCAACACTCTTGCTGATGAGCAAGAAGCAGAATAATAAGTATTGAGAAGATGGACGATATATAGTCCATCTTTTTTTATATGTAAAATGAAAGATTTTTTGTCGAAACTGTGTAATCCTTTGTAGTATAATGAGACGGATTGTAGAAAAATAAAATATCTGTAAAAAAATGATAGGTAAGTTTATTGTGATTTTTCATTGTGTTGTATAGAAAGATGTACATATGGCCTACAATTGAATAAGGAGGAAGAGTTTTGATAGAGAATCAAGTGAAAAAGAAGCGTAGACGCATTTTTTTATTTTCGATTATTGCACTGCTTTTAGTTTGTGGTTCAGTCTATGCATATATTTCATCGGCTTTAGGACCGGTTGATAGCGAGAATAAAAAAGAAATTGAAGTAGAGATTCCAAAAGGATCATCTACAAGTAAAATTGGTGAAATTTTAGAAGAAAAAGGTGCTGTGAAAAGCGGTACAGTTTTTAGCTTTTATACGAAGGTTAAGTCAAAAAGCTTACAAGCAGGTACATATTTATTAAATCCTTCGATGAGTGCAAATGACATCATTGAACAAATGTCATCTGGTAATGTACATCGTCCAGCGCTATATAAAGTGACGATTAAAGAAGGGGCGCAAGTAACTGAAATTGCAGAAGTGATTGCGGCAGAATTAAAGTGGAATAAAGATGATGTTGTACGTCAATTAAACGATAAAGCATTTGTTCAAAAAATGCAGCAAAAGTATCCGAAGTTATTGACTGATAAAATTTTTGATAGCAATATTAAATATCCATTAGAAGGCTATCTATATCCAGCGACGTATTCTTTCTATAAAAAAGATACGACGTTAGAAGAAATCGTAATTCCAATGCTTGAGAAAACGAATGCCATTATTGTTCAAAACGAGGCAAAAATGAAAGCGAAAAACTGGGATGTTCATCAGCTTTTAACATTGTCTTCACTTATTGAAGAAGAGGCAACGGGCTTTACAGATCGTCAAAAGATCGCTAGTGTTTTCTATAATCGTTTAGCAAAAGGTATGCCACTTCAAACAGATCCGACAGTGTTATACGCGCTTGGAAAGCATAAACAACGCGTATTATATGAGGATTTAAAAGTAAACTCACCGTACAATACGTATGTTGTGAAAGGATTGCCAGTTGGGCCGATCGCAAATTCTGGTAAACATTCAGTGGAAGCTGCGTTAGAACCTGCGCAAACAGATTATTATTATTTCTTAGCTGCACCAAGTGGTGAAGTGTACTATGCGAAAACATTAGAAGAGCATAATGCATTAAAGCAAAAATACATTACGAAAAAACAGTGAAATGGGGAGGGATAGCGAAAAAGGTCGCACATCCCTCTTTTTTGTGGTAAAATATATCGGGTTAAAAACTGGCAGAAGAATCGTTTTTAATATCAAAACGGGACGTACAAGCTAAGGGTGAAGCTGGCTTGTATTTTTATTGCATTCTATGTGTGAAAAGACAAAGATTGACGCGTCATAGAGGCACTTCTCCATGTAAATAAGGAGGACCAATTATGGATGATGCAGTTAACGAGTACCTATTATCATTTATTGATCCAAAAGATAAATTAATTCTTGAAATGGAAGAGTATGCAACAGAAAACCATGTGCCGATTATGGATCGACTTGGAATGGAATTTATGCTGCAATTTTTACGTTTAATTGGACCGAAAAGCATTTTAGAACTTGGAACAGCAATCGGTTATTCTAGTATTCGTATGATGGAAGCTATTCCGAATTCGCGTATTGTGACAGTAGAGCGCAATCGTAAACGATATGAAAAGGCACTTGAATATATAGAACGTTCCCCAGTAACAAATCGCATTTCTGTTATTTATGGTGATGCTTTAGAAACGGGTGAACAAGTGAAAGAACATGGAACATTTGACGTTATTTTTATTGATGCAGCAAAAGGACAGTATCGTCGCTTTTTTGACTTATATGAACCGTTATTAAATCCTGGTGGCGTAATTATTTCAGATAATGTTATGTACCATGGTCTTGTAACGACAAAAGAGAAAATTGAAAACAGACGTACGCGTGGTTTAATCCGTCGTATTAAGACGTACAATGAGTGGCTTATGAACCATGAAGGATATGATACAACGATTTTCCCGATTGGTGATGGAGTAGCTGTTAGTAAAAAGAGAGGGTGACCAAGGTATGAAGAAACCTGAATTGTTAGTAACGCCAAGAGCGGTGGCGGATATCGAACCTCTTGCGAAAGCAGGAGCAGATGCGGTAATGATCGGTGAGCAAAAGTTTGGTTTACGTTTAGCAGGGGAGTTTTCACGTGAAGATGTAAAACAAGCTGCGAAGATTGCACATGAAAATGGTGTGAAAGTATACGTAGCCATGAATGCTATGTTCCACAACGATAAAGTAGAAGAATTAACAGAATACGTTTCATTTTTAAACGAAGTGAATGTAGATGCAATTGTTTTTGGAGATCCAGCGGTATTAATGGCTGTTCGTGAAGTAGCGCCAAATATGCAGTTGCACTGGAATACAGAAACGACAGCAACAAACTGGTTCACTTGTAATTACTGGGGACAAAGAGGGGCGAAGCGTGCTGTATTAGCTCGTGAGCTTAGCTTAGATGAAATTGTTGATTTAAAAGAAAATGCTGAAGTGGAACTAGAAGTACAAATTCACGGTATGACTTGTATGTTCCAATCGAAGCGTTCATTAGTAGGAAACTACTTTGAGTATCAAGGACGTAATCTTGACATTGAAAAGAAAAAATATGAAGAGAATATGTTCTTATATGACCCAGAGCGTAACAATAAATATCCAATTTATGAAGATGAAAATGGTACTCACATTATGAGTCCGAACGATATTTGTTTCATCGATGAATTAGAGGAACTAATCGAAGCTGAAGTTGACAGCTTAAAAATCGACGGTGTACTAAAAAGCTCTGAATACATTATTGAAGTAACGAAGAAATATCGTAAAGCAATTGATTTATGTGTAGAAGATCGTGATGCGTATTATGATGTGAAAGATGATTTATATAAAGAGATAGAAGAAATGCAACCAGTAAATCGTCCGTTAGATACAGGATTCTTCTTTAAAGAGACGGTTTACTAAACGAGGAGGGTGTAGGAAATGACTGTACAAGAAATTTCACGAGTGATCGATGGCAAACGCGTTATTGTGAAGAAACCTGAACTGTTAATCCCTGCGGGTAACTTAGAAAAATTAAAAGTAGCTATCCATTATGGGGCAGATGCTGTATATTTAGGTGGACAAGAATTTGGTCTTCGTTCGAATGCAGGTAACTTTACGCTGGAAGACATGGCAGAAGGCGTTGAATTTGCAAAGAAATATGGAGCGAAAATATATGTAACAACAAATATTTTTGCACATAATGAAAATATGGACGGGCTAGAGGAATATTTAAGAGGGATTGAAAAAGCTGGCGTAACGGGAATTATCGTTGCTGATCCGCTTATTATTGAGACATGTAAACGTGTAGCACCTTCTGTTGAGGTGCATTTAAGTACACAACAATCGCTATCCAACTGGAAAGCAGCACAGTATTGGAAAGAAGAAGGTTTACATCGTCTTGTATTAGCTCGTGAGGCAAGCTATGAAGAGATGAAAGAAATTAAAGACAAAGTGGATATTGAAATTGAAGCATTCGTCCATGGTGCAATGTGTATCGCATATTCAGGAAGATGTACATTAAGTAACCATATGACAGCGCGTGACTCTAATCGTGGTGGTTGTTGTCAATCTTGTCGCTGGGACTATGATTTAGTTCAAACGGTATCACAACATAAAGATGCAAAAGAGCTTCCTTTATTCCAAGAAGAAGATGCTCACTTTGCGATGAGTCCAAAAGATTTAAATTTAATTTTATCAATTCCGAAAATGATTGAAATTGGAATTGATAGCTTAAAAGTTGAAGGACGTATGAAATCTATCCATTACGTAGCGACTGTAGCAACTGTATATCGTAAAGTAATTGATGCGTATTGTGCGGATCCGGATAACTTTGAGTTTAAACAAGAGTGGTTAGATGAGCTTGATAAATGTGCAAATCGTGACACAGCTCCTGCATTCTTTGAAGGGGTTCCAGGACATCAAGAGCAAATGTTTGGAAATCATAGTAAGAAAACAACGTATGATTTTGCTGGTTTAGTGTTAGATTATAATGAAGAAACGGGCATCGTAACGCTTGAGCAACGTAATCACTTCAAACCAGGACATGAAGTGGAGTTCTTTGGACCAGAAATAGAAAACTTTACGCAGACGGTGGAGAAAATTTGGGATGAGGATGGAAACGAATTAGATGCAGCGAGACATCCGTTGCAAATCGTGAAATTCAAAGTGGATCAACCAGTGTATGTGAATAATATGATGCGCAAAAGCATACTTCAATAAGAAAGAGTTGATAGTCGAATGGGGACGAATAAGCCTGTTGTAATTGGAATTGCTGGTGGTTCGGGATCAGGTAAAACGAGTGTAACGAAAGCGATTTTTGACCATTTTAAAGGTCATTCTATTTTAATCTTGGAGCAAGATTATTATTACAAAGATCAAAGCCATTTACCAATGGAAGAGCGTTTAAAAACAAATTATGATCATCCGCTTGCGTTTGATAATGATCTGTTAATTGAACATTTGCAGCAGTTGCTTGCATATGAGCAAATTGATAAGCCTGTATATGACTATACATTGCATACGCGTTCAGAAGAAATTATTCCAGTTGAGCCGAAAGATGTAATCATTTTAGAAGGAATTCTTATTTTAGAAGACCCACGTCTTTGTGAGTTAATGGACATTAAGCTATTCGTTGATACAGATGCGGATCTTCGTATCCTGCGCCGCATGCAGCGTGATATTAAAGAGCGCGGTCGTACGATGGATTCAGTTATTGATCAATATGTAACTGTTGTACGTCCAATGCACAATCAATTTATTGAGCCTTCTAAGAAATTTGCGGATATTATTATCCCTGAAGGTGGACAAAACCATGTTGCAATTGATATTATGGTGACAAAAATTGCAACAATTCTTGAACAAAAAGTAAATTTGTAATAGCATAGTAAAAGATATACGATAGGAAGGGATTTTTTCCCTTCCTATCGAATACAATGAAACATGCAACCTCATCTATATATAGGTGAGGGCATATTTATATCAACTTTCCATACATATCTTCTTTATATAAAGAAGAATTGGGAATACGGGGTTGTATGTGACAACTCCGCTAGTACAGGCGTGCTAGAAACCTCCGCTATACATATAAGTGGGGGAGTTTTCATATGGAACTCCTCTTTTTTTTCGGGGGATTGGTATATAAAAGGAGTGGAAAATATGGCAACAGAAAAAACATACCCAATGACGCAAGAGGGTAAGCAAAAATTAGAGAACGAACTTGAGGATTTAAAAACGGTAAAACGTAAAGAGGTTGTAGAGCGCATTAAGATTGCACGTAGCTTCGGAGATCTTTCTGAGAACTCTGAGTACGATGCAGCGAAAGATGAGCAAGCGTTCGTAGAAGGACGTATTACACAATTAGAAAACATGATTCGTAACGCAGTTATCATCACAGATAACGGTGAAGAATCTACAGTTGTTACATTAGGTAAAACAGTAACATTTAAAGAGTTACCAGGTGGAGATGAAGAATCTTACACAATCGTAGGTAGCGCAGAAGCAGA
>Ga0209130_1000928_pt1 | contig 23462 bp, 19 predicted proteins | sample AraplaMF_Cvi_mLB_FD_184264 | JGI IMG/M metagenome (GOLD analysis project Ga0209130, IMG submission 184264) | Arabidopsis root microbial communities from the University of North Carolina, USA - plate scrape MF_Cvi_mLB (SPAdes) (version 2) | ecosystem: Host-associated > Plants > Roots > Endosphere...
GCTGTCCCAAGTAAGAGCATTGTAGAAAAAGGCGATGATGCATTTGTTTATGTTGAGGATAAAGGAAAGCTTCGTAAACAAAATGTGAAAAAAGGTTCTACTGATGGAGATTGGACAGAGATTGTTGAAGGCGCAAAAGTGGGGCAAAAGGTGGTTAAAAATCCTTCCGACGACGTGTATGACGGAATGGAAGTGAAAGAGAAATGATTACGTTAAATAATATTGCTAAAACGTATTATCAAGGGAAATTGGCAGTGCCGATTTTGCACGGTATTAGTTTAACGATTCAGAGCGGTGAATTTGTTTCGATTATGGGGCCGTCTGGTTCTGGTAAATCAACGCTTATGAATATTATCGGTTGTTTAGATCGTCCAACAGAAGGCGAATATATGCTGAATGATGTGAATATCTTAACAGCAGACGAGTCAAAGCTTGCTTTAATTCGTAATGAGTATATCGGTTTTGTGTTTCAGCATTTTAACTTACTGCCGCGTCTTTCAGCAGTAGAAAATGTTGAACTTCCGCTCGTATACGGTGGCGTGAAGAAAGCAGAGCGTCGTCAAAGAGCTCTGGAAGCACTTGGTAAAGTTGGTTTGTCCGACAGAGTTCATCATTTGCCGAATGAGTTATCAGGTGGACAGAAGCAGCGTGTCGCTATTGCGAGGTCGATTGCGAATAATCCAACGTTCATTATGGCAGATGAGCCGACAGGTGCGCTTGATACGAAGTCTGGTGAGCAAGTTATGGACATTTTCACGAAGCTCAATGCAGAAGGTACGACGATTGTTATGGTTACGCATGAAGAAGAGGTTGCGGCTTATTCTTCTCGCCGTATTGTACTGAGGGATGGGAAAATTACAGAAGATAGAAGGTGTGCGGTATGAGTTTACTAGATAGTATAAAAATTGCCTTATCTTCTATTCTAGCTCATAAACTGCGCTCTGCTCTGACGATGCTCGGTATTATTATCGGTGTTGGTTCTATTATTACTGTCGTTGCAATTGGGCAAGGTGGGGAAGCGATGCTGAAGTCGAAATTCGCAGGTTCTGGCGGTAATAACCTTATGCCAATTCAGTTTAAACCGGATATTAATGATGAGTTTGCTATGGGTGGATTTGAAATACCAAAGTTAACTGAAGAGGATATTTTGGAAGTAAAACAAGTGAAAGATGTTTCACACGTTATTACGACAAACCAGAATTCAGAGGTGCTTGATGTAAATGATAAAAAAGCAAATCTGAATGTTATTGGTCTTGATAATGAATATTTTGCAGTTAATAAAGTAAAGGTCGTAAAGGGACGTACTTTAAATGAATCAGATATTTCTCATGCAAATAACGTTGTGATGATTAGTACAAAAACAGAAGAGACTTTATTTAAGGACGTAAACCCAGTTGGACAAATTATTGAGATGAAGGGGCAGCCAATGCAAATTATTGGTGTGTATAGATCCGATAATGAGTTTATGGGATTTGAAATGGAAGAAGCGTTAATCCCCCTTACGTTATGGCCTGTTTTATACGGAACAGATGATATTCAAAATATCGCAATTCAAGCTAAAAATGTAGACGATTTAGAATCCGCTGGGAAACAAGCTGTTGATGTATTAAATAGTCGTAAGCCAAGTGAAATTCCAGGTAAATATGAACTGGTGAATTTAAAAGAATTCCAAGAAAATGTTTCTAAAGTTACTAATATCATGACGATGATCATCGGCGGTATTGCTGGTATTTCATTAGTCGTTGGTGGTATTGGAGTTATGAACATCATGCTCGTATCTGTAACGGAGCGTACGCGCGAAATTGGGATACGTAAAGCACTTGGAGCAACGCGTAGTAAAATTTTATTACAGTTTTTAATTGAAGCAGTTATGTTAACACTTCTAGGTGGTTTAATCGGAATTGGTCTTGGATATGGCGGGGCATACATCGTTTCCACATTTGCGAAATGGCCACCGCTCGTTTCATGGGAAGTTGTCGTTGGAGGCGTACTGTTCTCTATGACATTAGGTATTATTTTCGGATTAATTCCAGCGAATAAAGCTGCGAAATTAGATCCAATTGAAGCATTACGTTATGAGTAAGTAATAGTGTAGTAGGGAGGGGGCTCTCTACTACATGTTACCGTTCTAATGGGCGGTTCGTAGCCTCTTGCTTGGAGGAAGTGAACCGCCCGTTAGAACGGGATATAAATAGAAGGAGGCGTTATAATGGAAATGAATATTAATACGCAAGATGAAGGTGCGAAGAAGCCGTCATTATTTGGAATGGTTACTTCTCCAGGCTTACAGTTTGAGAGAATGAAGACGAAAAGCCCAGTCTGGGGAGGATTTTTCTTATTTCTTTTAATGGGGACAATCTTATCAGCAGCGGTAGCTTATTTAGGGTTACTTAATACTCCGGAGCTAGCGAAGCTGGTTAAGGATGATACGACGGGGATAATGAAGTGGACTACACTTGGATTTGGATCTATTGGAGGTCTAGTTGGAACGGCTGTTGGTCTTTTTGTGGTAGCAGGATTTTATAAAGTTATTATGATGTTTATGAGCAATGATACTCCATATATGAAGATATTATCTATTTATATATATGCAAATGTTGTCTTTTATGTTGGTAGTCTTCTTAATGTAGCTTTAGGATATATTCTTGGTGGGAATGGTGCTGATAAATATACAAGTTTAGGGCCTTTATTTGAACAAGGAACAATTGCATATGGTATTGGTTCTGCATTTGAAGTCTTTAACATTTGGAGCTTAATTTTAACTGGATTAGGCTTGCATATCGTTGCTGGTTTAAGTAAAAAACAAGCAATAATTTTAATTTCTATATTCTTTATCCTTACAATTGGCTTTAGTATGTTAGGCGGCATGTTCTCTGATTTTGGTGCATAACATATTATTTTAAAAAGGTGACTCTTCTGAGAGTCACCTTTTTTATTTTTACCCCTATTTCAAGTCATCCCTATTCAAATTTCAACATAAAATGATTTGGATTATTAATGATGCATTTAACCTAACGGCTTTTTCTACGACTGTAAACCCTTATACTTACAAGCTCACCGACATTCTATCCATATTTTTTTATGTTAGATGGATACACATATTAGTTTGAGTGATCAAAAGAAATCTAAGAATATTTTTAAAATTATTGATATCAGTTTTGAATAACAAAGCGTAAGTTCTGACAAAGTTGATATCAGCTTTGTCTAACAAAGCGTAAGTTCTGACAAAGTTGATATCAGCCCTATCTAACAAAGCGTAAGTTCTGACAAAGTTGATATCAGCCCTATCTAACAAAGCGTAAGTTCTGACAAAGTTGATATCAGCTTTATCTAACAAAGCGTAAGTTCTGACAAAGTTGATATCAGCTTTATCTAACAAAGCATAAGTTCTGACTAAGATAATATCAGTTTTATCTAACAAAGTGTCATTTTTAAAAAGAGGGAGGAATTTATTACACCATAAGAGCTGTGTTTTTGTTCACTGATTATCATGAAAAAGTTTTTTGTTTGTAAAATAGGTGGACTATTGTCTCGTTATTTTTGAGGTATTTTATGGACATGTATAAGTTCATTTTTTTAAAAACGGCTATAAATCAACCTCTTTTATGCAAAAATGATAGAGTCTCGTAAAAAGTGTGTCAAAAAAGTACACACTTTTTACGAGACTTTTGTCTACTTGTCTGTGCTACCTTAAAACAGTTTCGGTAGATATGGTGACCTCTATGAGGTTAGTTTGCAGTGTTCTCTTTTATACGGAAAAGGAGTTTTCCTGCTTATGCTGTTGTAACGGTAGGTGGTTATATAGTGGAAAGATTGAAGATAGAATGTATAGTGCAAGAGAGCTATGCGTGCGTTGGAGGGTATGATGAATAATCTGATTCTGAAGATATGGAACGGGAGCGAAGGACTTTATGAGTGTGTTAGATGAGAGGAAGAGGCACATTATTTCAGAGCGATTCTTTACAGGGAAAAAGATGGGAGAGATAGCCCCTGAAATGAGCGTGACGTACTATCAAACGAGATGGATATATCGGCAAGCACTCGAGAAAATGTGAGATAGTACAAGGGAGTAACAATTATAATCAGTGGGAGTTGAAGAAACCCCCACTGATTAAAGTTTCACCTTATTAGTTTAAGGTAGTGAATATAACGAGAGATTTTTTGAGTGTAATGGACCTTTTATATTCATCAGGGTTAATACATGTCCAGTTTTAAAAAATTGTTGTTTTAACTTATGGGAACTTATTAGTATTGTTACGTTAGTTCCGTTTGAAAAATGAATTTCAGCTTTTTTAAGTTTGTTGAAAAACTTTATATTATCTATATGGGTATAGAACAACCGAATGCAGCTTGGAGGCGAAGAAGATTCTGTTGGGAAAGTACAAATAGATTCCCTATGATTAATAGAAATCGGAACATTTTGTTTGAATTTGGATTTTTCTTGGGCTGCATCAGGTCTACCTTAATGAGTAGAATGAATATTTGTTAGACAAGATTTCTTTATGAGTTGGAGAGCGGTTTGGCATGAGTAAAGATGGTTCCCGCTACTGTCGATAATTTTTGTGCGGTAATAAGGGTGCTTACATGGCTCCAACATCATTGTAGAACTAGAAATAAAAATATTATTTTCATTATCCATAATTCTAAGTTCTCCTATTTTTAATTTTTATATTCTTTATATAATTATATAGGGATTAAAAAAATTACTGTTAATATTCTGTTTCGTATTGTAAATTTTGGTTATTCGTTTACAATCAATAAATGATAGTCTTTCTAATTTGCATCGCTTGTACATATATATGAAAATAGAAAAGAGTAGGCGGTGAGATAATATGAAGAAAAAGTATATTATTATGGCTCTAGTTGTTGTTCTCCTAGTATATTTAGCAAATAGTAACCCAAGTAAAGGAGAATATACGGATTGGGCAGCGAAACAGTTTATGAAACGTAATGATGTGAGTAAGAAGCTAGAAGAGGTTGAAAAAGAAAATGAAGAGGGCCTCCTTGGCGACTTAGCATCGGCGGGTAAGAAGTTGGCAAAAAAGTATGTTGAGCCACAAGTTGGGTTATTAATCGATCATTATACAAAGCGAAATGATTATATTTTCTTCTCAACATATACGACCGAGTTTGATATAGGTGGGGAAAATTATAAATATGTATGCGTCGGTTTTTCAAAGATTTTTATTCCGATTGAAATGCCGAAGAAAAAAGACGAATCTACAAAATGATGCAGATTCGTCTTTTTTTCTTTAATGAGTGATGTTGCTTTTGGATTCTTCTTCTACGAGACGTGCTGTTGGTTTGGAATAAAGTTTAATTAAAATCATGCTACAAATGTTGCTATTACATATAGAAGAAACCCACCCGTTTTGAAAAAGAGATTGATTAAAGTGGGTGGGTATAATTTTGTGAAGGAGTTAGCATTTATAAAAAAGTTTGATTAAAACTCACTTAGAATTCTTTAATTGAAAAGGAATAAAACAATGTAACCTTTTTGCAAACGGTATTACTATCTTTAAAACCGTACATCTTTTTTATAAACAGTTAATCTTTTTTCAAAACGGTTAATCTCTATTCTAAATCCACAAGTACAGACAACGCACTAACATAAAACTCAAGCCAAAGGCGAGTGCTTCTTGAAAGCAATGTTGTAATAAAAGCGTTCATTTTAGTTACAATCCTTAGTGTAAAAAAAATCAAGGTTTTCACTTCCGAAAAATCCCTTAATATGGGTTTGATTTCATTTGGTTGGCAAGCCCCCTTATAGATCATTGACAATTTTTTGATTCATCCGATAAACTTTCATAACATTTACAGCTTTTGTTATCAATTCCAGTTGTTCAGCTAATATACCTCTGTCTGAATCTTTGATAATTAAATCTGATGTCTCAGATTCGATAAGGTTAAAAATGACATTTAGTTGATTTTGGGTGTCATCTAAAGCTTCTTGAAACGCTTTGAACTGAGGGGTTTTAGATAATTTCCTTTTCAACCCAGAAAATGACAATTGAGTCACGTTTATCTCGAAATAGCCTGGTGAACTTTTCAATAAAAAGTCGTTAGAGGTGGAAACAACTTTATGAACGATACTGTAAACATGCTTAAAATCAAAGTTTGGGTATGATTCTATAACCAAATTAGCAATATCATTTATTTTTAAGTGCCGAAATTCTTGTTCATTTATAGCTTCATCGTACGCTTGTTCCGAAATGAGGTCAGTTGTTACATATTCATACGAGATATCTTTATGGAATGCAACAATCTCCTTTGTTTTTTCTAATACCATTTCTTCAATTTTACTTTTTAAGTTGTCAATTGTAAGATTATCCTTTTCTAAATCCATCCCCCACTCCAGTCCAATTATTTCTATAATTGCTTCACGCATAGTTAACAAATTTATTTCATCTCCTCGATCATTATTTGAGCATCGATTACCTCTCATATTAAGGCTGGCTGGATAATGTCTTGATATATTTTATATCCGTATCTACCATTTAGCTCTAAGTTGAAAGCTTCTTCCAAAGGTCCATCTGGTGCTGAAATAGCAGTTGGAATATAATGTAACAAAGTGTCGTTATATTTAGTACTAACAGCAGGAAAAATATTATTAAACTGTTTGAATTTTGGAATTTCAAGCGCTAATACATCTTTTATCCCGCTCTCTTTATATGAGTAAATAATTTGGTCATTAATTAAATCTTCGGCTTTAGGTACATACGATCTAACCTTCTCACTTAAAACCATATCAGGTAGATATTTTCTTTGTTTTAAAGAATGGTTTCTTTGCATTTTTACTGTTAAATCAACAACGCGAAATGGTGGTACAACTAACCAAGCATGTGCAGCTACTCTTTTTCTATTATCATGATTAATAGTCCAAAAGTGCCCTCTTGGTAAATTGCTTTTTGGGGGAAAGTCTATATTCAAACTGCCAAACACAATGTGATTCCATATACCTTCTTTTTCTAAAATGCGAGAAAGTGTGAGTGATAGATCAACGCAAGCGCCCAATCTACCATCTTTTTTCAACTCTTTATATAATAACTCCGCGATAAAAGGTAATTTTTCTCTTACCATATTTAAATAAGATGAATCGTATTGTTTTAATTGAACGAATTTTGCGTAATTTTCGAGATATGATGGATTATTACGTTCTACATTCTTAAATTCTTCTGAATCATAAAAGGCAACAGCGGATACATCTATTTTATTATTTAAAAAATCTTTCTCAATTTCTTTATACTTTTTTAAATTAACCAATTTTTCTCCTCCTGTACTCTAATTATAAAATATCGAGATATTTTTCAAATTTATTATGCACGAGATTTACAAGTGCAAAGCAAAAGGTTTCTCAATATAACTGAACCTATCTCCTCCTTAATACATATTAATTCTATACGACTAAAAATATCAGGAGGCTATTCGTTTATACTAGCGTACAATATAAACAGAATCAACATTAAAAACGGTTTATTACTAATTTTTTTAAAAAAACTAGTAATAATAACTGTATTATGAAATGGTAATCAAGGTAAATGAATTCGTAAATATTGAGATCCACGAAAAAATTGGTATAATTCATTCCATATGATGGTATCTAAAAAGAACTTTAGGAGAGATATGTACATGGTAGTAAAGTTAAATAGTGATGTTAAAGATTAAATTTTAAAACAAACAGATGAACCCAAGAGTATTGACCTTACTTTAATTTGGGATTGCTTGATGTTTTAGAGAAAAATTCAAAGTAGGAGAAAGTAGAGGTACCTATTGATATTCTCTCTAAATTTATAGAAGGTGATGGGAGTGCAGTCTATGAGTTAGTGGAAGGGGAATACGGTGCTTTAACAATGAATTCTCAAGGTAGTAATGAAAAGAGTATTAGGAAAGCGTTGGATCAGTTAATATGCAAATTCCATAGGGGATATACCAATCCATTTATAGAAGAAACAAGTTATTTGATATATAATGATTTGTAAATGGGATATTTTAAAATAGCAAATGAGATGAGCGAGTCTGAAAAGTGTAAAAACAAAGGATGTTTGAAAGAATTTGAAAGAAAATTACAATGTATTCAGCTGTAGATGTTGTAGCGTATCGAAAATGGAGAATTTGTGCAGAGATAATAAAGTTGTTTAATTTGTTCTCTCTAAATTCCAATAGCCTACAGTCCCGCTTATGAACGTAGGCTATTGTTGGTTTCGAATAAAGTTTAATCAGAAATATTTTACAACCCCTTACTTGATAAGAGACAAAAGGAATCCATTTTGAAAAAAGATTGATCAAAAAGGATTCCTACTTTGTGAAGCATTATACAATTTTTATAAACAGTACGACTTTATTTCAAATCTACACGTACCCTTTTTTTACGGGGGCATCGATGGATGAGAATATCGATGATGCAATGGTTGTATCCATTACTTGATTTACGACTTGTGTGAGGGGCTTATCGATAGAAAAAACAACTGTTTTTCCATCTTCTTTCTCGAAAATTAACTCTAGTACTTGCGTGCGTTATTCCCTCCTTTTTATTTATAGGTTATATAGATCTGACGTGCTAACAAGTTGTACAGCATGAAGTGGTGATCCTTGTAATGAAGCAAGAGCACGTGCTACAGCATGTACTTTCCCTAAATCTGCATTTGTTTTAACATGTTTGAATTGCTTGTTCTTAAAAACTGTTTTTCCGTTCTTGTCTAATCCACCGTTTAATACGAGACGTAAAGTTAAGTCCATAACGATCGTTTCAACTGCCATGTTTATCACCCACTTTCGCTTTATAAATAGGGAGTAAATGTCATGTTTTGGCGTGAAATTTTTTCTTTTTTTTGGTACTCTTAATAGAGCAAGAGAGGGGCTTACGGAAGAATGAATCGTAAATGGTTATTTTGGATTCCTGTATTAGTATGGATGGGGATTATTTTCTATTCCTCAGCACAGCCATATAAAAAACAGGATATGCGCTCGGATATTGAGCAATCCGCAAATGTTGAGTTTGTGAAAGAGCATTTTTCAGGGGTATCTATCGATTATGGCGGAGGTACACCTGTTAGTATCGCAAATAAAGGTGTAGGTGGTTTTATCGAGTTTTTCCTTCGTAAAGGTGCTCATTTTACGGTGTTCTTTATACTCGGCTCATTGACGTATTATGCTTTTTATAAATCTGGTTACTCGAGAAAAAGGTGCTTTATATATGCACTTCTTTTCGTTGCGGGATATGCAATATTTGATGAAATTCATCAAGGGTTAACAGGAGGCCGTACACCGATGTGGCAGGATTCATTGCTTGATACGTGCGGCGGGTTAACAGGAATTATAATAAGTAATTGGTTTTGGCATAGAAAAAGGAGCTAATCTCATTTAGAGATTGCTCCTTTTTTGTTTATCCCGCTATTTGTGGGAGCCTTGCTGCCCGTAAAAAAACAGATTGGTGAGGGCTAATAATCAGTGGGGGATGGAACCCCCCACTGATTAAAGTTTCACTTTATACACCAAGTAATTCTTTTAGTTCGTCTGTTGATAGTTCGGTCATCCAGCTGTCGCTTGTAATGACGGCGTTGTTTAATGATTGTTTTCGTTCTAACATTTCATCAATTTTCTCTTCGAGTGTTCCTGTTGTAATCAGTTTGTGAACGTGAACGAAGCGTTTTTGACCAATACGATATGCACGGTCTGTTGCTTGGTTTTCTACAGCAGGATTCCACCAGCGGTCATAGTGAATGACATGGTTGGCAGCGGTTAAGTTCAATCCTGTTCCGCCGGCCTTTAAAGATAAGATGAAGATGTCATACGTTCCGTTTTGGAACTGCTCGATCATCTTGTCACGTTCTTTCTTCGGTACACTCCCGTTTAAGAAGAGGACACGCTGACCGAAATTTTCTTCTAGTACACGTTTTAGCATGTTCCCCATGCCAATGTATTGCGTGAAGATTAGGCAACTTTCATTTTGGTCTTTTATATTTTCGATGAGCTCCATTAACGTTTTTGTTTTCATAGAGCGTTCAACTACATTTTGTGGTTCTTCTTCTTTTAAGTAAAGAGCCGGATGGTTACAAATTTGTTTTAGCTTGTTCAGCATAAGTAATATAAAGCCGCGTCTTTCAATCCCGCTTAATCCTTCTACATTTTGTAATGTATCTTGAACAAGTTGTTCATATAAGGAAGCCTGTTCACCAGTTAGTGGACAATAAGCTTTTTGTTCTTGTTTATCTGGCAAGTTTAATGCGACTGTTTGATCTTTCTTCGTACGACGCAGTAAAAATGGCGAGATAAATCGTTGTACTTGCTGGATTTTTCCTTCATCACGGTCCTTTTCAATCGGCGTGACGAAGCGGCGCTGGAATTGTCCTAAGCTTCCGAGATACCCGTGATTGATAAAGTCGAAAATAGACCAAAGCTCAGCAAGTCGGTTTTCCATTGGTGTACCGGTTAAAGCAATTTTGTGATTTGCTTGTAGGTTTCTGACTGCTTTCGACTGTTTCGTATGTGGGTTTTTTATATTTTGAGCTTCATCTAAAATAACAGCATCCCAGCATAAGGTACTAAGTTCTTCTTCATCAAGCTGAGCTAATGCATAAGAAGTTAATACAACATCTGCTGATTGAAGGAAGTCTTTAAATGACTCATCCTTAGCTCGGTTACCCCCGTAATGTAACTGAACACGTAAATTTGGTGCGAAACGCTCAAATTCTTTTTGCCAATTTCCAAGGACTGATGTTGGTGCAACAATTAATGCAGGTCCTGTTTGGAGATTGTTTTCTTTAGCATATAGTAAGTAAGTTATCGTTTGAATACTTTTTCCAAGTCCCATATCATCGGCTAATAATGCTCCAAATCCAAGCTTTCGTAAGTATAGCAACCATTCAATGCCGTGTTGTTGATATGGACGGAGTGTTGCTTGTAGCGAAGAGGGTACATCTACTTTTGGAATATCTCCAATGTGCAGAAGTTTTTGGAAAAGCTCTTCATAATATCCATCTAGTTCGATTTCAATATCGGTAAACGGACTATCGTCTTCTACAATTTCTGTTTCCGCGGTGTTAGATAAATGTTGCTGCAACACGTCTTTCATTTCTAGTCCATATTTATCTGCACGGTTCATTAGTTTTTTTACTTCTTCAATAAAGGCAGGATCAAGTCTCATCCATTGACCATTTAAATTGAAAAGGCGTTTGTTCTGCTCAACAAGTTCAAAAAATTCGCTTTCTGATAAATCAATTCCGTCCGTTGAAATGCGCCAGTCGAAATTAACGAGCGTATTCATGCCGAAGAAAGATTGTGTTTGTGCTGTACTTTGCTTCAGCTGTACACGTAACTTCGGTTTTGTTGCTTTTAAATTTTGCCACCATGATGGTAGTAAAATTGTAATACCTGCTGCGAGTAATTCATTACTTGCTTCGGTTAAGAAGTTCCAAGCTTCTGTTTCAAAGAGTTCTTCCCTGAACTTGTCGTCCTCTTTTAGCCACGGTACGAGCTTACTGAATCCTTCTTGTGTTTCAAGAATACGTTCTTCGTAATCGTGCCATCTTTTTGGCAAGGAATCGATATTCTCATATACATATATGCGATGCGCACCACGTTTTGGCGTAACGATTGTTTCGAGCTTCCACATTTCAAATTCTTCTTGTGGTTCTTGAAGTCTTAATCCAACTATAAATGGAAGATCATCTTCAATGTAACCAATTTTTCGAAGCCAATCTTCTTCATGTAGTGCTGCTTCCAATTGCCTTTTCGTAAAGTCGTAATGTTCATATAGTCTCTTTGCATCTTCCCAGCCATCATTTGAGCGACTATCTTGCAAAATACTTTCGTTCACAGCTGAAGTGAAAAGTGATGCTAACGTGTCATCTTCAATTGGGGTATTCTGAACTTTCCAAGATGGCTGATGAGACCAACGCTCCATATCGGGTACGAAGCTTCCACTTACGAAAGCGTCCCATAATTCATTTGCATCCTTTGTAAGTGCTGTAATAGGACCGTTCATTTGCATATTTGCAAATGAGTTCATCGGTTTATTTGCGATGTATTCAAATGCTTGCACATTCGTTAGCATAACGCCTTGTTTACCTTCATACGTTGCTTCTTTTAGAAAAGTGCCGTAGAAGGAAGTAGAGTGCCATGTGAATGCATTTTGTTTCCAAATTGCTACGGATAAGAGAGCACCGCTATCATCTTCTCCCCAAAGGAACCAACCTTGACTAACGTGCTGGAGCCTAATTGTTACTTCAGTTTGTATGATCATCGATTAGTTTTCCTTTCCGTAATTCCTCTTGTAGTGCGCGCAGACGTGAATGTAAATTAGCAATGTGAATAATGAATGTATCCCATTCATCAGTTCGTTTCAGTCGTTTATAAAGCATACGTAATTTCTTTAAGTAACGAACGGCACGTCTGTATGATTTGCGATTCCGTTCTTCAATTGCTTCTGTTGCGGCAAGATGATAAAGAGGAAGTGCTGCTTCAGGCGCTTCTTTTTCAATATCTTTCAATGGTTCTTTCAAAAGTTCGATTGCCTCAAATCCATATAAGAGATGAAGTTCTGCCCATGCACGGTATTGTTTTTTCGCTAGTACGTATTGTTCGTAATTTGCGAAACTATACGGCAGGAGTTCTTGTAAAATCATTTCTAATCCCGCTTGTTCATTCGTGTGTGTTGCATACGTTTCATACATCATTACAAATAACCGAACGATATCTTGTATGAAGACGGTATTCTCTTGTTCGAGTATTGTTTTCTTTACTTGTTTATACGTAAAGGAAAGCCAGTTTTTCCCGCGATCCCACTGCATTGCACCTAATAACTCTTCTAACCAATAAAAATAAAGGCTTACGACAGAAGCAGGCTGTTTTTCGAGTAATTCCATTGCCAATAAATCTTCATTATTTAAAAAGAGCAGATGAGAAGAGGCTAATGCTTTGGAAAGTGGATTAATTTTAGTATCGATCCGTATTTCTTCTTCTTTTAGCTGTGCCTCTGTTCTTAACAATTCACCCCATATGTGACGATAAATGAAGAATCGCTCTTGTGTATAGGCATCGGTAGAGAAGAATACTTCATGCGTGAGCCGAGCGGTTTCTTGTAAAATCGGTTCGGATTCTGCCGGAATCGCTTCTGTTTTTAAGTCCCTAACGATAGATTCAACTTTATCAACGAATAGACGAACGACGTTAACTGGTTGGTGATAAGAATATAGTTTGTTTGCTTCAAATTCTTGAATTTCTTCTAATAATTTTTGAAAGCAATAAAGCGCCGCGTGCAATTTAAATAATTCATGAATAGCAATGACGCGCGGAGCTTTCCGTTCTAATTTTGTATAGAAGTCTGTAAAAAGACTCATAAGAAAATACATTTGTTTATAAGTGAGCCGAGCCTGTTCCTTTTTAAATGATTCAAATTCATTTTCAAAGTATGTGTGCCAACTTTTATAATCCATTTCTTCAAAAGCTGATGATTGCAATACTTGTCTTGCAGTTCGAATAGGAGGAAGGGAAGGTTTCGTATTATTTTTAAATAAAGTTAATACGTCCCCTACCTGCCCAAAACTTGAAGCTGCAGATAGTAACACAGCAAGCATATGCTCACATTGCGTTGGCGCGAAGCAATCGCAATAGCTTTCAGCGACGTTACGAATCGGGATGTGAACGCTATATACACTGCCTTCAGCATCTACAGTTCCTGATAGCGTATAGCCATCAAAGTCAACGTTATAGACAACACCACTACGATATAGGTGCCGAGCTGTAGCGACATGCTCCTGATCAGCAACTTGCTGCGGATCAAGCCCTTGAACGAACTCATTCGCAATCATCATAATTTCATCTTTCGTAATTGAGTGTTGCAGCATAATATTCCTCCGTACACAGATTTCTTTCCTTTACCATTATAAACAAAAAATGCTCAAAACAGAAAAAATGAAATTCTAATTACACAATTAGAAAATCATGGTAATATATATGAAGTTAATTTTGTATATTACTATATATTTATCGTGAGAGAGTTAGCTTGTCAGATTTACAGACGAAATTAGGTAGTGGAATGAATAAGTTACAAGAGGGAATAGAACAAGGAAAGCAGAAGTTGCAAATTGCATAAGAAATTACTCAATTGAAAAAGGGAATGCAAGTGGCACGGTGCTATCTATGCAAAATTCATTTATATATTTAACTTTGTTTAGTTTCATTGTGACATATGTAGCGGCGTTCGCTGGAATGAAATTAGCTAAGAAATAGGGGGAGAGCATATTGAAGTTTTGTGGAACTTGTAAAAATCAGCTTGCAGACCATTTGAACTTTTGTCCTGAGTGTGGAAGTAAAGTAGAAGAAATTGCTGATCAAACAGCTTCTTCTCATTCAGAAATGCGTAGAGAAACAAAGCGAGTGAAAAGTAAGAAAAACATGTTTTTACTTATAGGTTTTGTCATTGTTGTTGCTATTTTGTTTGGCGCATATAAATTCGGTGCAAGCAAGTTTTCGAAGGAAAAGCAAGTAAATGCAATGATCGAAGCATTCCAAAAGAAAGATGTGAATGCAATCGATGAGTTTTTGAAAGTAGACGATCCAAGCTTAAAAGTGAAGACAGAAGATATTAAAGCTTACATACGTTATTTAAAGGATAATCCTTCGTACAATAAAGCATTACTGTCTTATTTACAAAAAGAAGCAGTAAATCAAAAGTTAGCAAGTGATAATGCATCTTTTAAAGATGGGCAAATTATAGAAGACGGGAAAGAGTGGTTCTTATATCCGAAGTATAAGTTCAGCATGAAATCTTATTACATGAGTGTTAGCGCGACTGCAAAGAATGCTGAAATATATGTAAATGATAAAAAAGAAACAGAGCTTTCTAGTGGTAAAACCTCAAAAGAATTAGGTCCATACTTCCCAGGTGCTTATGTTGTAAAAGTGAAGGCGAAGACCGAACTTACTGAATTAGAGACAGAAAAAGAAGTAGATCTAGCAGACGAAAAGGATGGGACAGTAGAAGTGAATTTGTCACTTGAAGGAAATTATGTAACCATTTCTTCCGATGAAAGCGACGCAACTGTTTTTGTTAATGGTAAGAAACGCGGAAAATTAAGTTACGGTAGCTATAAACTTGGTCCTGTACCGACAGATGAAACGGTAGAAGTACATTTAGAGAAAAACACTGATTATGGTGTCATTAAATCTGAAAGCATCAAAGTTGGAGACCAAAGCACATATTATTTAAAGTTCCCGAAAGAAGCTTCAAGATCAGCAGTTGGTGACTTTGTACAAAATCATATTTATAATAACGTGCGTGCAATTGCATTAAATGATTTTAGCTTAATTGAAAATGATTATGATAAGAGCGGGAAATCGTATAAGGAAGACCGTGATTACTTGCAATATCTACACAAAAAAGGAATTACAGAAGATTTATTAACAATGGAAATTCGTAATGTAGAGCGTCAAAGTGAAACGAAATATAAAGTAACGACATATGAAGAATATCATATTCGTTATGGTGATGGCTCTGTAAAATTCAAAAGCTTTAATAATGACCATATCGTTACTGTTAATGGAAATGGAAAGATATTGTACCATTCTCTTGGAGCGAATAATACGCTGAAGTCAGAAGAAGTATCTGGTCCGACTCGTTAATATAAGAGAGAGGCTGTTCAATTTTGAACAGTCTCTTTTTTATGTAGCGCCGCTATTTTCAATCTTTGTCGGTAAATCGATATTTCATGTCGAACCGTTGATATATTGTAAGTTATGATAGATATATTCGGAAAAATCATTGATATAATTTTCTCTACTCGTGTTTACTAAGGAAAAATAAAAAGGATATCACTTAGTCGGAAAATTCTACTAGGTGATACCCTTTTTTGCAATTAGGATCGTGTTTGCTTTAATATCGCCTGTACATATGGATCATTTAATATTTGTTCTATGAGCGGTAGCATTCCTTGCTCGAATGGAATATCAATAGGGAATGGCTTTTGAGAGCCTGGTTTTATTCCATATTGCACAATTTTGTAATGTGTATTTTCTTCATGGCTGAGCACAATTAATTTATAGCGATTGTCATTGTTTGCGAGTGAGAAATCAATTGAGGTAGCGTCATATGTCACTTCATCTTTGTATATGTACGGTTTGGGTGTACCAATCCAATCTACTTTTGCTTGTACATTCATGGGCATAGCCTCCTTATATGTATTATATAAAAAATAAAAGCCAGCTCTCAACAAAGAGAACCGGCTTTAGCAGTCATTGGTTATTTTAAAATTTTCACTTTAACAGTTTTGCGTCCCCATTTTTGAGAAGCGCTATCTGATCCAAGTAGAACGTCGATACGGTTACCTTTAATTGCACCGCCAGTATCACCAGCGATAGCTTCTCCATAACCTTCTACCCATACTTTAGATCCTAATGGGATTACTTTCGGGTCAACAGCGATCATTTTCATGTTTGGGTTCGCTGTTAGGTCATGACCCATTGCAGTTAATACACGGCCACCATATGTGCCGCCATTTTCGCTCGGGTGAGCTGTATATGCTGTAGCTTCAACTGTTAACTCACGACCACCAGAAGGTTCGCTAGTTTCAGCAGCTTTCACAGCAGGCTTAGTAGCCGTTTTTACTGGTGCAGGTGCAGGTGCAGGTGCATGAGCTTGAGCTGGTGCAGGTGCTGCAGCTTTAGCAGGAGCAGGCGTTTCTTGTTTCTCAATAACAGGTGCTGTACCTGTTAAGAAAGGAACATGAACGTAAGCTGTTTTCCCGTTATATTCAAATTGTAACCACTCATTTTGTACTTGGTTCGTTGTTTCGATCATATCATCTTTCTTAAGCGTTCCAAGAATTTCTGAGTTTGTGTTTGCTTCAGCACGTACATTTAATACGTTAGCTGTTACATAGTAAGAGCTTTTTGTAAACTCTGTACTTACGAATGCGTCTTTACCATCTAATTTGATTTGTGACCATCCGTTTTCTGTATTTAGAACTTCTATTTTATTACCGTTTAGTAATTTACCGACAACTTTTGATTCAGTAGTAGGGTTTTCGCGTACGTTTAGTACGTCTGTTGTTACAACAGTTTCTGCGCTAGCAGATGATGTGAAAATCCCAAGACCAAAAACTGCTGCTGTTGCTATACCAATTAATTTTTTCATGATAGCCTCCATTGCGTTTGTTTTCGTGTCCTCATTATAGCAACAGATTTTTTCGGATTTTGGGAAAACACACAATTACAAACCATTCGTAATAAGTCGTTAACACTTTGTAATATAGCTAGAATTAGAAGGAAGCGTTTTTCATTCCATATCATTATTAGGTTTCTAGTTATATTCAAAATATTTAATGCAACATATTTTTTTCGACGCAAATAAAAATATTACGGAGGTGTTACATAATGATTACTATACAGTTACATTCCTTGAGTATTTTACCGTTTTATGGGTAATATAGTTATATAAACATAAACATCTCGTTTGTGAAGTTATAAACATGCGTTATATACTAGCAAAAAAACCGCATAATTGTTACAAGAAGAAAGGGTTGTAAAGAACAAATCTGCCCTTTTTTACATCTGTAACACATCCTTTTTTGGGAAAATCTCTTCCCATCCGCATTTTTCTCACGCAATTTGACAGTAGTATTCCTATCTTATAGCTCTTGCAGAGTGAAAAGGTTATACGGAAGGTAAGGCTGTCCATAAGAATTCTAATTGGTGAAGGCAAAACTAAGAGCGCCGAAAGAAAATCACCGCAAAACTATAGTTTTCTATCCGATTTAACACATCGGAATTTATGTCATTTACAAGAAATGAAACATACGAAGGGGGATTTGATGAGGAAACTGACGAAAACATTTATTGTCTCATTAACATTATGTATTGTATTTACACTTTGGGGGATTATTCCCGAATCTATTATTGGAAAAGGTAGCTTAGGAAATGTAACGACGGCAATTCAAGCTGCGTTAGTTAGTAAGTTTGGTTGGTTCTATATTATTTCCGTTTCTATTTTCTTAGGAATTACTATTTTCTTAATTGTTTCTAAGTACGGTTCGATTCGTTTAGGTAAAGATGATGATGAACCTGATTATAGTTATATGACATGGTTTGCTATGTTATTTAGTGCCGGCATGGGAATCGGTTTGGTTTTCTGGGGCGTTGCAGAACCGTTGAATCATTTATACACACCTCCGTTTGGAGAGGGTGCGACTGAAGAGAGTGCACGTCTTGCACTTCGTTTCTCATTTTTCCATTGGGGATTACATCCGTGGGGATTATATGCACTTGTAGCATTATGTATTGCGTATTTTACATTTAGAAAAGGAAGAGCGAGTACAATTAGTGCGACAGTGGGTCCACTATTTAAAGGCGGTGAACATGGCCGTATTGCACATACGTTTGATGTTCTAGCTGTATTTGCGACAGTATTTGGTGTGGCAACATCATTAGGACTTGGGGCGAAGCAAATTGCAGGTGGTGTTAGTTATTTAACATCCATTCCGAACTCACTACCGACACAGCTAGTAATCATAGGAATCGTAACTGTTCTTTATATGTTATCTGCACAAACGGGACTCGATAAAGGAATTAAATATTTAAGTAATGCGAATATTATTTTAGCGTTTGCACTTATGATAATTGTATTATTTGCAGGTCCAACAAACTTTATTATGAATTATTTCACTTCAACAATCGGATCATACATTCAAGAATTGCCAAGCATGAGTTTCCGTTTAAGTCCATTAAATGAAGGCGGAAATCAGTGGATTCAGTCATGGACAATTTTCTACTGGGCATGGTGGATTGCATGGTCACCATTCGTAGGTACGTTTATTGCTCGTGTATCACGTGGACGTACAATTCGTGAGTTTGTGATCGGTGTGCTACTTGTACCAACAATAATCGGTGCACTTTGGTTCTCTGTTTTTGGAGGAACAGGTATTCACATGGAATTGTTCGACGGAGCGAATATATATGACCAAATTAAAGAGATGGGCACAGAAGTAGGATTGTTTGCTATGTTAGACCAAATGGGTAGCATGGGATCGGCTTTATGTGTGTTAGCTATTTTACTTATTTCAACATTCTTTATTACATCAGCAGATTCTGCTACGTTTGTTCTAGGGATGTTAACGACACATGGTAGTTTAAACCCACCAAATCGTATCAAAATGGTTTGGGGTATTGTTCTAGCAGCGTTAGCTTCGATCTTATTGTATGTTGGTGGATTAGAGGCGCTACAAACTGCGTCGATTATCGCGGCATTCCCATTTGTATTTGTTATTTTCTTTATGATTGCAGCACTATTTAAAGAGTTGCAAAAAGAAGGGCGTATGAAGCAACATAAATAATAGAAGGAAAGGGGCTGATTTTATATCAGCTCCTTTTTAATGCATCTATTAGGAAAAGGGTGATATCAGTAGTTCGAAAAGGAAAATCGATATGTTTCGACAATATTCGATATTGTGTAAATTATGTTCATATTTTTGACAAAAATATGTCGGAAATGTGTTGTCACTTTTATGTATATGTGCTATATTATTTCCTGTAAGCGATTTCAAATAGTTTTAAATCGCATTCAAGGGGGACATCTAGAATAATGAAACGTTACGAAAGAAAGTGGAAGCATATTTGTTTGAAACGTGTGGCACATCGCAATGTCCAAGAAAGCACGGAACCTAAGACTGAAACGCGCAAAGAGCAGCAAGAAAAGCAACTGGTTCTACAAAAATAGCAATCACTTTTTCGTATATAAATGAAGGTCGATCGTTCGTTGGGGGATGGACGTGAAATTACTTTCAGCTAAGGGGTATTGTCTGATATATAGTATTACGGTAAAAAATAAGCACAGAGCTTACGGCGCTCTGTGCTTATTTTTTATTCCGTAAAAGCCCGATTGGTGAGGGCTAATAATCAGTGGGAAATGAATAACCCCCACTGATTAAAGTTTCACTTTATTTTTCCTTTTTAAATCGTACTGTTTTATCCCAGCCAATTACTTGTTTCTTGCTCTTTGCACGTAAGTAAAGAATGAGACTGCGAATAAACAAATACGTAAAGAGCTGTGCGTACGTAAAGTACATAATGACGCTTATGAAAATGTTGGTTGGTGTAAAGGTTCGTTCGACGCTCTGGGCACTAAATAATTGAGAAACATATGTAATATATGCGACATACCACATAAATAGTAATGGAATGCTGTATTGAATTTGGAATATCCCGAGCAGTCCAATTACAAACCAAACGTTTGAAATGATTAAGAATAGCCAAAATACGACATATACTAAAACTTGCTGTAAGGAGTGGACGAGTAGCTTTCCTTTAAAGAAGCTTAGCGAAGAAAACATTTTTTCTAAAATATATAAGTTTCCTTGAAGCCAACGTGTACGTTGTTTAATAAGAATTTTTAAATGTTCAGGTTCTTGTTCCCATGTAATCGATTCCGGGACGATTGGTAAGAGATAGCCTTTTTGGGTAATTCTCAATGTTAATTCGGCATCCTCTGCAATTGCGTAAGGATCATAGCCGCCAAGTTCTTCTAATGCGGAACGACGAAGGAGCATGTTTGTTCCGGTCAGTGAGCCTGTTTGGAATAATAGCCAGCGTCCAGATTGCATAAGGAGCTGGAAAATCTGAAATTCTAATGAAATCATTCGTGTGAGCCAATTTCTCTTTTCATTTACTGTACGAACGTGTCCAACTGCTCCAACGGCATCCTGGATGGTTTCAGCATGTTCTACGAGCATTCGTAGTGCATGTGGTTCAGGTTGATTATCTGCATCGTAAACACAGAAATATTCACCATTTGAAATGCTAAGACCGTAGTTTAATACACGCGATTTTCCTTTCGGTTCGCCAGGTGGTACACGAATGTGATGAATATGAGCATAAGCTTTGTCGAAATCATCGCCAATTTCAGGTGTTTCATCTTGAGAGTTATCGTTTAATAAATAAACGTTTAGTTTGCCTGGGTATTCAATCTTTGCCATCGCTTCTAATGTATCTTTAATAACGACGCCCTCATTATGAGCGGGTATTAAAATATCTACACTTGGATAATGTTCTAGCGTACGATCTTTTCGTTTACTATTTCGATGAATTAAGCCCGCGAGTGTTAAGAGAGAGTAGTAAACGAGTAGGCCTGAGAATAGAAAGGCAGTAAAAATAAGTACATATTTAATTGAAAATGTGATGCTAATCCAAAATACGAGTACGCAGAACAGAAGGAATAAAAGGAGTATAACGAGTGTCATCATAATGGTGTTTGTCCTTTTGTGTTGATTTGTTCTCGTTTTATTTTAATATCTTGAATTGCTTCAGCGGTAAGCCATTGCTCCATTTTTGGTTGTAGACGGTTCATTACAATATCAGCACCATTTTCATTTGTGTTTTGTAATAAAATGACTAATGTGTTGCTGTCATATTCAGCAGCAAGGTCAAAGTTAGTTCTTACTGTATCAACTAATAATGAAGCTACACGATCCATGACACTTTCCTTCGTATATTTACTAAAGGAAGTGAAATCAAAGAAAATAATAATGCCTGTTTCATTGCGGCGATTCATCGCAGTCTTTAATAATGCTTGTCGTCTTTCGAATTCTTGTCTTGTTAATAATTTGGATTCTCCAATGTATTGCTCAAGCACCCGCACTCGCTCAGTTAGCTCTCTATTTTTAAGGATAACCTTTTTTAATAAGTGGGTTGAAATATAAACAAGGAAGAAGTTAGCTGCCATCAGGAAGTGGGTAATGATGTATTCCCATTGATCTGATGTACTCCATAAGTAAAGCCACGCTTCATAAAATAAATAGAATACTGAAATAATCGTTCCCAGTATAAAGAAAATAAATGCTGTTTTATCAGCTAAAAATAGGAATAGTACATTTATGATGACATATATAATTGTAAAAATGAGCGCGTGCTCATATTTCGTCACATGTACAGTAGTAAAATAAAATAAAATTTGCAAAATCCACATAGAAAGGACTTTATAGGATTTATCTTTCACGAAACTTTCCTCCTTAAAGATGATTCATGCAGGATATTTGTAGTATGCACAATTATTAATAAATGGACCGTGTAGCTGGAATTCTTTTTTTAGAGTGTGACATCAAATAGTATTCCTTTCGTTGCAAGAAAAGATAAACAGACATACTAATTGTTGTAACATATAATCTAGATATGAATTGTTTAGTATATTCGAAAAATATATTTATGGTATACAAAAAAGTCTCCTCTTTAAAAGAGGAGACTTTACATTAAATTATAGGAACATCATACCTGCAACTGCTGCGTTTAAGAAGTTCGCTAGTGTACCAGCGATAACTGCTTTAATCCCTAATTGTGCAATTTGTTTACGGCGAGTAGGAGCTAATGTTCCTGTTACACCTAATTGAATTGCGATAGAAGAGAAGTTTGCAAAACCACAGATTGCGAATGTTAAAATCAGATTTGTTTTTGCAGAGAACTCTGCCATGTGAGGTCCTAAGTTTGCGTATGCAACGAATTCGTTGATTGCAAGTTTTTGACCGATAAAGCTTGCTGCTTGTATAGCTTCACCCGGTGAAACCCCGATTAAGATTGCAAATGGTGATAGTAAGTAACCGAAGATTAAATCAAGGCTAAGTTTAATATCGAACCAAGAACCAACCCATCCTAATAAGCCATTTAATAAAGCGATCAATGCGATGAAAGCCATTAACATTGCTGCTACGTTAATAACAAGTTGCATACCTTCAGATGCACCACGTGCAGCTGCGTCGATAACGTTTGCGTCTTCACGTTCTGTAGAAAGTTCAACGTTATTATCTACTTCTTCTGTTTCTGGCATAATTAGTTTTGCAATTAATAAACTTGATGGAGCTGCCATAATTGCTGCTGCTAATAAGTGTTCTAAAGGAATTCCCATTGCTGCATAGCCGACAAGAACTGATCCGGCAACAGCTGTCATACCACTTACCATAATAGTGAAGAATTCACTGTTAGTTAAACGTGCTAAGTATGGTTTAATTAAAATTGGTGCCTCAGTTTGTCCTAAAAATACAGTTGTTACTGAGTTTAAACTTTCTGCTTTCGAAGTTCCAAGAAGTTTACTTAATGCGCCACCAACAATACTAACAAATTTCTGCATAATACCGAAATGATATAAGATTGCAACTAATGAACTAATAAATACAATTGGAAGTAGTGCTTGAATCACGAAGATAAATCCCCAAGGTCCTTTTGCGTTGACTAAATCCCCAGCAACGAACCTAATTCCCTCGTAAGAAAAATTAATTAATCCTTGAACACCGTCAGCAGCGTGTTTTAAAACTGCTTTTCCAGCATCCCATCGTAATACGATAAATGAAAATGACATTTGTAATGCTAGCGCGATTAAAATTGTGCGCCAATTAATAGCTTTGCGGTTGGAAGATAATAAGAAAGCAATTGCTAATACTCCAATCACGCCGCCAATTCCCCATAAAACATTCATGCAGTGTATGCTC